>JAEEGJ010020646.1_pt1 | contig 14289 bp, 5 predicted proteins | sample 8958761 | NCBI WGS metagenome assembly JAEEGJ01 (sample SAMN16246546, study PRJNA631951) | gut metagenome | biome: gut microbiome; feature: rumen; material: RS-attached | host: Bos | place: Iran: Karaj | collected 2018-10 | reverse complement strand
CGGCGAACTCATAGTTGGCCTTCATCGCCTCGACAGCCTTCTTGAAGCACTCACTGCAGAAGAACATCACCGAGCCGAAGTCGAAGTCGTCCCTGAGGCTGCCCATCTGATAGTCGATGACAGGAGCCTTGTCCGCGCCCTTGTCGGTCACGTTGTAGTGGTCGGCATAGAGCAGGCCCGACTGGGTATCGTCGCCCAACTTAGCGAAGCGTTCCAGCGAGAACGGACCCATCTTCAGGGTGTCGTACTTGGTGTACAGCAGCACATAGTCAGCATCGGCATGTGCGGCGATTTCGCGCATCGTGGCACTCGAGAAGAGCACATTGACGGGCAGCATTTCACAACCCTCAACGGGCTTGGGTTTGTCCACTGTGGCAAGCAAGTAGATCTTGTTCACCAGTTCCTCACTCTTGAGGTGCTCGATGGTTTGCGCGGCCTGTTCGGCGCTGACAAACGGAATAAAGCAATTAATTCTTCCCATGATTTCTTATTCTTTATTATAATATAGTTTGTAATAATCTCTTCCTTTAATTCAATGCGAATTATGCTAATTCAACATATTTCACGAATTTATTATTTATACAACAGATTATTGCTGTTACAAACACGAGCTGTTTCTAAACTCGTATTGCCAAAATTAGCAAGAATTCCTAATTGATAGCCTGATGCTTTTAAGTAATTCTTCACTTGGCTCTTATGCACTTTCAACAACTCAGAAACAGCCTTCAATTCCAAGATAATCTTATCATAACAAACAAAATCCGCAAAATACTCTTTCTTTAACAAAACACCATTATAATAAATAGGCAGACGAACCTCACGCTTAAAGGGTACACCAGCAGAAGCAAGTTCTAATTCCAATGCCTCTTGGTAAACCGCTTCCAGGAAACCGCAACCTAATCCATTGTACACATTCAACAGACAACCATATATAACATAGGATTCGTGAGGATAAATGATAATAGCCATATTTAAAAATTCGAAAAATTAGCGGAATTCGCATTTAAAAACTGTTGCCTAATTACCTCAGGTATTCCATGATGCGGCTCATCAGGCTGGTGCGCTCCTGGGCGGTGGTTACCGTCTCGAGCGGGAAGCCCATGACCACGGTGCGGTAGCCGCCACGGTCGCTGGCAATGGCTGCGGGCAGACCGTTCTCGCCGTAGCGCATCCACGTGAAGCCGCGGTCATCGCTGGCGCGGATGGCGTCGGGCGACTCGACGGCATAGACCTTATCATTCAGCTTGCTGACGAAGTTCCATTCACCGGGTGATGACAGGTGGTTGTCAGGGCTGTCAACAGCGGTGACGGTACCGTCGAGCGACGCACGTCCGTGCAGGCCCTCGTAGCCCAGGATGTCCCTGACAAACGACTTGCCGGACTGGTCGTCATTGCCAGCCGCATTGTCCCACAAGTCGCTGCCCACATAGGCACCCGACAGCAGCACGCTGCCGCCACTGGCAGTGAAACTGCGCAGGGCATTCTGCAAGCCGTTGGTGAAAATCTTGAAACGCGTGGGCATCAGACCGCTGCCGGTCTTGATTTCCTTCTGCTTGCCCAGGATGAGGTCCATCAGCTTGTAATCGCCAGTATAGTAATTGTCCTCCAATGCCTGCTGGCTGCAGGAAACAAAGGAGTAGCCGATGTTCATCAGCGCCTCGCCGTGCACTGCGGGATAGTCAAAGGTGTTGCCGGCCACGTTCATCGTCTCGTGGTCGCTGCGGCTGCTGCCGAAGCCCGGCGCGTCGTCGTCCTTCCACTCGATGCCGCGGCGGAACTCATACTGCGAGCCCAGGTAGTTGATCTGCTGGATGTAGGGCACGCCGTGGTCCTTGTCATCGTCAAAGCCGGCACGGTCGGGACCGTCGAACCAGTCGGGGGCACTCACGCGGGTGAAACCGTTCACCACGAGCACGTCGCCCTGGCTGCCTGCCGCCTCACCCAGACTCAAGGTCTCGCTGGTGAAACTGCGGCCTCCGTCATTCATGGCGATGATGCGATAGGAATGTATCTTGTTGTCGTTGATGCGCACGCTGTACTGCGGGCCTTTGACTGTGGCGATTTCCTTGAAGGCGCCGTCAAGGCCCACGCGCTCACACACGATATAGCTTGTGGCGTCGGCATTGTCGCTCAAGTCGTCGTGGGTGGGATTCCAGGTGAGCAGATAGTGATGCGTGTCGGTCTTGCTGATGGCGAAACTATTGACAGGCAAGGGTTGCACGACATAGCTGCGGTGGTCGCGTTGGGCGATGAACTTGAGCATGCCCTTGTAGATGGCGCGGCTCACATCGAAGCGGAACATCGGGTCCAGGCCGTATTTCATGTCGGCGAAATTCTGGTGCGAGAGCAGCTCCATGAGCACGGCGGGCACCTCGGGCACGCGAGCCTCATAGTAGCTCTTGTCCCACATGCCGCGACGTGTCCAGTTGGGCTCCCACTTGGCGCGGATGTCCTTGACAATCTCGGTAGAGAGCAGGTTGCAGTAGCGACGCGACAGTTCACGAGGCGTGCCGTTGGCATACTTGCCGAATTTCTTGCCACCGCTGTTGGTGCAATAAATCAGCAGGGTGCCCACAATCTCGTCATCGGGGGTACTGCCGGCATCGGTGTGCAGGCAGAAGGAGATGTCCACAGGCACCCGCAGGCCGCCACGGGCGGGCAGCACGTCGCTGCCGCCTGCCAGGTAGTTGACCCACTCGCCGCGGCTGCGGTAGTCGTCGGTATAGTCATTGATGCCGTGAGAGGTCGAATAGACGCTGTCAGGGAATCCGGCCCACTGCAGGTAGTAGCGTGAGCCCAGGTGGAACCAGGGATGCTCGCCACTGCCCACGTAGCTGTATTCCACGCCTTCCTTGCCCAGGTATTTCTCGTTCTCCTGTTCAGCGGCAAGTTGACGGTTCTCCTCGGTGGGCAAAGCCACGCGGCGCACGATGTTGCCCTTGCCGCCGCCCACCTTGATGGCGTCGGCGGTGATGACGGCATCCTTGCTGTCGCTGTGGTTCGACAGCTCAACAACGGCCTTGTTCGTGCCCTTGGCCAAGGGGAATGTGCCCAGATATACCCACACACCGCCGGCCATCGTCTGATCGACGCGGAAGGTGCGTGCTCCGGCCAGGCTGTTGACGGTATAGGTCACGTCGCGGGCGCTGTTGGGCAACGATTTGTAGGAAACATACACGGCGAACTCGCCGGCCTCAGGCATATCAACGTCCCACGAGGCGGTCGAGAGTTTCTTCTTGTCCTTCTCGGCCTTGACCAAGCGGTAGGAGCCCTCGGTGAACGGATTCTCAAAGTCCTTGTAAGTTGGCCGCAGATAGGCAAAGCCGCCATCCTGGCCGGTCTGCCACTTCTGCTTGCCGTTGTGCTCGTTGTAGCCCTGCTGGGCCTCGCCGCCGTCGTTATCGACCACGACACCGAAGTTGTGGGTGTCACGCTCGCGCGCGTTCCATACATAGGCACCCGCATTCTCCAGCATCGGGATGAGGAACGGCAGCACGTAGCTGTGGGTGTACATGTCCTCGACAGTCTGCATCAGTCGGGCACGTTGCCACTCCCAACGGTTGAGCTTGGGCTCGAAGTACCAGCCATGGCTGGGCCACATCGCCACGATGTTGCCGTCAAGACCATGCTTGTAATGCCGATTGGCGTCAAGTTCGCTGATGAAAGGCTCGTGACTGCGCTTGTAGGCGGGCTCATAGTCGGCGAAATACTTGTTGATGTCATTACCCGCGATGGTGATGAACACAGGGTAGTTTTCATACTCTTCGCCTAGTGACTCACGGATTTCGCCACGCATCTGCTCCACCCCTTCCTGGGTGAACGGCACGTCGCCGAAGTTTTCACTCACGTCCACCTTGACGGTGTCGTTCTCGACAATCAGGGAGCGCAACTTGAGGCTGCCCACACCCATGTGCTCGGGCAGTTTACTGGCCACCACACGTTGCACAGCGTCCTGCTGCTCCTGGGTGAACTCCTGTGCCTGCACAGGGCATGCCACAGCCAGACAAGCCACAAGACTCAACAATACTTGACTTGATTTTTTCATATCTTCATTCGGTTTTTGCTCAAATGTTATGCAACAAAAGTACTCAAACCAAATGAAAAACCAAAACAAAACCCCTCAGACCCCCTGTTTTACAACATTATTTATGATTTAACTACACTTTTTAAGGAAAATCACATTCAAGAGCGATGTATCCTAATTGGATGGCAATACATCCGGTGATGCTGTTGCAAAACCATCGCTTTGAACTTTAAAAACCGTGTCAAGAGGAGTTTTGCTCCGCAGGACCGATTAAAAAGGCTGTTGAAAATGACGACGCATTGTCGTCCTAAAAAGTGAAAAGCAGATTGGATCACTCAGGCTGGCCGCTGTGATAGGCGACGAGGCCAGGCATGGAGCTAAGGACAATCTTGCGGACCGTGGCGCCGAAGTCATGGGCCACCTCGAGCAGGATCTCGCTGTAGGTCGTGGCGATAGAACCGACAAAGTTGACGGGGTAATTCTTATAGTCATACTGAGCCACGTTGCGCTCGAAGAAACGCCTGAACTCCCTGGCGATCATATCATGGACATAGGGGTTGTCCAGATGCTCGCTCAGGAAGAATGAGTAGTGGCGCAGGTTGCGTGTCGCAGCCGGGTTGTTGAGCACGGCGTCGAGCACCTCGGCAGGAGTCACCTTGTACTTGTCAAAGAACGCCTCGGTCAATTCCTTGGGGGCAAGACCCTTGAGCGCATCACCCAGCAACACGCGTCCCAGTGCCGCGCCACTGCCCTCATCACCCAAGATGAAACCCAGTGCCGGCACATTCTTGACAATATCGTTGCCGTCATACAAGCATGAATTGCTGCCGGTTCCCAGAATGCACGCCAAACCAGGCTCGCGCACCAGCAGACCGCGAGCAGCTCCCAGCAAGTCACTCTTCACCGTCACCGGTGTCTTGAACTGTGCCACCAGCGAGCCCTCGATGATTTTGTTCTTCTCAGGGCCGGAGCAACCGGCGCCATAGAAATAAACATGATTCCAGCGACGCTTGAAGAAGTCGGCGGGCAACTCCAGGCGGATGCTGTGGCTGATTTCACGACGTGACATGAAGAAGGGGTTCAAACCCGATGTGAAAGCATGCGCCAGCACCTCTCCCCCGCTGATCAGCGACCATTCGGTGCGTGTCGTGCTGCTCTCCGCAATCAAACTTATATTCTGACCTTTAATCATTATCCGAAGGTTAACGAATGTATTTTTTTATTAATTCGCCGTTAAAATGGGCCTCTGCCCACCTTTTTCGTTTGCAAAGTTATGCATAATTCCATCATCGCTTCCCAAAAACCACTAACTATTTCCCGATTTTAAACAAATATTAGCACAAAACAACATCCATTAACTGTATTTTGCTCGGTTTTGCTGCTCCTGGCCCGAATTGCAAGCCGACACGACAAAAAAGCGCCCGCCTGCAGCGGGGTGCTGCAGGCAGGCGTTTAAATCCATCTGTTAATGTGTTTATCGCAAGGGATGCGTCAAGCGATGTCGATGACGCGGTCCATCTTCTTCTCGGGCTCGGGAGCGAGCTTGGGCAGATCGATGGTGAGGATGCCGTCCTCGACCTTGGCGCTGATGTGTTCCTTATCCACCTCGTCAGGCAGGATGTAGGTCTGCTCGTAGTTGGTGTAGGAGAACTCGCGGCGAACATAGTGGAACTTCTCACACTCTTCCTTGCAGGACTTCTCCTCGTGCTCGGCCTTGTGTTCGATCTTGACAACCAGGTTACCCTCGTTGTTGATGTTCACCGAGCAATACTCCTTCTTCAGGCCGGGAGCGGCGACCTCCATAGTGAAAGCTTTGTCACTCTCCTTGACGTTGACGGCGGGAGCGGTGGTCACGTGGCGGGGAGTCCAATCCATGTCAAACAAGTCATTAAATGCACTGTCTAACCAGTTGTTGCGGTTGTTGCGAATTACAGGAAAATACATAATTTTTACCTCCTAATTGTTTTTATTGTTTAGTTATTAATTATTGTTGCATTCATTTGCCGGATAATGCACCCGGCGTTCACTCCCCTATATCACAAAACCGGTGCCAAACCCGCAATGTTTAAGCACCGTTAAAAATCCAAGCCACCGTGTCAGGTTTTTAAACAAAATTAAACCAAAAACTGCCATTTTGTCAGTTTTCAGCCTAATCACCCCATTGTGCACGAACGCAACCAATCCCTTATCGCAGAATCCACATGCTCGCGCTGCTCGCAGTTTAGAGTTTAAAGAGGTTTCTGCACACGGGCCCCACACTAAGACGCAAAGACGCAAAGACGCAAAGTCTCTTTGGGCATCCGCATTCAGGCGGGGTTGAAGACAAGAAAGACAATTCTTTCTTATGTATTTGTGGTCTTCTAATACACTATACACAAAGCGGCGACAGCCGCCATACACCGTACACAAAAAAGGCGACCCCAACGGATCGCCTTTTTTCAAGTAGATGCCTATTATCTAATATCTCGTATCTTTTACCTCTTATCTTTTATCTCTTCTCGCATCACCAGTGTGATGTGAGAAGGTAATCGATCAGGGTCGTCACGTCGTCGATGGAGATGTCGCCGCTCTCATCGCAATCGGCGCCCTGAAGGTTGATGTTCGAATTGGTGCCTAACAGGTAGTCGATCAACGCCGTCACGTCGTCGATGTTCACATTTTGATCACCGTCCACGTCACCACGCATGCCGCCAGTCTGGCCCGCTGCAGTGAAGTAGCCCGGGTTGCTGGGGCCGCCGTCGATGTGAGCATAAGCAACATCCACATGGTTAGCGTCATAGGTCGTGCCCATGCCGCCCACCAGGCTCGTGCAGTTTAAGAACATATTTGTGGACGTGCTTACTGCCGCAGTGCTCCAACCGTCACCGGCATAGATAGTCGTCAGGTTGCCGCAATCCTGGAACATTTTGCTCATGTTAGTCACATTGGCGGTGCTGAAACCGCTCAGGTCAAGGCTCGTCAAACTAGAACAGCCTTTGAACATGGTGCTCATGTGGGTCGCGCTGGTCGTGTTGAAACTGCTCAAATCAAGGCTCGTCAAACTTGAGCAATTAGTGAACAAATCGATCATATTAGTCACGTTGGACGTGTTGAAACTGCTCACATCAAGACTTGTCAAACCACTGCAACTATAGAACATATCGCACATGTTTGTCACGTTGGACGTGTTGAAACCGCTCACATCAAGACTTGACAAGCCAGAGCAGCTACCGAATATCCCTTGCATATCGGTCACATTGGAGGTGTTGAAACTGCTCACGTCAAGGCTCGTCAATCCACTGCAATTAAAGAACATACAGTGCATGTCTGTCACATTGGACGTGTTGAAGCTGCTCAGGTCAAGGCTCGTCAATCCACTGCAATTAAAGAACATGAATTCCATGCTGGTCACCATAGCCGTGTTGAAATGGCTCAAGTCAAGGCTCGTCAAACCACTGCAACCATCGAACATGGAGAGCATGGTGGTCACCGCCTCAGTGTTCAGATACGCTATGCCTGTGATTGTATCGAGTCTACTCATATTATGAAACCACTTGAAGGTTGATGTGGGGCGGGCATTCGAGAACGATGAGTCAAAGACAACCCGAGTTACGCTGGCATTGGTCCCGTCGTCTCTCCATTCAGGATTAATCGTGCCCTCGTTCAGGTCATAGGTCGCGCCTTCGCGGGTGCCGCGCTGGGTGTCGCAGTAGAACGTCAGCGTCGTGTTGTCAGCCGTGTAGCAGGCGTAGGCCTCAAGATGCTTTTCGCTGAAGTAGCCCGGGTTGCTGGAGCCGCCGTCAATGTGAGCGTACGTCTTGTCCATCGGGTTCGTTGAACTGTAGTTCGTGCCCTGACCGCCCACCAGGCTTGTGCAGCCATTGAACATATAATTTGAGTTCATCACGGCAACAGTGCTCCAATCACTGCCCACATAGACTGTCTGCAGATTAGTGCAATTATAGAACATGCCATACATATTGGTAACCTTTGACGTGTTGAAACTGCTCAGATCAAGGGTCGTTAATCCAGTGCAAGTGCTAAACATATAAGCCATATTAGTCACCTGACTGGTATTCAGATAGCTCATGTCTGAGATGGACTGAAGATTTCGCATTCCACAAAACCAATCGAAAGTGGACGTTGGGCGGGCATCAGCAAAAGAGGGGTCAAAGACCACCTTGGTCACATTTTCTTTAGTGCCGTCAGTGTACCAACCGGCATCGGTGGTGTTTATCAGGTCGTAAGTCGTGCCCGCGCGGGTACTGCGCTGGCTGTCGTAGTAGAACGTCAGCGTCGTGTTATCAGCCGTGTAGCAGGCATAGGCCTCAGGAACTGCGGTGAAGTAGCCCGGGTTGCTCGGGCCGCCGTCGATGTGAGCGTAGGATCCGTCAGTATGGTTGGGGTCATAGGCCGTGCCCTTGCCGCCCACAAGACTGGTGCACCCCTGGAACATACCAACTAAACCATAGGGTGCAGAGGCCGTGCTCCAACCATCACCCGCGAAGATGGTCTTTAATCCCGAGCTATAGCGGAACAAATAGGTCATTTTAGTCACATTGGCGGTGTTGAAACTGCTCAGGTCAAGGGTCGTCAAGCCACTGCAACCAATGAACATGGCATTCATGGTTGTAACGTTGGAGGTATTGAAATTGCTCAGGTCAAGGCTAGTCAATGCGCTGCATAAATAGAACATGCTATCCATGTGTGCTACGTTCTGGGTATTGAAACTGCTCAGGTCAAGACCCGTCAATTTGTTACAGAAAGAGAACATGTATCTCATGTCGGTCACCTCCGAGGTATTCAAATATTCCTGCATTCCTGTGATGGAAAGGAGATCTGACATGCCATCAAACCATGACTTGGTTGACGTGGGTAGTACATTAACAAATGAGGGATCAAACACCACACTGGTAACCCAGATATTGGTATAGTCGATTCCCCATCCTGGTAAATCATCGCCCGTGGGAAGGTCGTAGGTCCTAACATAGTTACCCTCACGGCTGCTGCGCTGGTTGTCATAGTAGAACGTCAGCGTCTTGTCGTCAGCCGTGTAGCAGGCATAGGCCTCAGGCAGGGTCCACGGCTGAGCGCCTGCTGCTGTGAAGTAGCCCGGACAGCTGGGGCCGCCGTCGATGCGGGCGTAGGCCGCATCCACATGGTTGGCGTCGTAGGTCGTGCCCATGCCACCCACAAGGCTCGTGCTGCCATAGAACAACATATTATCCCAATATACTAATGATGCAATGTTCCAACCGTCACCCGCGTAGATAGTCGTCAAGTTCTCGCAATAAGCGAACATGCTATCCATAGTGATCACCTTAGCTGTGTTGAAGTTGCTCACGTCAAGGCTCGTCAAAGATTTACAATAATAGAACATCAAACCCATGTTGGTCACCTCCGACGTGTTCAGGTATTCTATGCCCGTAATGGTCGTTAGATTTGACATCCTATAAAACCAACCAATGGTCGAATTGGGGCGGGCGCCAGCGAACGACGGGTCAAATACGACGTGAGTGACAGAAGAACAGGTGTTGTCGGTGTACCACCCAGGATTATTGCTTCCCGTGTTCAGGTCGTAGGTCGTGCCAGTGCGCGAGCCGCGCTGGTGGTCGTAGTAGAACGTAAGCGTTGAGTCAGACGGTGTATAGCACGCATAGGCCTCAGGCGGAGTCCACGGCTGAGCGCCTGCTGCTGTGAAGTAGCCCGGGTTGCTAGGGCCGCCGTCAATGTGGGCGTAAGCCTTGCCCACATGGTTGGCATCGTAGGTCGTGCCCATGCCGCCCACCAGGCTCGTGCAATAAGTGAACATGTTGTCAGATGAGGTGACAGCGGCTGTACTCCAACCGTCGTCAACATAGATGGTCGTCAAGTTGCTGCAGTTATAGAACATCTCTTTCATGTCGCTCACCTTAGACGTGTTGAAATGGCTCAAGTCAAGACTCGTCAAGCTGCTACAATTATAGAACATGTGAAACATATCGGTCACCTTAGACGTGTTGAAACTGCTCAGGTTAAGAGTCGTCAATGACATGCAACCACCGAACATGGACTCCATAGAGATCACATTAGCCGTGTTGAAACTGCTCAGGTCAAGAGTCGTCAATGACGTGCAACTAGCGAACATCAGATCCATCTTGGTCACATTCGACGTGTTCAGGTATTCTATGCCCGTAATGGTCGATAGATTTGTCATACAATAAAACCAAAAAATGGTTGAAATGGGGCGGGCGTAAGCGAACGATGGGTCAAATACCACTTGAGTAACAGACGAATTGATAGTGGTGGCCCAATCAGGACTCCTTTCCTCATCGTTCAGGTCGTAGGTTGTGCCCGGGCGGGACGAGCGCTGGCTGTCGTAATAGAACGTCAGCGTCGTGTTGTCAGCCGTGTAGCAGGCATAGGCCTCGGCTGCACTGACACCCAGGGCGCACATCATGGCCGCCACCAGGGCGAACGTTTTAAGTAGGATTTTTCTTTTCATAGTTTGGTATAATTTAGAGTTAATAAATTCAAGAATGGGTATTATTTCGCAAATTTAGTAACAACTTCTTATAAAAACAAACAAATTAACATAAAAAACAAACAACTTTCTTTTTGGCATCAGCATGCGCGCAGGGTTGAAGACAAGAACGACTTTTTATATTGTCTTTGTGGTCTTTCTTGTCTTCTAATATGAGATACACCGTACACAAAAAAGGCGACCCGTTGGGGTCGCCTTTTTTATGCACCAGACAAAATCTCTTATCTTTTATCTAATATCTAAAGCCACAGGCCGGTCAAGAGGTAGTCAATCAGGGTCGTCACGTCGTCGATGGAGATGTCGCCGCTCTCATCGCAATCGGCACCCTGAAGGTTGATGTTCGAATTGGTGCCTAACAGGTAGTCGATCAACGCCGTCACGTCGTCGATGTTCACACTCTCGTCACCATCCACGTCGCCACGCATACCGCCAGTCTGGCCTGCTGCGGTGAAGTAGCCCGGGTTATCGGGGCCGCCGTCAATGCGGGCGTAGTACCCACCCACATAGCTGGAATTGTAAGTCGTGCCCTTGCCGCCTACCAAGCTCGTGCAGTTATAGAACATATCAGATGATGATGTAAGGGACGCTTTGCTCCACTCGTCCACATAAATGGTCGTCAAGGCGCTGCAATTTTCGAACATCGAAGACATATCTGTAACATTTGCGGTGTTGAAACTGCTCAGGTCTAGGGTCGTCAAGCCGCTGCAACTGTAGAACATCTTTGACATGTTCGTCACATTGGCAGTATTGAAGCAGGTCATGTCAAGAGTCGTTAAACCGATGCAACGGTCGAACATGTCGGACATGTCTGTAACTTGGGACGTGTTGAAATGGCTCACATCGAGATTCTCCAAAAGTTTGCAAAAGTAGAACATGTAGCGCATGTTTGTCACTTGAGACGTGTTGAGGTAATCCTCCATACCCGTGATTGACACAAGTTTACTCATATAGCCGAACCAAAAACTGGTCGTCGTGGGACGAGCACCTGCAAATGACGGGTCAAACACCACATGGGTGATATAGGAGTTTGAGTTGTCGTTGTACCATCCCGGAGCACTGCTGCCCGTGTTCAGGTCATAGGTCTTGCCCGTGCGGGTACTGCGCAGGTTGTCATAATAGAACGTCAGCACCTTGTTCGATGACGTATACACCGCATAGGCAGCAGGAGGAGTAGAAAATGTGAAGTAACCCGGGTTGCTCGTGCCGCCGTCAACGTGGGCGTATGCTGCGTCCACGTGATTGGCGTTGTAGGTCGTGCCCTGGCCGCCCACCAGGCTCGTGCAGCCAGTGAACATATCATTCGACAAAGTGACTCTCGCCGTACTCCACTCGTCACCCACATAGATGGTCGTCAAACCACTGCATCCTTGGAACATGTACCTCATTAAGGTCACTTTGGACGTATTGAAGCTGCTCAGATTAAGGGTTGTTAAACCGGTGCAATTCTTAAACATGTTTGACATATAGATCACTTTGGAGGTGTTGAAGCTGCTCACATCAAGTCTCGTCAAGCCAGAGCAGCCATAGAACATATAATCCATGCGTGTGACATTGGCTGTGTTGAAGCCGCTCACGTCAAGGCTTGTCAAACCACTGCAGTTGTAGAACATATATTCAGTGGAAGTCACTTCGGACGTGTTGAGGTAATTCTCCATGCCCGTGATAGAACTGAGATTCGGCATGTCATAAAACCAAAAGTAGGTCGTCGTGGGACTGGTTTCGGCAAACGACGGGTCAAACACCACATGGGTCACAGAATGACTTATTTCATAAATCCATTGTGGAGCATCTCTATCCGTGTTCAAGTCGTAGGTCGTGCTCGTGCGACGGCTGCGCTTGTTGTCGAAGTGGAACGTCAGCGTCGTGTTCTCGGGCGTGTAGCAAACGTAGGCTTCCTTGGGCTTCTCGCTCAGGTAGCCCGGGTTGCTAGGGCCGCCGTCAATGTGGGCGTAGGCAGCATCCACATGGTCGGGATGATAGGTCGTGCCCTTGCCGCCCACAAGGGCGGTGCAGCCATTAAACATGAAATCGGAAGTCTGAACAGCTACCGTACTCCACTGGCTACCGACATAGATGGTAACCAAGTCGGAGCAATCCAGGAACATACATCTCATGTAGGTCACATTCGACGTGTTGAAACTGCTCAAGTCAAGGCTCGTCAAACTATAGCAATCGTAGAACATGTATTGCATATCTGTCACTTCAGACGTGTTGAAACTGCTCAAATCAAGACTCGTCAAGCCGACGCAATTGTAGAACATATGTGAGATATCCGTCACTTTGGAGGTGTTGAAACTGCTCAGGTCAAGGCTCGTCAAACCTCTGCATCTATGGAACATGCAGCTCATATCTGCCACATTGGCGGTGTTGAAACCGCTCAGATCAAGACTCGTCAAACCTCCGCAATTGTAGAACATGCCGGACATGTTCGTCACCTCAGACGTGTTCAGGTAACTGATTCCTGTGATGGTTTGGAGATTAGACATTTCACAAAACCAATCATATGCTGAAGTGGGACGAGCGTTAGCAAATGATGAATTAAACACCACATGAGTGACAGAAGAATATGTGCCATCGGTGTACCACCCAGGATCATTACTATCCGTATTCAGGCTGTAGATAGTGCCCGGGCGGGTGCTGCTCAAGTTGTCATAGTAGAACGTCAGCTTCAAGTCCGACGGCGTGTACACCGCGTAGGCCTCAGGCGGGGTCCACGGCTGAGCGCCTTCGGCAGTGAAGTAGCCTGGGTTGCTCGGGCCGCCGTCGATGTGGGCGTAGTCAGCATTTACTTTATTGGGATGGAAGGTTGTGCCCTGACCGCCCACCAAACTGGTGCAGCCGTAGAAAAGCCACACGTTTCCGCTATTGATGAGACTCTCCGTGCTCCATTGGCTGCTGGCAAAGATAGTAGCTAACTGGCTGCAATTTTGAAACAAGTACATCATGTCGGTCACATTTGACGTGTTCCAGCCGCTCAGATCAAGGCTTGTCAAACCACCGCAATCACTAAACATGCACTCCATGTCTGTCACATTGGCGGTGTTCCAGCCGCTCACGTTAAGACTCGTCAAACCACCGCAATTATTAAACATGTAGGACATTGTGGTCACGTTAGCTGTGTTCCAACCGCTCACGTCAAGGCTCTCCAAACTACTGCATTTATTGAACATATAGTGCATGTGGGTTGCCTTGGCTGTGTTGAAATTGCTCACGTTAAGGCTCTTCAAACTACTGCATTCACTGAACATCCTAATCATATAAATCACCTCACTGGTGTTCAGGTAGTTCATTCCAATGATGGTTTTAAGGTTCCCCATGCCTGAGAACCAACGGCAGGTGGTTGTCGGACGGGCAGCGGCGAACGAGGGGCTAAAAACAACCCTAGAAAATTGAGAAGTGCCATTCCGCACCCAACCAGGATCTTGTGTGCCTTGGTTCAGGGGGTAGGTAATGCCCTCGCGGCTGCTGCGCTGGGTGTCGTAGTAGAACGTCAGCGTCGAATCTGCCGATGTGTAGCAGGCATAGGCCTCTTGGGCGCGGGCCCCCAGGGCGCACATCATGGCCGCCACCAGGGCAAACAGTCGAAGTAAGATCGTTTTCTTCATAGTTTGGTATCATTTAGAGTTAATAAATTCAAGAATTGGTATTATTTCGCAAATTTAGTAACAACTTCTTATAAAAACAAACAAATTAACATAAAAAACAAACAACTTTCTTTTTGGCATCAGCATGCGCGCAGGGTTGAAGACAAGAACGACTTTTT
>JAEEGJ010020644.1_pt1 | contig 14290 bp, 13 predicted proteins | sample 8958761 | NCBI WGS metagenome assembly JAEEGJ01 (sample SAMN16246546, study PRJNA631951) | gut metagenome | biome: gut microbiome; feature: rumen; material: RS-attached | host: Bos | place: Iran: Karaj | collected 2018-10 | reverse complement strand
GCTTCAAGGGCAACAACTACAAGGGTCACGAGCAGGTTATCGACGCCATCGTCGATCAGTACCTGAAGAAGACGGACAAGAAGGAGAAGGGGCTTATAAACATTTGGGCCGATGTTCCTTACCAGGATCTTTTCTGGCTCGGGAACCTCAGGGAGCTCGAGAAGCTCATCTCTGAGCTTGGACTCACGCCCAACACGATTTTTGGATATAAGCGTGGGATCGACAATATCAACAGGATCCCGGAGGCGGAGTTTAACCTTCTTGTTTCACCCTGGGTCGGACTCGGAAACGTGAAGAAGATGGAGAGGAAGTTCGGGACTCCTTACCTTCATTACCCGAATCTCCCGATCGGAGCGACGGAGACGAGCAAGTTCCTGCGCGAGGTCGGCAAGTTCGCCGGAGTGGCGGAAGAGAAGGTCGAGGCGGTCATTAAGGAGCATGAGGACTACTACTATTACCTCATAGGCAGATATGCCGATCTGTTCCTCGAGAACCGCGTCATCAACAAGCAGTTCACGGTCGTTGCGGATGCGCAGTACTCGCTCGCGATCACGAAGTTCCTCGTCAACGATCTCGGGCTCATCCCCGCAAAGCAGTTTGTTGTGGACGACACCCCGAAGAATTACCGCGACTCGATCACAGAAGAGTTCAAGAAGCTCAATTTCGGTATCGAAGCGGAGGTTTCGTTCGAGACCGACGGCTTCAAGATTCACGAGGAGATCAAGAACCACGATTATCACGGTTACCCGCTCGTGCTCGGCGGCTACTACGAGAAAGAAGTGACAGAGAGCCTGAAGGGCAACTTCATCAACATCTCGTGGCCCGTGCAGGACAAGGTTGTGTTTGACAGCTTTTACGCAGGGTACGCAGGCGGGATCCGCCTCATCGAAGATATATACACCGTAGCGGTGTCAAGATTTAACTGAGGGATATGTGGTCGAGGGGTGGTCCCCTGGGGACGGGGGTTGTGGACCATGAACCCCAATGGTCCACCAACCCCCGTCCCCAAGGGACCACCCGGCCACCCCATCTACAAATTGAAAGGAGCCTGTGATGTCATACTTGATAGCGGTCGGTACCGCAAGCGGCGAGAACGTTGATCTCAAGTTCGGCGAGGTACGTGAGTTTTACATATACCGCGTAGATGGTAAGGATGTGAAACTCGAGGAAACTCGCGAAGCTGAGAGAAATGCAGCAAATACATCTGCGAACTCCGGCGTGGTAGCCGAAGGCACACAGTCCTGCTCCAAAGGTTCTTGCGGCAGCGCCCAAGCTTCCGGTTGCGGAGGGAACGGGCAGGGATGCAGCGGACCCGGAGAAGTTCAGGGCAGGGTGGAAGTCATTGCCGATTGCAGATGCGTTGTCTGCAAAAAGATAGGATTCCAGGCTCAGAAACAATTCGAAAAGAAAGCAATTTCTGTTTTCGATGTTGAATGCAGTGTTAGTGAAGCCCTCGAAAAGATTACGTCTTATTACTATAAGATCGATAATCGTCAATCACTCAGAAAGACCGAGGGGTAAACTATAAGTCGTTTGCTTCACTTTTGACCGATCTGTTCGCTGATAATCGGTCTAAAAAACCTCACAAGAAAAGAGACTGCGATGAGCGGTCTCTTTTCGCGCTGACTTGAAAAAAGAAATTCACCGATATAATATTAGAATCCGGACAAACGGTACACAAGTCTGTTGTGTATGGTTTTTGAGTCCTCTTATTACAGAGAGGGAAGTCCATAAATGCGCGAATGAACCAAGGAGTTTTTATGATGAAAAGAACGGTTTTGGCTATATTGGTAGTAACTGTGGTTTTCGGGACGATTGGATGCGGATCGGATAAAAAGGCATCGGAAGAGAAAGCCCTGAGTGGGACCGCTGCGCAGGAAGACATTGAAAAGCCTGACACGACAGTGACCCAGGAAATCACTGAACAGCCCGGCGCGTCTGCAACGCAGGGATTTGATGACCAAACCGACACGGCGGCGAAAGAGTCTGTTCAGGTGCTTACTCCCGAGCAGGCGCGTGATGCGATCAAGAATTATTGCTACAGCAATAATCCTGACCTGAAAAGTCTGGAAGAATCCGGAGAATATCCGATCTATTGGGGAGTGGTCTCGAGCGAAGAAGATGAGATCGTTATATTGTACAGGTCATACACGGGATCATTTACCCGCTATTATATCAACCCGTCAACCGGGGATACTTTCTCTATGGACTACGTACCCGGGATCACGGACACAGAAATACCAACGGATGAATTCTTCAATGTGAAGGACTATATCGATTAAAACACCACTTTTATGTATTATAGTTTTTTCTTATAACCGACGATCTGAAACCGATAATATCCAAACTTCCCGAGTGATGTTATATATAAAACAAGAGAATTAAGAGAAAACGAAGGAAGAGGATACAAGATGGACAGAGGAATCAACACCCGATGTCTTCACCTCGAGGAGACCGAGGGAAAGACAGATAATTACGGCTCTTTAAGCTTCCCGATCTACCAGACCGCAACCTACGCGCATCCCGGAGTCGGCAGGAGCACGGGCTATGACTACAGCCGACTGCAGAACCCCACGAGGGCGCATCTCGAGAAGATCGTTGCGGGTCTCGAGTACGGAACCGACGCGTTTGCGCTGTCCACGGGGATGGCGGCGATAACGCTCCTTTTTGAGCTTTTCAAGCCGGGCGACCACATAATTTCGGAGGTCGACCTTTACGGCGGCAGTATCCGCCTGTTCGAGCATGTTTCGAAGAAGAACGGCTATGAATTCACGTTCCTCAACTGCTCGAGTGACGATATCGAGGCAGCCGTGAAGCCGAACACGAAGGCTATATACATTGAAACACCCACAAATCCCATGATGAATGTTTCGGATATAACGCATATATCCGAGATCGCGAAGAAGCACGGCCTCCTCCTAATTGTGGACAATACGTTTCTCTCGCCCTATTTCCAGAAGCCGCTCAAACTCGGCGCAGACGTGGTGATCCACAGCGGGACGAAGTTCCTCGGCGGACATAACGATACGCTTGCAGGCTTTATTGTGACAAACCGCGACGATATCTCGGAAAAACTGCGGTTCCTTATCAAGACAACGGGCGCGGGGCTCGCGGCGTTCGACAGCTGGCTCCTCATCAGGGGTATCAAGACGCTCGGGCTCAGGATGGAAAAAGCCCAGAAGAATGCGCAGGTACTTGCCGGGTGGCTCGGAAAGCAGGAGCACGTCAAGGAAGTCTTTTATCCGGGGCTGCCCACGCATCCCGGTCATGAGATCATTAAGAAACAGGCTCGTGGCTTCGGCTCGATGATCACTTTCAACGTAGACACGCAGGAGCATGCGCTCAAGATCCTCGAAGAAGTGCGGATGATCAAGTACGCGGAGAGTCTTGGCGGCACCGAGACGCTCATTACATATCCCACAACACAGACACATGCGGACGTCCCCGAAGAGGTACGTTTAAAGAATGGGATCACGCCCTGTACGCTTCGTCTTTCGACTGGTATCGAGGACGCAGAGGATCTTGTGGCGGAGCTTGAGAGGGTGTTTCGGACTCTTACTTGATCTTTATTTTGAGTTATAACGCTTATGTGGGTTGCCGCACAATCTTCCTGCGAGAAGCAAGGCAGGAAAAGCCGGCTATGAAGAAGAGCATGCGGAGAAAATTTTTTGCCGTGGAGGTTTTGTAAATGCCTGAAAGAAATCTGAACTTTGATGAATATATAGAACGAAGACACACGGACAGCCTCAAGTACGACTTCGCCGTAAGGCGCGGCCTGCCGGAGGATGTGCTTCCGCTTTGGGTTGCGGACATGGACTTCAGGACGAGCTCGTACGTCGAGGACGCGGTGATAGAGCGCACGCGGCACGGCATCTTCGGATATACCGAAACGGGCGAGGAATACTTCCGCTCGGTTGCGGGCTGGATGAAGCGCCGTCACGACTGGGATGTTGAGTACAGTTGGCTTGTCAAGACGCCCGGAGTAGTGTTCGCGCTCGCGATGGCCGTTAAGGGCTTCACTGACGAGGGCGACGGGGTACTCATACAGCAGCCTGTTTACTATCCGTTTTCGGAAGTCATCGAGGACAACAACAGAGTGATAGTCAGCAACGACCTCGTGCTCGGGGATGACAACCGCTATTACATTGACTTTGAAGATTTTGAAAAGAAGATAGTCGACAACAAGATCAAGCTCTTTTTCCTTTGCAACCCTCAGAACCCCACAGGACGGGTGTTCACGAGAGAGGAACTCGAAAAGCTTGGGGATATATGCGTTAGGCACAATGTGATCGTGGTGAGCGATGAGATCCACAATGATTTCGCGTTTTTCGGGGAACATACCGTGTTCACGAAGGTGAAGAAGGAGTTCGAGGATATAAGCATTGTGTGCACGTCTGTCAGCAAGACGTTTAATCTCGCGAGCATGCTTATCTCAAACATCTTTATTCCGAACGCAAAGATCAGGCATGTGTTCAAGAAGCAGTACGCTGCGGCCGGAATGAGCCAGCTTTCGGCGCTCGGGATCACTGCCACAAGCGTCGCGTACGACAAGGGCGACGAGTGGTACGAGAAGATGATCGATTATGTGAAAGCTAACATTTTGTTCGTCAAGGACTACGTGAAAAAGAACATCCCCGGGGTCAGGGTGATCGACGGCGAGGGGACGTACCTCATGTGGCTTGATTTTCGCGGGACCGGGCTTTCGGGGACCGAGATCGACCGTAAGATCATCTACGAGGCGAAGCTCTGGCTCGACAGCGGAAAGATCTTCGGCAAGACCGGAACGGGATTTCAGAGGATAAACGTGGCGGTACCGAGAAGCACTGTAGTAGAGTGCCTGGAGAGGATAAAGGCAGCGTTTGCGTGACGGAGGCAAAAATGACTATACTTCAGTTGAAATACGTGATCACAATCTCGAACTCCAAGTCCCTCCGCGAGGCGTCAGGGCGGCTCTTTGTATCGCAGCCGGCGCTGTCGACATCGATCAGGGAGCTTGAGGACGAGCTCCGCTTCAGGATCTTTGAGAGAACGAGCACCGGGATACGTCTGACCGAGCAGGGCAAGGAGTTCCTTGTTTATGCGAAGGAGGCGGTGGGGCAGTATGAGCTCATTGAAGACCGCTATCTGAAGAAGGACGGCAACAAGATGCATTTCAGCGTTTCGATGCAGCACTACGTGTTTGCAGTGCATGCGTTCATAAACGTTGTGAAGGAGACTGAGGCTGACAAGTACGTCTTTTCCGTACACGAGACGCGCACAGATGAGGTTCTCGGCAATGTCAGGGACATGAAGAGCGAGGTGGGGGTCATCTCGTTCTCAAACAGCAATGAGAAAGTAATGCGAAAGCTGTTCAGAGACTATAACCTTAAGTTCTCGCCTTTGATGACAAGAGATACTTACGCATATGTGAGAAACGGCCATCCCGATTCGTCGCGCGACGAGGTATCGCTCGATGATCTGAAAAAGTATCCCTGTATATCATTTGACCAGAGCAGCGAGAGTGATTTCTATATAACGGAAGAGGCGCTCGGCGACTATGAGTTTGACAGGATCATCAAAACCAACGACAGGGCGACCTCGGCAGAGCTCATGTCTGCGCTCGACGGCTACTCGATCGGCACAGGCCTCATGATCGACAGCCTCGCGATGAAGGAAACCTTTACGAGCGTGAAACTCAGGGAGGAAGACCCGCTCACTATCGGGTATATCACGCGCAGTAACCACGAACTGAGCGAAATCGGGCAGAGGTATGTAAACGAATTGTTGAAGTATAGATAAGAATTCTTTATAACGTACGATAAAACTTAAGCATTATTCAAGGGCTGAGCATCGTGATATGATTCGAGCTAACAAAACCGAAAGGAAGAATCAATCATGAAAAGATCAGCCCGTTTTTTGTCAGTAATGCTTATACTGGCGCTTATACTTACAAGTCTTACCGCTTGCGGCTCGAGTGAGAGCAAAAATGAAGGCGGAGTAGACATAACCATCGGAACCGCGAACGGTTCGCTTTGCCTCGCACCTCTTCATATAGCCATCGATAACGGCTACTTTGAGGAAGAGTTCAAGAAGGCAGGAGTAACCTGGAAGGTCGAGGAGATCGATCTTGCCAACATCTCCGAGCTCGTTGCGACAAACAAGCTCGATGCCTGCACACAGCTTGCGGGTGCAATGATACCCCAGATCGACAACGGTCTTGAGATCAAGTTCACGGCCGGACTTCACACGGGATGTACGAAGTACTACGTAAAGGAAGGCTCGGGGATCGAATCGGTGGCCGACCTCAAAGGTAAGAAGATCGGTGTTCCCGCGATCGGAGATTCGTCGGTTATCGCTCTCAAGAGAATTCTTTACGATGAGGGCATTGGCGTTACGACCGAAAACCTCGAAGTTGAATGGGTCGTTTACGGCCTGACGGATATACCGCTCGCACTTGAGAACGGCGCAATCGATGTCGGAGCGCTCCACGATCCCGTGGCGTACAGCGCAGAGCAGGAATACGGCTTCAAGAAGATCCTTGACCTCAGCACCGACGAGAAGTTTAAGAACGAGTACTGCTGCATGGCATTTGTTACCGACAGGCTCGCAGAGAAGAATCCGAAGGCAGCTGCTGCATTCACGAGAGCAATGTTAAAGGCCAGTGCTTTTGTTCAGGCAAATCCCGAGGAAGCAGCAAGGATCCAGAGCGCGAACAATCAGTGCCCCGGCGATCTTGCGGTAAATGCCGGACTCCTTGGTTCGTACAATTACGCACCTTCGGTAAGCATTGCTTCAAAGACGATCTACGACGCAGCGAACGAGCTCATCCGTATCGGCGAGCTCAAGTCCAACGATCCGAATGGTTTCATTTCCAAAGCGTTCGTGAAATTCGATGATGTGCCCGATTCCTACGTTTATGAGGGCGGAGAGTTTAAGGAAGTAAAATAATAGTTGCCCACAGTGAGGTTTTTATGAAAAGAAAAGTGATAATGGCGGTAAAGCTCGTGTTGCCCTTCGTGGGCATAGGCATTTCGTTCCTGCTTTACTACCTCATAGATAACAACGGGAAGCAGAAGCTGACGGATCATCCGTACTACCTGATTTTTGTCTCGGCAGTGGGCGGTGTGATCCTTCTCGAAGAAGTGATCGGGCTGTTCGTCCCGGCGCTTAAGAAGCGGATCCTGCACAAGGCACCCTTCCTCACGGGAGTGATCATTTTTATGGCACTCCTCAACACAGTGACGAGCAAGACGACACTCTTGCCGACGCTTTACTTCCCGTCTCTCGACCGCATCATCGGTCTGCTCGTGGAAAACTGCGGATTTCTGCTTGAAAACATCGCCGACTCGCTCGGCTTGCTCGCGACAGGGTTCGCATGGGGAGCGGTGGTCGGATTCTTTACCGGTCTCGCCCTCGGGTACTTTAAGCCCGTTGCGTACTGGCTCACACCGATCACGAAGGTCATCGGACCGATCCCGACGACAGCCTGGATACCGCTCGCGCTCTCGACCTTCCCGACAACACACGGCGCGAACGTGTTCCTGATCGCCTTCGCGGTCTGGTTCCCTGTAACGCTTATGACCAGCAGCGGCATTCAGAGCATCAGCAACGTCAATTTCGAAGTTTCGAGGACCCTCGGTGCCTCCACGCTCTACCAGATAATCCATGTGGCGATCCCGGCTGCCATGCCGAGCATCTTCCTCGGGGTTTTCTACGGAACGGTTTCGTCCTTCGCAACGCTTATGGCTGTCGAGATGAACGGCAACTCGAGCGGTATCGGCTGGTACATCAGCTGGCAAAAGTCCGTGATGCTGTATGACGGCGTATATGCGGGGCTCATAATCATTGCGCTTATATGTTCACTCACGCTGACTATCCTCTTTAAAGTGAGGGACAGAGTACTGACGTGGCAGAAGGGCGTCATAAAGTGGTAAAAACCAAAAGGGAGTAACCGAAAAACCGGGTGAGAAAGGTCGAATTCGGAAGAATGAGACCTTCATCTTGGGAGTGTATTAAGAGTTGGCGGGAAAGAAATGGCCTGTCGGAACGGAGTTATCAGATGGTTGGCGAAATAATAATAAAAGACATATATAAAAAGTTTCCGAACCCGGATCCTTCGGGGGAAGATGTTCTTGCACTCAACGGGTTCTCCCTCGATATCGAGCCCGGCTCGTTCGTTAGTCTTATCGGACCTTCGGGCTGCGGAAAGTCGACGCTCCTGAGGATCATCGGCGGACTTGACAGGGCGACAAAAGGTGAACTCTATATCGACGGCAAGGAAATAAAGAAGCCCGGCAGCGATCGCGGCTTCGCGTTCCAGGGATCAAATCTCTTTCCCTGGCTGACGGTAGAAAAGAACATCGCTTTCGGACTGAAGGCGCGTCACATCTTCAAGGAACATAAGCGTGAAGTACAGGAGTACATAAAGCTCGTGGGCCTGGAGGGGTTCGAAAAATCCTATCCGCACCAGCTTTCGGGCGGCATGCAGCAAAGAGCATCCCTCGCGCGCGCACTGGTCGGACATCCGGCAGTGCTTCTGCTCGACGAGCCGCTCGGTGCACTCGATGCGTTTACGAGGATGAACCTTCAGGACGAGATCATAAACATTTGGAAGGAACACAACATGACAATGCTTATGGTCACTCACGACGTGGACGAAGCGATCTACATGTCCGACAGGGTCGTTGTAATGTCGGCAAGGCCTTCGAAAGTTGAGGCTGTCATCGACATCAACCTCCCGCGTCCCCGCGCCCGTGCGCAGGACACTTTCCAGGAGTACCGCTCGCAGATCCTCAACGTCCTCAACCTCGGCGGAAAGGTGGACGAGGTCGAGTACTACCTGTGACCCACGGGGACGGGGGTTATGGACCATTTTCCACAATTAAAGATATTAGGAGAAAAAACCATGAAAAACAGAATCATAATTGCAGCATTATTCTTCATCAGCGGTTTGCTGGTCATTTTCGCCCCGACCGTACTTTTCCCGGTCTGCAGCGCAGAGAAGATGAAGATGGCCTGCTATTATACAAGCAAGGCTGAGATCGGCCTCGGAAGCCTGATCGGAGTACTCGGTATCGTTTACTTTTTCTTTAAGGATAAAGGAGTCCGTCTGGGACTCAGTATCGCGCAGCTTGCAAATGCGGTACTCATCCTGCTTTACCCGCTCGCCCTCACGGGACTCTGTGGCAAGGAAGACATGGCCTGCCGCGTGGGGACGCTTCCGGCGCTTATAGTCCTGAGTGTGGTGCTCGGCGTGACTGCGATCATTAATATCATTTTTTTTGCAAAATCGAAGAAACAAACTGCCTGAAATATAAGAGAAGATGCTTAAAAGTTGACTGCCTCGATTATTCATTTGCTTGGGAAATCGAGACAAACAAGAATTAAAAAATGCAGGTACTTGAGAAAGAAATAAGAAAGGAGGCGGTCACATGTCTGTACGAAATCTCTTCAGGAACATACAGAGCCACGCATTTTACAATGTGTGCCTTCTCTCTGCGATCGCCATCCTTTCGGTGATACTTTTCGGGAGCATCGTGATCGGGACCAGTCTCGCGAACGGAACGGAGAACATGAAGGGAAGGCTCGGTGCCGATATCATGCTGGTGCCCCGCGGCGCAAAGGAAAAGGCCGAAAATCTGCTCCTCGAGGGGCAGAGAGGCACGTTCTACTTTGAATCCTCGATTTATGACGGCGTTGCCGGGATCGAAGGGATCACGAAGATCACATCCCAAAGCTTCCTCAAAAGTCTGTCGGCGGATTGCTGCAGCAGCGAGGTTGAGATCGTGTTTTTTGATCCCGAGACCGATTTTGTGGTGGTACCCTGGATCGAGCAGGAGTACGAGAAAAACCTGAGCGGCGAAAGGGTTGTGGTCGGTCACAACATCGAAAGCACGGACGGGGTGATCAAACTCTTCGGGCAGGATTATCCGGTTGTTTCAAAGATGGCCAAAACAGGAACAGCTCTTGACAGCTCAGTTTACTTCGCCGCCGAAGTCAAAGGCGAGATACTGAAGGCAGCGGAAGAGAAGGGTTCATTCCTGACAGACGCACAGAAAAGATCCGGAACGCTGTCGTCGATCTTCATAAACGTCAGTGACGGATATGACATCGGCAGAGTGATCGAAGACGCGCACCGCGCGGTGGGCGACACATTTGACGTTGTGTATCCCAAACAGCTGAACGAGTCGCTTGGCGAGAGCCTGGGCGGCATAACGGGTGGCATAAGCGTTATAGCGGTAAGCCTCGGCATTCTGCTCGCAACGCTTATGTTGATAATCAACAGCATCCTCATGAACCGAAGAAAGCAGGACGTCGCGCTTATGAGGATCCTTGGCAAAACGAAGAAGGATCTTGTGCGGATGCTTGTGAGCGAGCTGGGGATCATAAGCCTCACGGGTGGTGTTGCCGGGTGTTTGCTCGGCGCGCTCGTGGTGCTCCCGTTCGGGACGTACATCGGGATGAGCCTTAACATGCCCTACCTCGGTCCCGGCCCCGGCGCAACAATCGGGGTCGTAGCGCTAATAATTGTGGGCGCTGCGCTCATCGTGTTTTTGACGTCGATAGTGTTTATACTGCGCATTAGCGGTACAGACCCGTACTTGGCGCTGAGGAGAGAAGAATGATAAGAGCAGAAAACATCAGTAAGCGATACAGTGAAAAAGGACGGCAGGTTTTAAGCGGAGTGAACCTGGTATTTGAGAGCGGAGAGTTCTGCGCCGTGATGGGTGAATCGGGCAGCGGAAAGAGTACGCTTCTGGCCATAATAGCGGGGATCTTGAAGCCTGACTCGGGGAGAATACTTGTATCAAAAGAGGCTTATAACAGGATTCGGAGCAATGCAGGTGGCATCGGATCGGAAGAGGCTGATAACAATGTCGTGAATTTGACAGAGAGTGTCAAATCAGATGAGAATCAGAATCATAAACGTGATGAAATAGACATTTATAGTCTCTCAGACGAAGAGCTCTCAGAATTCCACAGGGAGAAACTGGGATATGTTCCGCAGGGCAATGTTTTCCTCAAAAACTACACCGTGCTGGAAAACCTGGTCACTCCCTTTTTAACAAAGGATAATTTGGGGACACTGAACGATAGGGCGTACGCGCTTTTGGAAAGCCTCGGAGTGAAAGAACCGGCTGATCGCCATACATTCGAGCTTTCCGGCGGAGAGCAGAAGAGGGTCGCGCTCGCAAGGGCGTTCATGACGGACCCGGAGATCGTGATCGCGGATGAGCCGACTACAGGGCTGGACGCATCCACCGGAGATATCATACTGGGATTCCTCAAAAGCAAGGCGGAAGAGGGAAAGACAGTGATAGTCGCGACTCATGATGAGCATGTGAAAGCATATGCGACAAGGACCATAACCACAGCTTATCACTAATGATAAAAACGGTCGAATTTTTTATTTACCCCGGTCATGGTAATATCATATCAATCCAGGTGATTAAGGAGCAAAACGATATGGCGTTAGTTACATATTCCGGTGTAAGGGAGAGCAAACCCGGGAGGGTCAACGATCTCGGAACGACCGGCCGTGAAGTCAGTGAGGAATTCAAAAAAGGATGTCTTAAAAGAGCAGACCGCAGCTTCGCGCAGGGACTGCAGTGCCAGCAGATAAACAGCATGGCAGCGCTTATGTCCCTCGAGGATTCTGTGTTTATTTCGCATTCACCCCAGGGATGCGTGGGATGCGCCATCATGGCTGTCGACATGTATCGTGTAGGACAGATCCACCGCGGTGTCAGGGAAGTTAAAAACCCGCGTCTGATCGTGACGAATATCGACCAGAAAAGCGTTGTTTTCGGCGGCGAGAAGAAGCTCCGCGAAGCGGTGCAGAAGGCGGTTGAGAGGTATTCACCGAAGCTCGCGTTCGTTTATGCATCATGTGCGTCGGGTATCATCGGCGACGATATAGACGCGATCTGCAGCGATCTTCAGGCTGAGTACCCCGAAACGCTTATAATCCCAATCCACTGCGAAGGCTTCAAGTCGAAGATCTGCGCATCCGGATTCGATGCGGCATTCATCGCGATCAATAAATATATCTTAAAGAACAAAAAGATTGAAAAGGAAGACGGTCTTATCAACCTCTTCGCGCCCACGACGGTCAGCTATGCCGACCAGAAGGAGATGGAGCGCATGCTCGGACTCCTCGGTGCGAAGGTAAACTATATCCCGTTTTACAGCTCACTCGAAAAGATCAAAAAGATCCCCGCAGCGGTCGCATCAACGTCCATATGCAAAGTTTTCGCCGACGAGTTCATGAAGACACTTTGGGAAGAGTACGATATTCCGTATTCGCACACGGTTATGCCCATAGGCATCAGAAATACAGACAAGTGGTACCGTGGCATTGCGGCGGTGATCGGCAAGGAAAAGGAAGTCGAGGAGATTATCGCCCGCGAGCACGAGAGGATCGAGCCGCTTGTGAAGAAGATCCGCGACAGGCTGGCAGGAAAGCGCGTGTTTATCTGCGGAGGAACGGGCCGCTCATTTGCGGCTGCGGCGCTTATCGATGATTTCGGCATGGAGCTTGTCGGTCTCGAGACCCCGACCTATGACGAAGATGCGCAGGTCGACATCGAGTACCTCAACGGCATCCACAAAGAATTCGTTGTGGATATAGCGAACATGCAGCCCTTCGAGCAGGTCAATCTGGTGAAGAAGCTGAAACCCGATGCATTTATCGGCGTTCCGGAGTGGGCGGCAAAGCTCGGTGTTCCGACAACTCACGTTCTCGACGGAAAGCGCCCGACCATGGGTTACGACGGTCTTCTGTTCCTTGGGAACAAGATCGCCGACCAGCTTGAAAATCCCGGCTTCAACAAAAAGCTTGCCGAGCATGTCAAGCTCCCTTACAAGGAGTCTTGGTACAGCGAGGACGCATTTAAATATATCATAAAGGGGGTTGACTGATATGTCGGCGGTTATGGAAAATCCTAAGGGCGGCTGTGTCCTTGCGGGAATCAATTCCGTGCTCGGTGCCATAAACAGAGTCTGCCCCATCTACCATTCGGGCCCCGGCTGCTGCATGCAGACGACGGCAGCGGATCAGGGCCAGTCGGGTCACAAAACATCCTGCTTTGTGAGCAGTGTTTCGATCCCGTCGAGCAACATGCTTGAGAAAGAAGTTGTTTTCGGCGGAACCAACAAGCTGAGGACTACGATCCGCGGCGCTATAGACATTATTGATGCTGACGCATATTTTGTCCTCACGGGTTGCACGGCCGGTATTATCGGTGATGATATTGCCAGTGTGACAAATGAGTTTGCCGAGAAGGGTGTGCCGATCTATCCGATAGAGACACCCGGATTCACGGGCGACAGCAACCTTGGTTATGAGACGGTCTGGAACACTTTCCTTGATAAAGTGATAGAAAGTGGCGTCCCGAAGGACGAGAAGCTCGTGAACATATTCGGTATCATCCCGTACCACGATCCTTTCTGGAGCGGTACTCTCGAGGAGATCGACCGGATCCTTTCGAAGCTCGGGCTCAAGGTCAACACCTTCTTTACGAAGGGACAGGGGATCGAGACGATCCGTAAGTGTTCGGCGGCGGCGCTCAATATCATCGTGAGCCCCTGGCTCTTTAAAGGACCGGCTGCAAAATTCGAGAAGAAGTTCGGTGTGCCGAGCCTCAGGATCCCGGGACTCTTTGTGGGAGCAACCGATACGACCCGTTTTGTGCGCAGTGTCGCAGAAGCTCTCAGACTTGATAAGGAGCTTGTTGAGTGCGTTATTGCCGAAGAAGAGCAGTACGTATACAACTACCTCGGTCAGGCGATCGGAGTACTCAGCTGGAAGCGCTTCGCTGTTGTTGCCGATGCGAACAACGCCGTTGGATTCACGAGATATCTTGCGAATGACTACAGCTTTACACCTGTGCTTGTCATCGTTTCGGAACCTGTTTTCAGGGACGAGGATAAAGAGAGGATCATAAAAGAGATCAGCGAGCTCGAATATGCGCGTCCTCCGAAGGTGCTTTTCCTGACAGACCAGTACGAGATCAACAAAGCAATCCGCGAGGAAGAGCAGGAGATAACGCTCCTGATCGGAAGCAGCAACGACCGAGAGATCGCGCTCGAGAAGGATATACAGTTCATCCTCGGTTCATTCCCGATGAGTGAACGTCTGATCTTCAACCGTACCTACGCAGGATACCGCGGGAGCTTGACGTTCACAGAGGATATTTACGATAACAACTGATGAGTAGTTGCAGGTTGGGTGGTCCCTCGGGGACGGGGGTTGTGGTGGTCCCTTGGGGGCGGGGGTTGTGTCGTATTGGGGTTGATGGTACACAACCCC
>JAEEGJ010020638.1_pt1 | contig 14291 bp, 11 predicted proteins | sample 8958761 | NCBI WGS metagenome assembly JAEEGJ01 (sample SAMN16246546, study PRJNA631951) | gut metagenome | biome: gut microbiome; feature: rumen; material: RS-attached | host: Bos | place: Iran: Karaj | collected 2018-10 | reverse complement strand
CCATCTATAGCAACGCCAGCATTCTGGGCCGTATCACCATCGGCCACGACTCCGTTATCGGCGGTAACATCTGGGTGACCCACGATGTGGCTCCCAACTCCCGCGTCCAGCAGTCAAAGGCTGTAGAAAGGCATTTTGAAGGAGGTCTGGGTATTTAAACACAAAAGATTAGGAAAATGACAAACGAAAGACGTGATTTGAACCGCCAACTAGCCCAGATGCTGAAAGGCGGAGTGATTATGGACGTGACAACCCCTGAACAGGCACGTATTGCAGAAGAGGCAGGAGCCTGCGCTGTGATGGCCTTGGAAAGGATCCCTGCCGACATCCGTGCAGCAGGCGGTGTATCAAGAATGAGTGATCCCAAGATGATTCGTGGCATTCAGGAGGCTGTGAGCATTCCCGTGATGGCGAAATGCCGTATCGGCCACATTGCTGAGGCACAGATTCTGCAGGCTATCGAGATTGACTATATTGATGAAAGCGAGGTTCTTAGTCCTGCTGATAACATCTATCACATCGACAAGACGAAGTTCGACGTGCCCTTTGTTTGTGGTGCGAAGAATCTAGGTGAGGCTTTACGCCGTATTGCCGAGGGTGCCACGATGATCAGGACTAAGGGCGAGCCGGGCACGGGCGACGTGGTGCAGGCGGTGAGTCATATGCGACTGATGCAGAGTGAAATCCGTCGGCTGGTGTCGATGAGCGAAGACGAGCTCTACGAGGCTGCTAAACAGTTACAAGCGCCCTACGAACTTGTGCAATACGTTCATGAGAATGGCAAACTGCCCGTGGTGAACTTTGCTGCTGGTGGTGTGGCTACTCCTGCCGATGCGGCTCTGATGATGCAGTTAGGTGCTGAAGGTGTATTTGTTGGCAGTGGAATCTTCAAGAGCGGCAATCCTGCCAAGCGTGCTTCTGCTATTGTGCAGGCTGTGACCAATTATCAAGATGCCCAGTTGTTAGCCAAACTCAGTGAGGATCTTGGCGAAGCGATGGTAGGCATCAACGAACAGGAGATAGAGCTCTTAATGGCGGAAAGAGGTAAATGAGAATCGCAGTACTCGCCTTGCAAGGGGCATTCATCGAGCACGAGCAGATGTTGCAACGACTTGGTGCAGATACTTTTGAAATACGCCAGATGAGGGATTGGCAACAACCTAAAGACGGTCTCATTCTGCCAGGTGGTGAAAGTACGGTACAGATGCGTCTGCTTAAAGAACTTTCTCTTTTCGATCCTGTTCGTCGGGCCATTCTTGACGGTCTGCCTGTCTTTGGCACCTGTGCAGGCATGATACTTTTGTCTGAGGGCTATTTGGGAACGATGGACATCCGTGTGCGTCGAAATGCATACGGCCGACAGTTGGGCAGCTTTTATACGACAAGTCGCGTTGAGGATATAGGTGATGATATCCCTATGACATTTATTCGTGCACCTTATATAGAAAATGTGCTGAGTGATCGATGTTCGGTTCTTTCAGAGATTGATGGCCACATTGTTGCTGCCAGTCAAGGTAGGCAGCTTGCCACTGCTTTCCACCCGGAATTGAATGATGATTTCCGAATCCATCAGTATTTTCTACAATGGATTATTTCGCAGCGTCCTGAATCACTAATCCTGCGAGTGTAAAACCGAAAATGGCAGTGATATATCACTCTTCTCTCGCTTACTCAGAGCCTTCACGACATCGAGACTGTCGGCCAGAAATTCTCAGAACTGATCAAAGATGGTCAGAATCATCAAGGCGAGTTCATCGAACTCTATCCTATCGTAAAAGAGGACTGAAACGAACCTCTTACTGCTTTAAAATTGCCAGGAAACACACGGTTTTCTGGCGTTTTTCATGCAAATACCATGCTTGTGGTATATAGAATGACATATCGAAGGGATTGTGAGAGTGCGGAAATCGCCGTACCTTTGCACCGTCGAAAAGACATAAAAACAAAAATAACAATAACAATTAAAAAAAGAGATTATGAAACGAATGTGTAATATGCGAATGCAAGATTGCTGGTGTTGTAGCAGTATGATGGCTATGACAATGAAAGGAAGTGTATATATAATAAAAGGTGTAGAACAAACAAAACAAAAAGGATATGAAAAGAATAGCGTTTACAATAGCATTGGTTTTGAGCCTGGGACTGAACAACGTCTGGGCAGAAGGAAATGGAGTTAATAACACCAATAGTGGCGTGCGTACCATCAAGAGTCCGCGTTTCGCACGTCCGTTAGTTGAAAAATGGATAGAGGAATACGCCAAGACTGAGCCGGGTGTGGTATTCCAGATTGTAAAAGGCTCAGCAAATCAGGATAACATAGATCTGAATATTGTTTCAGACAATCAGGACAATAGTAATCAAGAATTTAGCCATATTGTTTATTTCGGAGAGACGGCCGTGCTGCCTATTACTGCACGTAGCTCTGAGGCAGCACGCCTGCTCGAAGGAAAACACCTGAATGCGAAGAAACTGAAGCAACTCTTCTTCCTCAACGATGACTTTGAAGAGGAGGTGAAAAAGAACAAGACTTTCGAGACGATCATTATTTATAGCGGCAGCAATGCATCGTCAGTAGCCGCTTCATTTGCCCACAACTTCGGTGAGGAAAGTGCCAACTTCAGAGGCAAGCGTATCTCTGGCGACGATCTGTTCCTGAACACCGCCATCTCGAAAGATCCGCTGGGTGTTACTTTCAATGCTCTTTCAAACATCTTCGATCTGAAGAGTCGTCACTTGAAGAGTGACCTGTCGCTTGTGGGTCTCGACCTGAAGAAGGACCTGGAAAACAGTTTCAGCGACAATGGCACACTCGACGATGTGCTCAACATCCTTGAGAATGGCAAACCTGCAGAGATAACTGTAGAAAAGGTAGGTATCAGATTTAATAATGCCGATGACGCCGTGAACCATTTCCTGCAGTGGGTACTGGAGAATGGTACTAAGTATAACCACGAATATGGCTTGCTGAATCTCGACAAGAAAGAGACAAATGCCCAGATTAACAAAGTACAGAGTGTCTTGACCGCACTAAAGTAATAAAATAGAATTAGACTTATGGTAAAAAGATTGTTTATTGCAACGCTTGTTGCAATCAGCCCCCTCTTGGCTGTTGCGCAAGGCCTGATTACAGGACATATCACCGATGTCCGCACAGGTGAACCGTTGATAGGAGCCTCGGTGATTGTAAAAAGTGAAAAGGGTAAGGGCGTCGTGACGGATATCGACGGCAACTTCTCCCTCCAGACGAAAGTGGAAGCCCCTTTGACCCTACGTGTGGAGTATGTAGGCTATCGTCCGCTTGATGTGGATGTCTATGACTTCGAGGAACCCGTGGAGATTAGTCTTGTGGATAACGCTAGTCGTCTGAATGAAGTGGTGATCGTAGGTTATGGTGCCCAGAAACGTTTGGAACTCACCAGTAGCATCTCCTCTGTAAACGAGGATATTCTGAAACAGCATAATACCTCTGTTGAGAGTGCCCTGCAGGGAGCTGTGGCTGGTCTGAACGTGACGACCACCAGTGGTCAGCCTGGTGCTGCCAGCATCATCCGTATTCGCGGTGGTAACTCTATTACTGGCGGCAATGAGCCCCTCTACGTCATTGACGGACTGATTGTTTACAATGACGCCTCATCGAACCGTACCGGTGCCAAGGGCAGTGATGCCACACTCGATCCCCTGTCCTTCCTCAACCCCAGTGATATCGAGAGCATTGAGGTACTGAAAGATGTATCCGCCACAGCCATCTATGGTACCCGTGGTGCCAACGGTGTGATCATCATCACCACCAAGAAAGGTTCTCATGGTCGTAACACGCTCAGTTATAATGCCACCTTCGGATGGAGCAGCATCAGCAAGAAGTTGAATTATCTCGATGCTTGGCAGTGGACTGATATCTGGAACGAACTCTATCAGAAAGGTGAGATCGGTTATGGCTTGGATGCACCGACTCAGACCTACGACTGGCAGAGTGAGGCCCTGCGTACGGGATTCCAGCAGGAACATCAGATTTCGGCTACGGGTGGCGACGAGTTATCGCGTTATAGTGTTAGCGGCAGTTACAAGAGTCAGGATGGTATCGTGAAAGGTACAGGTCTGACACGTCTTGTCGGACGTGTGAACTATGAGCGTAACATTCTCAAGAACCTGTTGGTAGGAGTGACTGCCAATGCTGCCTATAATAAGGTGACAGGTGTAGATAACACCAACAGCATGTTTGCTCCCAACACCTGGTTTGCCGTCATCTCACATACACCTTACACCTCTATATATAATGCTGACGGCTCATTCAACTATGATCCGACACCGACCAGTGTTGATATCTATAACGGCAAGGTGGGCAACCCCATCAGCGACCTGCTGAACACTCAGTCGGAGACAGAGAACACCCGTATCATTGGTAATGGATTCCTGGAGTGGGCTATTATTCCCCAACTCAAACTTAAGGTCAGTCTGGGTGCCGACCTCTCCAACACTCGTCAGAACTACTATGCCCCCTCATATACCACGGGCGGTATTGCCAACAGCGGATATGCCTCTATAGGTCAGACGAAGACCAACACCTGGCAGACGGAATACACAGCGACTTATAGCAATGTGTTCAACCGTGTTCACTCGCTTACTGTGCTGGCAGGTTACACAGCACAGAAGACCGACCGCAGCAGTTTTGCTACCACAGCCTACGGCTTCAGTAACGATGCTACAGGCTATGACAATATCGGTGCTGCCAGCACGACATTGCCTTCATCGAGCAGTCATTACGTGTCGACGCTTCAGTCTTGGATCGGTCGTGTAAACTATAGTTACGATTCACGTTACAATGCCTCGATCACCTTCCGTGCCGACGGTAGCAGCCGTTTTGCCAAGGATCATCGTTGGGCACTGTTCCCCTCACTGGGTGCCTCGTGGAATATCGACCGTGAGAATTGGATCCATCTCGGCAAGAAGGTCGACTTCATCCAGTTGCGTGCTTCTATTGGTTCAGTGGGAAACCAGGAGATTGGTGACTATCAGTTCGCGGCCAACATTGAGCCTCGTACTGTGATCATCAATGGTCAGAAAGCCACCAGTTACATCATCGCCAACAAGTCGAATCCCGACCTGAAATGGGAGACAACCAGGTCATACAACATCGGCCTCAGCACGGGTTTCTTCAATAACCGTCTCACTGCCACGCTCGATGTTTACTATAAGAAGACCAGCGACCTGCTGCTTGATGTACCTGTAGAACAGGTAACTGGATTCTCGACGGTGCTGCGTAATGTGGGCTCAGTCACCAACAAGGGTTTTGAATTCGAAGTCGGTGGTGTGCTCATCGATAAGAAGGACCTGAAGTGGAACGTGAATGCCAATATCGCCCACAACAAGAACGAGGTGACCGACCTTGGCGATTCAGAGTATTTCGTCCCCACCTTCAATACTGCCACCCTGTCGTATATCAATCCGCTGATTGTGAAAGTAGGCGAACCGCTCGGCACCTTCTACGGCTATCGTTTCAAGGGCATTATTCAGTCGGATGAGGATCTGAGCCAACTGCCCACACAGACCATCTCGGTGGTTGAGCCTGGTAACCCCAAGTTTGAGGATGTCAATGGCGACGGGGCCGTCAACGAGCAGGACCGTGTCGTGTTGGGCAATATCCAGCCCAAGTTTACCTATGGCTTCAATACCAAGTTCACCTATAAGAACCTCGACTTCTTCCTGAGTCTGAGTGGCAGTTATGGCAACAAACTCTTCAATGCCCTTGCTTGTCGTCTGGACCGTGGTAACGGCTACTACTATAACCCGTTGGCAGAGGTGGCCGACCGTTGGACCCCCACCAATCCCAGCAACACCATCCAGAAGGCTGCCACGGCTACCAGTATCTATGCTGATGACCGCTTTGTTGAAGATGCTTCTTACCTGAAGTTCCGCAATATCCAGTTGGGTTACACAGTGCCTCTGAAGTTGATCACTCCCGATTCGAAGGTTCGCTTCTACGTATCGCTCCAGAACTTCTTCACTATCACGGGTTACAATGGTTACGACCCCGAGGCCAACCGTAACGGTATCGATGAAACAAGTGCTCTCTATCAGGGCGTTGACTACGGTGCTTACCCCACCGCCAAGACCGTCCTCTTTGGAATTAACTTCACATTTTAGTTTGTAGTTTATAATTAATAGTTTATAGTTATGATTACCAAAATATACAAAAGAACAGCCCATCGCCTGGCACTATTCACTATTCTCTATTCACTATTTACTGTATTAGTGAGTTGCGCCGACCTGGACCAGACATCCATCAGTTCGATAGACAAGGACAACTTCTATCAGAGTAAGAACGATATAGAGACAGCCATCAACGGCATCTATCAGGAATTTACGGTTAACGGCATGTATGGTATCTGGAACAACCAGACCATCTATCTTCAGGATCTGCAGACCGATTATGTCCGTGCTGGAGCCCAGACAAACTCGGCTCATATCCGTGAAGTTGCCAACTTCGCCGTTCAACCCACTAACCTCTTTGTGGTGAATGCCTGGGAGGCTCACTATACAGCTATCAACCGTGCCAATGTAGTTATTGACAAGGTGACGACAGCCGATTGGCTCGATGAGCAGTCGAAACAGAACTACATCGCTGAGGCACGTTTCCTCAGGGCCTACACTTATTTTAACCTCGTGCGTTACTTCGGTGGAGTACCCCTCGTACTTCATGACGGTGAGGGAGAAGGCGCTTCACGCAACACGGTGGATGAGGTGTATGAGCAGATTGTTTCCGATTTCACAGCTGCCGAACAGTTGCCCGCCAACTATACCACCCTCGACAGCAAGGCTTCTTCACTGGGTGCATCGGCACTGCTATCCAAGGTCTATCTCGTATGGGCCCAGACCAGCAGCGAGAAAGGTAAGGCCAATCAGAACGCCTACTATCAGAAGGCCGTCGACTATGCCCAGAAGGTCATCGACTCTGGCAAGTATCGCCTGCTCGACAAGTTCATCGACATCTGGTCGGTGGATAAGAAGAACGGTCCGGAGCACATCTTCACCTTCGAGCACGACCGCACTGTGAATGCCAACATCACTGGCCACTGTGTGTTTGCCACTAACTGGAGTGATACCGAACCTGTGTTGATAGCCACCAGCGATCGTTACTATACCGAAATGGATCCCAAGGATCAGCGTCGCGACGGCTCATGGGCCAAGAGCATCATCAACCCTAACACCGGTACTGACTTCGTGTTTACCATCCCCCGCTTCCGTAAGTACATCGACTCGCTCAACTTCGCTAATCCTGCTTCGTCAGGTAATGCTGCAGGGCAGTCCACCAACTCGGTCGTAATCCGCTACGGTGAGGTACTATTGATTAAGGCTGAGGCCGAGAACGAACTCAACGGTCCTACGCCTGCCGCTTACGATGCCATCAACCAGATCCGTCGTCGTGCCTACTGGAGCCCATATCTCAACATCCAGAATGAACCCTCCGACGGTTCACCCCTGGAACTGAGTGGGTTGACAAAGGAGCAGTTCCGTCAGGCTGTCCGCGATGAGCGTTGGAAGGAGTTCATTCTCGAGGGGCAGCGCTGGTTCGACCTTGTTCGCTGGCATATCCTTGTGAAACATGTGAAAGAGAATTCTCCTGCCTCAGAGCCATTGAAGATCCAGAATGTCTCAAAGCGCAACTACCTGTTGCCATTGCCTCAGGATCAGATAATCCTGAACCCGAATCTCACGCAGAACTGGGGCTATAGTGGAGAAAGTGGCGATGGCCCATACGACAGTTCTTTTGAATAAACAACAATTCAACATAATAATCATTAATCAATTAAACATTTAAACATTATGAAGACAATTAGTAAACAAACCCTTCGCAGCCTTCTGCTCGTAGCAGTGGCAGCAACCACATTCAGTGCAAACGTATCAGCACAGAGTTATGACAACTACAACAAGCGCGAACTGCTATTGCAGGTACTCGACCAGAGTCGCCCCAACGACTACGTGCCAGTATTCTTCAACATCCATTTCCCTGACAAGTTTGGTTATAAGGCCGTGAAGTCACACATCGACTGGTTCCGTTCTACACATGTCGATTTTGTGAATGTTAAGTATGAGTATGTGCCTGATCAGGTAGAGATCAAGAGTCCTGCTGACTGGAAGAAAATAAAACAAGTAACGCCCGAGCAGTGGGCAGAGCAAATTCAGGTGGTTCACGAACTGGCTCGTGAGTTGAAGAATGAGGCCTTCATCATCCCTACCGTATATTCTCCTTTGGCTCTGCTCAATCAGGCCGCAGGCACCTGGTCTGCCAGCGATCCTAAAGCAGCCAAGCAGCAGTTGTTTGAGATTATCAAGAAGGATCCTGAGGCCGTAAAGCCTGCCCTGGAGGCACTCACCAAGAGTCTGGTCTATTATATCCGTGAGGCTCGTAAGGCTGGTGCTGATGGCTTCTACATCTCAAGCCAGGGTGGCGACCTCGACTCCTTCGGAGGTAAACTCTTCCGTGATCTCATCAAGCCTTACGATAAGCAACTCTCTGATGCAGCCAACGAGGTGGCTCCCTTCAATATCCTCCACGTCTGCGAGGGTGGTGGTCATTTCTCTGCCGACTCATTCAACGACTACCTCGACTATCCCGGCAGCATTGTCAACGTACCTTATCATGAGTTCAAGGGCAAGGCGCTGACCACCCAACAGGTGGCAAAACTCTTCGATCGTCCTGTGCTCGGAGGACTGCCCCGTCAGAGCAAGATCTATACTGGTACCCTTGAGGAGGCCAAGGCCGAGGTGGACGAGATCCTGAAGAATGCTCCTGCCAACTTCATCCTCGGAGCTGACGACTCAGTGCCCAATGACTCTGATCCAGAGAAGCTCCGTGCCCTGGTGGACTATGTTCACTCATGGCGTCAGACACATACGAATTAAGATCTTGCAATCTTTCCATTGGTCGGGTGGCGAAGTTTTTATGACTTTGCCCCCGATCTTTCAAAAATAAAACGTAATTTTAACTTTGTTGAAATTACTCACGTTCGGAAAAAATCAAATAAATTTGTTTTTTCACTCACTTATTCGTAATTTTGCAGCGATGAAGACAACTGTAATTTGGATTGGCGCACTGATAGTAGGTGCGATATTGGGTTTACTCGGGCTTGGATGGCTTGACGAGGTGATGAATTTTGTGGCTACGGTCTATACCCGTCTGTTCCAGTTGTTGGCAGTGCCGACAATTGTACTGGCAGTGATGACCACCTTCGCCACCTTTGGTTCCAAAGGTTCAGGCAGGATATTCGGTCGCACACTGATCTATACCTTGTTGACCACCTTTGCCGCTGCTGCTGTCGGTGCCGTACTTTATGTTGTGATAGCCCCAGGCAATCTGCCTGTAGGGACAACGCTTGAGTGTTGCGGAACCGCCGCTGCCCAAGGGCCTGATGTCACCTATACAGATCATATCCTCAGCATCATCCCCAATAACATCGTGAAGCCTTTCCTTGAAGGTAACGTCTTGTCGCTGCTGTTGTTGGCCTTTGCCATCGGCTTCGGACTCTCGAAACTCCCTGAGTCGGAGAACAAGAGTGCTGTCGTGAAGTTCCTGCTGGGACTTCAGGAACTGCTCTTCCTGTTGATACGTGGGTTGATATGGACCTTGCCTTTAGGTATCATCGCTTTCGCTGCGCAGTTGTCTGCCCAGGTCTCTGCCGGTGTCGTAGCCGATTCCATTGGGAAATACGTGTTGGTAGTGCTTGGCGGTAATGTCATCCAGTTCTTCGTCGTACTGCCTCTGTTCCTGTTGGTGCGTGGTCTGAATCCGCTTCATGTGTTGAGTAAGATGACGCCTGCCGTACTGATGGCGCTCTTCACCAAGAGCAGTGCCGCTACCCTGCCTGTTACGATGGATACAGCCGAGAACCGTCTGGGCATCAGCAGCAAGGTAGCGCGCTTCGTACTTCCCATCTGCACCACCATCAATATGAACGGTTGTGCAGCCTTTATCCTCGTCACCTCGCTTTTCGTGATGCAGAATGGCGGCACTCCTCTCACCTGGAGTACTATCCTGTTGTGGATCCTTATCTCTGTGGTGTCGGCTGTCGGTAATGCAGGTGTGCCTATGGGCTGTTACTTCCTCACGCTCTCCCTGATGTCGGGTATCGGTGCCCCAGTGGCCGTCTTAGGCGTCATCCTACCTATCTATACGATTATCGACATGATTGAAACCGCCGAGAACGTTTGGTCCGACTCCTGCGTTTCAGCCATGGTAGACAAAGATCTCACATAATGATTGTTAATATCCGAGGTTTTCACCTACCAGCACAACGACATGGCGGCCTCGTGGTGAGTTCCTGAGGAAATGGACGTAGTTGCAGATGGATTCCGGTGAGTTGCAGTTATGGCACACACCATCCGTCTGACAAGGAGTCTTGATGTCAAAGCGCGCTGCGTTGATGGGCGATGCTGTGCTGCGTGCCCTGGCGAGAGCTGCCTCCACGTTCTGGGCGACCTTGTTCAAACCGATGACGAAGATGACTTTCTTCGGTCCCCATGTGATGGCAGCCACACGGTTCCCGTTGCCATCGATGTTCACGATGACGCCGTCCTCAGAGATGGCATTGGCGCTGGATAGATAGACATCTGTCGAGAAAGCCCTGAGATACATCTCCTGTTTCTCCTCCGGAGTCTCAACGAGATCACGGTCGAGCACCTCCAGCGTGCCACGATCCTTGAGATATTGCGGAATACCCAGGTCGCGGACAGTCATCGTGCCGCCCCATGTCACACTACTTCCGTCCTCAATCAGTTCGGAAACTTTCTTCACGGCCTCTTCTGCCGTCGCACAATAGAAACCTTCTATGTGGCGACGCTTCAGGTTCTTGATAATCGTCTGAGCCAGACGCTCATTTCTTTGTTCCAGTGGTGTCATGTTACAATCTAATAAAGTTGATCATCCTTTTTTCGCAAATTATCTTTGCAAAGTTACAAATATTTTTGGAATTATTGCAAAATTAGCAACGATATTTAGAAATGATAGTGTGCAATGATAAAAAAGACATGAAAATGATGGCATTATTGATTATTATATGTATCTTTGCAAGCAGAAAGAAACAATAACTATCAAAATCGGAAATTATGAAGAGATTATCATTGGCTATCATGTTTGTGATCTGTACGTTGGCAATGACGGCACAGGATGCTATCCGTGTAAACTATCAGGGTGCCAAGCCCACGATCAGCGATTTTATTACAGCCTATCTTACACCTACCTATGGTGAAGACGGTGAGTGCGACAGCGAAGCCATGAATGGCATCCGTAATGCCTGGGAACGCCATCGCAAGGGACTTAAACAGCAGGAAGGTGATACCTTCACACTTGATGTCAAGAACGGCTTTGCTGTTTATGAATATAAGTATTTTGAAGGTGCATGTGAGTTCATGACAAGAATCGAGATGTGCTTTTGGAATGAGGCTGACGGGAAACACAAGCTCTTTGCTTACAACCACATGTTCTATAGGGATGGCCAGTACTATCCAGGTCAGTATGATGGTTTGACTTTCATGCGCTACAACAATGCCACTAAGACAATGAAGTATCACTCAGATGCGGGCGTACAGGCTGTTTACGAGGCAAAATCCCCCAGTGTCGAGTGTTCATTTGCCCTGCCTCGTTCTGGTAAAGATATCATCGTGACTTTGTGGAATGAAAACGGGAAGAAGACCCAGAAGACATTGAAATGGAACGGTCACGGATTCCTTGCCCCAAGTTTATGATTCATTCTAAAATGGAACAACAATAAAACTGAACAATAGCTTATGAAAATGAAAAAGACTATTTTCGCTGTTCTCGTGCTGGTGGCACTGACGGCATGTAAAAATGTGAAGGAAACGGCAGAGATGATTGACCTGCCCCGTACAGAAACCCCAGATAGCGTAGCCAAGGCTATGGACGGCTTCTTCGAACAGGCGGCTGCCGATTCTATGGACATCCATAGCGTGATGATTGTCCGCGATGGCAGCGTCATCTACAGTCGTTGGCAAAGCGAAGGCGTGGACACCGTGCCGCATGTGCTCCACTCTGTCAGCAAGACCTTTACCGCCACAGCCGTGGGTCTAGCCATCGCCGACGGAAAACTGGCGCTGACGGACAAAGTGATAGACTTCTTCCCCGACAAACTCCCCGCCGACATCAGCGATAATCTGAAGGCGATGACTGTGCGCGACCTACTGACAATGTCGTGTGGACACGACGAGGAACCGACAGGGCAGCGTGAGGAGGGCGCAGATTGGGTACAGGCTTTCCTGGCACATCCCGTGGTACATGAGCCCGGCACGTTTTATCTCTACAACAGCCTCGGTACCTATATGCTCTCTGCCATCGTGCAGAAAGTCACAGGCGAGAAGGTGGTCGACTATCTTGACACCCGTCTCTTCCAGCCCCTTCACATCGACAAACCCAAGTGGGAGGAGAGCCCACAGGGCATCAACTGCGGCGGTTGGGGGCTCTACCTGAAAACCGAGGACCTGGCAAAGATGGGACAGTTGCTCCTGCAGAATGGTGAGTGGAACGGTCAGCAGTTGATTCCCGCCGAATGGGTGGCTGAGATGTCGAAGAAACAGGTAGAGAGCATCAATCCTGGCACACGTTTGGAGGATGCTGCAGCAAAGGGAATGACCAAAGAAACCAGCGACTGGATGCAAGGCTACGGCTACCAGATGTGGCGCTGCCGCCCCGGTTGCTTCCGTGCCGACGGTGCCCGTGGTCAGTACATCATCGTCGTGCCCGACAAGAACGCCGTCATCGCCATCACCTCCGATAACGCTGATCTTCAGGGTGAACTCAACCTTGTCTGGGAGCGCATCCTGCCGGTGCTGTAATTAGACCGACTTGTTTATAAACAAACCCAGCAAAACAGAGATTATGAGACTTAACAACGGCTTTGAAATCCCCCAGATTGGTGTCGGCCATCTGCGCCAGACATTATTGATGCTACTTCTATGTGGTGTATGCTTTGCCTGTAATGTACCGCAGCAGGACGAGAAGAAAACAGACTTAACAAATGAGAACAAGAATATGACAAACGTAGAATTAAGAGAAAAACTGGCTTTGGCATTGGAGGATATGAAGGCCAAGGCCATTGAGATGGGTATTGAGGGTGTGGCAACAGCCTCGGTTCTTAACAGTGGCGATACAGTTGACTGGATCGGCGAAATGAAGGTTGTGGGCTCGTACTGCAACTGGAAAGACGGCTATAATTTGGTGGCCGTGGCATGGTCGAAGTGCGGCGAAGTGATTGCCACCCATGCCGACAGTGGTGATCCGAACCACCAGACGATTACGGGCGAACTGGGTTATGCCGGTGGTGCCTACGACGAGTATGAAGGCTGCAAACTGGCTTTCGCCTTCAGCGGAGCAACGTCTGAAGAGGATCTGGTCGTAGCCAAGTACGGCATCGAGAAGATGAAGGACTACATCGTCGGCAGGCAAGAGGCTGACACTACTGCCACGTTCAATCCTCTTGCCACACCGCTGAAGAAGGAGCAGTTCATACAGGTGACTATCGTAGTCAATGACATTCGCCGTGCCGCCAAGGCATGGGCCGCTCTGCTGAACGTACCGGAACCGGAGATCTGGACGAACCATCTGGAGAGCAACGGCGAATATCCCTATACCTATCGCGGCCAGGCTGACAAACCCTGCGACCTGCAGATGTGCGTCATCGAGATGGGCAACTGGGTGCTGGAGCTGCATCAGATCGACAACAATCCCAGCACCTTCCGAGAGTTTGTCAACAAGCATGGTCAGGGCGTCCATCACCTTGGCTTCGAGGTAGGCGATGCCCGAGACGAGGTCATCCGCGAGCTTCAGGAGATGGGCTTCGACACTGGCCGCACCATCGGTATCTATCCCGGCAGCAGTTGGACGATTGTGGACAGCGAGGACGTGCTGGGTGTGAACCTGAACATCAAACCAAAGCGATAGATATGCGAGTAATCATCCTTAATGGCAGCCCGAAGGCTCATGGCAATACGGCGACGGCGCTGCACGAAGTGGAGCGGACGTTGCAAAAGCAGGGTATCGAGACGGAGTGTATGCACGTGGGGCACCTGCAGATTCACGGCTGCATCGCGTGTAATAAGTGCTGGACGACGGGCGTTTGTGCCTTTGGCGACATAGTCAATGATATTTCGGTGAAAATGCGTGAGGCCGATGGGCTGCTCATTGGTTCGCCCGTCTATTTCGCGTCGCCCAACGGCACACTGCTGTCGCTGCTTGACCGTTTGTTCTATTCCAACCTGCATACCGATTGGACGATGAAGGTGGG
>JAEEGJ010020636.1_pt1 | contig 14292 bp, 15 predicted proteins | sample 8958761 | NCBI WGS metagenome assembly JAEEGJ01 (sample SAMN16246546, study PRJNA631951) | gut metagenome | biome: gut microbiome; feature: rumen; material: RS-attached | host: Bos | place: Iran: Karaj | collected 2018-10 | reverse complement strand
ATATCAGCTTCCTGCTGCATTCTGATCAGCTTCTTATCTTCACTCTCAGCCATTTGTTACCTCCGATTGTCACTGCAAAACATGCGTCTGCAGTCCGTCAAATTTCCATACTGCGTTATTATAACACAACTATTAATAATTCGCGCACGCGTAAATATTATAATAAATAGGCACCGAATATCAGGACATTTTTCGGCAAGTTTGCGGGCATTCGCGAAAACAAAAATCCCGGCTTAATGCCGGGACTTGGGTAACTGATTCAGGATAAAGGTTCCTTGGCGGGCATTCCTGCCTTGCGCGGGAATCTCGCGGGCGTGGGACGGATCTTCCTGACGACTATTATCGTACGGTCCATGTCGGTCCCGGGGAGCCTGAACGTGTCGGTCTTCTCGATCGTGCCTCCGAGGAGCGCTATCGCCTTGTTGGCATCCTTTATCTCTTCTTCCGCATGGCCCTTCATCGCGAGGAACACTCCTCCGACCTTAACGAAAGGCAGGCAGTACTCGGCGAGCACAGGAAGCGCTGCGACAGCTCTTGCTGTTACTATGTCGAATCTCTCACGGTACTTCTTGTCCTTGCCGCCGTCTTCGGCGCGTGAGTGGACCATTTCAACGCCCTCAAGGGAAAGTGCGTCACATACCTCTTTGAGGAACCCGAGGCGCTTCTGGAGCGAATCCATGAGGGTTACGTTAAGCTCCGGCATTGATATCTTGAGCGGCATGCCGGGGAAGCCCGCGCCAGTTCCGATATCTGCAAGAGTAAGGTGCTTGTTTCCCGTCTTCTCCTCTTCCTCCCTGATGTAAGGGCAGAGAGTGAGCGAATCGATGAAATGCTTCATCGCTATGCCGTTGTCATCATCCACAGCGGTGAGGTTCATTACCTTGTTCTTTTCCCTGAGCATCGAAGCATATACCTGGAACGAGCGGATCTCCTCTGCCGAGAGAGGAACGCATATCTCGGGAAGGTGTTCTTCGAGAACGGGTGCAACGCCTTCGCTGTTATCTATAGGCTCTGCAGGCTTAACCTCATCCTTTTGGATTACCTTTGTTCCCTCGCTGCTTATGTCCACGCGCTTGGGAAGGCTGTCCCTGAGCCTCTTGATGTCAGCTTTGGTTATCGGCTTTCTCTTGCGGTGATTGTCATTCAGCATTGCTTCTTCTCCTCTGCTCGAGATATACCAGCAATACTTCGCAGTCTGCCGGTGATACTCCGGAAATGCGCGATGCGCGTCCTACACTCTCAGGCTTCATTTGTGAGAGCTTCTGTGCGGCCTCAAGTCTCAATCCCTTGATAGACTGATAATCCGTGTCTTCGGGAAGAGCTATCTTTTCGAGGCTCGCGAACCTTTCTATCTTTTCTCTTTCAAGAGCCAGGTATCCTTCGTACTTGATGTCTGTCTCGCAGGCCTTGATGACGGCTCTCGGAAACTCTTTGCGCTCCTTGTCGAAAGGCGCGAGAAGATCGTAGGTAACTCCGGGACGCTTGATGAGCTCTGCAAGGCTCTCGCCTGACTTGGGCAGAGTCTGCTCCACTTCTGCAAGCGCTTTGCCGAGTGCTTCGGTCGGAGCGATGTACGTGCTCTTGAGACGTGCGGTCTCTTTTGCTATTGCATCCCTCTTCTCAAGGAATCTCTTGTATCTCTCTTCGCTTATGAGGCCTATCTCATGTCCTATGGGTGTAAGCCTTTCGTCGGCATTGTCCTGTCTCAGGAAGAGCCTGTATTCAGCTCTGGAGGTCATCATTCGGTAAGGCTCGTTGGTTCCCTTGGTAACGAGATCGTCGATGAGAACTCCGATGTAGCCCTGCGAACGGTCGATGATGACGGGCTTTCTGCCGAGGACTTTCATCGCGGCGTTGATGCCTGCGACTATTCCCTGGCCCGCAGCTTCCTCATATCCTGATGAACCGTTGATCTGTCCGCCGGTGAAAAGGCCGGGAACGATCTTGCTCTCGAGCGATGCCTTCAGCGAAAGCGGATCGACGAGATCGTATTCGATCGCATACGCTGATCTCTGTATTACCGCATTGGAAAGTCCGGGAAGCGATCTGACCATCCTGATCTGGACCTCTTCGGGAAGGCTCGTGGAGAAACCCTGAAGGTACATCTCGTTCGTGTGCCTGCCCATGGGCTCTACGAATATCAAATGGCGCTCCTTTTCCTTGAAGCGCATGAACTTGTCTTCTATCGAAGGACAGTATCTAGGGCCGACGCCCTTAATGACGCCGCTGTAAAGAGGCGACCTGTCCATGTTGTCTGATATTACCTGTCTTGTTTCAGGCGTGGTCCACACTGACCAGCAGGGGATCTGCTCCGAAGAAGGAGCGGGCGTGATGCCGTCCATTTCGTTTTCGAACGAGAACGGAGGTACGTCATCCTCACCGTCCTGACGGGTCATCTGCGAAAAATCGCATGAGTTGGAATTAACTCTTACAGGCGTTCCCGTCTTGAAACGCAGGATCGGGATGCCGCATGAAGCGAGCGAAGCCGAAAGACCGACCGATCTGGGAAGTCCGTCCGGACCGCTCTCGGTTATAACCTCTCCCCTGATCGTTCGAGATTCCATGTATGTGCCTGAGCAGATGACAACGGCTTTGGCTCTGTATACGGCCTTTCCGCCTGTCATTACTCCTGCCGCGCTGCCGCTTGCATCTGTGAGAAGGTCGGTTATATGTGCCTGACAAAGTGTGAGGTTTTCGAGGTTCTCCAGTGCGTGCTTCATCTCGACCGAATACATTGCGCGGTCTTCCTGCGCTCGGGGAGAATATACTGCAGGGCCTTTAGACCTGTTGAGCATCCTCATCTGGACTGCGCACTTGTCGGCCATCTTTCCGATTATGCCGCCCAGCGCGTCAACTTCTCTTACAAGCTGTCCCTTGGATGTGCCTCCGATGCTGGGATTGCACGGAAGGTTGGCAAGTGAATCGAGCGCGAGCGTGAAAAGAATGGTCTTAAGACCGAGCACCGCGCATGCGTGTGCAGCCTCGCAGCCCGCGTGGCCTGCTCCGACCACGGCTACGTCATAGCTGCCGGCTTCAAAGCTGTGCTCCAGTTTGAGTGCTTCTTCGAGGATCATTTACTTGCCTATGCAGAAACGCGAGAAGATCGTATCAGCCAGCGTGGCGGATACCGTCTTACCTGTAACCTCACCGATCTCATCAAGGCACGAACGCAGGGCCGAAGAGCATACTTCCACGCCGAGGCCTTCCTCAAGCGCCTCTATGGCCATGCCGAGCTTTTTGAGACCTTTGTTGAATTTTGAATAGTGACGGCTGTTGGTGATAAGAAGTCCTTCGGACTGTCCTCCGCCAAGGCTGTCGTAGTAAGACGTGATGACGTCTTCAAGTTTATCTATGTTGAGTTCTTCCTCGGCAGAGACCGAAATGGTCCTTGTTATGCCGAGCTTTTCAAGAACTCCGATGATGTCTTTCTCTTCGGGATTCTTTCCCTCGTCGCTCTTTGAGAATACCGCGGTGATCCTGTCGCCGCCGATGTCTTCGGAAAGCTCCATAAGGCCTTCCTTTACCTCATAGGAATCCATGTCCGGCGGGATCATGTAGAAGACTAGGTCAGCTTCTCTTCCGGCTTCCATCGCTCTTCCGATGCCGATGTTCTCAATGATGTCATCAGTCTCCCTGATGCCTGCTGTATCTATGAGAGTAATGGGGATGCCGTTGATGTCGACCTGTACCTCGATCGTATCCCTTGTTGTGCCTGCAACCTCTGTTACGATCGCGCGGTCATAACCGGTAAGTGTGTTGAGCAGTGTGCTCTTTCCGCTGTTGGGGAGTCCTAAGAGTGCAACTCTCATGCGCTCGGAAAGGATCCTTCCCTTGCCGTAGCCTGCGCAGAGTGCCTCGAGCGATTCACGCTGAGCGACGAGTTCTTCGAGGATGGCATCAGCTTCCGTATCCTCATCATTGGCATCGTCTGCGTCACGGTCAAACTCGACCAGTGATTCGATCTTTGCCATCTGATCGTAGAGACTCTTTTCGATGGAATCTATCTTCTCTGCGAGCTTGCCTGACATAAGGCTTCCCGCAGCCTGGAGCTGACGCTCGGTATCGGCGTTGATGACGTCCATTACAGCTTCAGCTGAAGCAAGGCTCATCTTGCCGTTAATAAATGCTCTTCGCGAAAACTCACCGGGATAAGCCACTCTGATGCCGGACATGCCGAGGCACCTCATGATCTCCTGCTTTACTGCTGAAGAACCGTGGCATGAGATCTCAACCATCTCTTCGCCGGTGTATGAATGGGGAGCTTCGAAATGCGTGATGACCACTTCGTCAATGGTCTCTGCGGTCTTGGGATCGATAACGTTGCCGTAAGCGCAGGTATAGCCGGGCAGGAGCGAAGTCCTGTCAAAATCTCCGCTAGAACGGAGGATCTTAGTGCATTTGTCTGTGAGAACTCCGCATCCGTTTCCGGAGATGCGGATCACGGCAAGTCCTGATATTCCCGCAGGCGTGGAGCACGCGCAAATAGGCTCATCCGTATATGCGAACATACGGAATTATCAGTTTTCTTCAGGTGTGACTACCACGCATCTTGAAGGCTCTTCACCTTCACTGTGCGTTGTGACGCCGTTAACTCCCTGCAGGTATGAGTGGACGATCCTTCTCTCGGAAGGTGTCATGGGCTCCATTACGACCTTGCGGCCGGAACGCTTAACCCTTGAAGCTGCCTTGTCTGCAAGGTTCTTAAGGATGGACTCTCTGTGCTTGCGGTAACCGCCGACATCGAGATGAACGTGAACTCTCTGCTCGCTGTGCTTGTTAGCGATGAGGTTTGTCATGTATGTGATGGCCTCAAGAGTCTCACCGTGACGGCCGATTGCAGCGCCGCAGTCAGAACCTGTGACCGAGATATAGATCGTATCGTCTTCCCTGTAGGAATCCATGTTTCCGTGAATGCCGATGCCTGAGAGAACCTCAGCTACGAAGTTTGCAGCTGCATCCTCAGCCTCGCTGACAGCATCGCCCTCGAAGTTCTCATCGTCACCGTAATATGTATCGTCATCGTCAGAAGCATCGTCTGCTACTGTTGCTTCTGCCTCAACTCCATCATCAAAGGAAACCTTAACTTCGGCATCTTTTTTGCCTACTCCGAGGAAACCGCCTTCGCTGCCCTCGTTAATGACCTCGATCTGTGCCTGCTCTTTTGTGCATCCGAGTTCGGCAATAGCTGCCTCAACTGCTTCGTCAACTGTCTTTGCCGTTTTGATTACTGTCTTTAACATATTTGCGAGGCCTCCTTATAGACCAAATTAGTTCTTCTTACCCTTCTTGTCCTTGCCGGAAGACTTGCCGTCAGTTGCGCCTTCAGCTGCAAGTGCTGCCTTGCCTGACTTCTTGAAAACAGCTTCCTTCTTGGCTTCGATCTCAGCCTTCTTCTTCTCGTAAGGCTTGGTGAACATGTAGTAAACGATTACCTGAGTGAGGATACCCATGAGGGATCCGACTACCCAGTAAAGACCCATTGCCGCAGGCATCGTGAATGTCGTGAAGAGCATTACGAACGGCATCATCCAGGTCATAAGCTTCATTGAGTTTGCAGTAGCGTCGTCTGTTCCGCTCTGTCCCTTGCGCGCAGGATTGTTCTTCTCACGCTGCTTAGCTTCCTTCTCTTCCTTGTAGCCCGGCTTCATGATCTTGGTGAGCTGCATTGAGAAGATGCTCGTTGCAAGTACCAGGATGGGGAAAATGAGGAGCGGGAAATATGTCTTGGGATCGTGTACGTAATCCATGGGATTCCATGAAGGAGTATTGGAAAGATCCATTCCCAGGAAGTGCAGGTCTACCATCTGATCCATCTTGATGAAGCCTCTCTTAACGCATTCAGTAAGGAACTGTGCGTTCTCAGCGAGAGCCTTGACGAGTCCGATGTGGTTTGTCTGTGTAACAGCGTTGCCGAGGAGCTTATCGCCCATGCCCTTGCCGAGCTGGATCATGAGGTCGATGTTCTCACTGGAAACCTCTGAGAGATAGATGAGAGGTCCGCTTACGATACGGAAGATAGGCCAGATAAAGATGAGCTGGAGGAAAGGAAGAAGGCATCCGGACAGTCCGCCTGCGCCGTTTTCCTTCTGCATCTCCATGAGAGCTTCCTGGTATTTTTCCTTATCGTCGCCGTATTTACGCTGAAGCTCAGCCTGCTTGCCGCTTAAGGCCTGCATCTTGAGCATTGATTTCTGCGACTTGATGTTGAGCGGGATGAGTGCTCCTCTGACGATGATCGTCAGCATTATGATCGCAAGACCGTAATTGCCGAAAAAGCCGTAAAGGACTCTTGTGAGCCAGCCGAACACAAAATAAAGAGGTTCGAGCAGTGACGGCATGGCAAGCATGATGTTTACGTCAACCATTAGTGTGTATCTCCAAAAAACAGGCACTTGGTGCCCATATCATCTGACAGGATCGTAACCGCCTTTTGAAAAGGGATTACACCGGAGTATCCTCCAGATGCCCATAGCCCCACCCTTAAGTGCGCCGTACTTTGTAACGGCATCTATCATGTACTGGGAGCAGGTCGGCTGATATTTACAGTGCGGGCCGATAGCCGGGGAAATATGCTTCTGATACCAGCGAACCATCGCTATTAATGCACGTGCGATCATAAGATGGTCCCTTCCGCCTTATATAGCGCAATACCGCATCATTCAGGCAGAAGCCTTAATCTGCGGCAGCACTTAACCATATCATTGCGAATTACTGAAAACTCTGGGATCTCTTTCCCGTACCTGTATGTGAAAACATAATCGTAGCCGGACGGAAGATCTTCCTGAAGTTCCCTGAAGGATTCACGCATCAGGCGCCTTACCCTGTTTCTCCCCACGGCTCCGAGTTCGCGTTTGTTCGCGCAGAACCCCGTCCTGATAAGGACCGGATCCACTGTGTTTCCGCTCTGCCTTGTACCCGGGTGTCTCTTCATTGCATGTACCGACAGGAATTTCCCCGAAGCGAATTTCCCGTAGCGGTACACACGCGAGAATTCAAAATTGAATCTCAGCGCGACAGGTTTCAGACAGCGATCTGCTTTCTGCCCTTCGCTCTTCTCCTTGCGAGAACCTTGCGTCCGTTCGCTGTTTCCATTCTTGCTCTGAAGCCATGAACCGAAGTTCTGTGCCTCTTCTTGGGCTGATATGTCATCTTTGCCATACAATGTTATCCTCCAGATCTATACTCTTTCTTTTATTCAAGCTGCGCACCCGCTCGTGTCGCGGCAGCGCACAAACCCGCAATATAATTGCATAAAAATAGCCTTACGATTATATTATGCGGTCCCGCTATTTGTCAAGGCAGAAAAAAGGCTGCAGCAATGCCGCAGCCTTGGTTTTCGTTTAAGTTAAGTCATCAGCTCTTGAGAGCGTATCCTGCACCTGCAACGATGCCGACTACGACGATGATGCACCAGATGATCGCAATGATCGTGGTAACGATACCGATGATGAGTCCGACCTTTGAAAGGATGGCGCCGACCTTGGCCTTGCCTGTCGGATAATCACCGTTGGGACCCTTGAGCTTCTTAGCCATGGAGCATCCGATAGCGCCGCAGATGATCGCACCGAGAGTGACGTCAAATGCAAGTACTACGGAAATGATGCCGAGGATAAGAACTCCTATTCCGCTGTTTCCTGCCGGAGCTGCTGCATATCCGCCGTTATAAGGCTGTACGTTTACGGGAGCCGGTGCATACGGATTGTGTGAAGCACGGTCAGGCTCACTGTAAGGATTGGATGATGTATTGTTGTAGTTTGCAGGTCCGACCTGTGCGGGAACAGCTGCTGCAACGGGTGCGACGGCTGCCACGGGCTCCTCATATGAGGGAGCGGGCTGATATGCAGGCTGTACCGGAACGGGTTCAGCTTCTGCAAACTCGGGATCTGCGGGAACGCTTGCATAATCCTCCATGGGTTCAGATCCCATAGGCTGGCACTTGATGACCTGTACAGGCTCTGAATCAGGTGTAACAGCAGCAACGGCTGCAGCTGCGGCTACGGGAACAACAGGCGCTGCGGGTGCTGCAGGAGCAACAGGCTCAGCAGGTTTTTCCTCAGCAGGTGCGATAGCAGCAGGGGTCTCGGCAGCAGGAGCAACTGCTGCAGGTACTTCAGCTGCGGGTGCAGCGGCAGCGGGAACTTCGGCAGGTGCGGGCTCTGCGGGAGCAACAGCTGCAGGTGCGGGTGCACCGACAGAATTTTCAGCGCCCTCAGGTTTTGTGGATCCGCAGTTGATGCAGAAATTACCGTCGTTGTCCTGTCCGCATGAACATTTCCAAATATTTGCCATTTCTTAAATCCTCCCTTATAAAGAATTCCATTGAATTATAAAAACAATGCAATATCCGTGTCAAGAAATTATGAGGGCATGACAGCCGTCATAGTAAGCTTGTTTTCGTCCTGGGAATTGGCAGTTATCTTGCCTTTGTGGGCTTCGACGATGCTCTTTGCGATCGAAAGGCCGATGCCGTATCCGCCGGTATCAGAATTTCGCGAAGCATCCGTGCGGTAGAACCTGTCGAACATGTGCTTCGTGTTTTCCTTGGTAACGGGTGTCTTCGTGCTGTTGGTAACGCTCAGGCCGATGTATCTTCCGGTCTTCTTGAGCTTAACGGAGATCGTGCCGCCGTCGGGTGAATATTTGATCGCGTTGTCGAGGAAGATGTCGACCAACTGCCTTACTGCTTTCTGGTCACCGTTCATCGAAAGGTTTTCCTCGATCTTGATGTCGAGGTTCTTGCCTGCTGCCTGCGCGGGTCCCTTGAAAGACTCTGCTTCCTGGGCTACTACATCTGAAACCGGGAAGTCAACGAACGTAAAGGCATCCTTTGTACCCTCCTCAGTCTTCGCAAGATAGATCAGATTGCCGGTAAGCTCGGTAAGCCTGGCTGTCTGCTTTCTGATATCTTCGATCCACTCATTGGTAGTGCCCGCTTCAGGATCACAGTCGAGTTCCATCTCAAGAACATCCGCGTCCGCGTTGATTATCGCGAGCGGGGTCTTGAGCTCATGGCCCGCATCGGTAATGAACTGCTTCTGCTTTTCATAAGCCTCGGCTGCCGGACGTATTACGAATTTCGAGAAGAGAGTTATGAGAAAATATACGAGCAGCAGACAAATGAGCGAGATACCGACACTGGTGAAAAGGAACGTTCTTGCGTTTGAAAGGCTCCTGCCGCAGTCGTAGAAGATTATAAGTATAGTGTCGTTCTTTGGACTGATGGTCTTTCTGTACCTGTAGTCGCCCTTGAATCCTACTACGCTTCCGGAGTTGTATATCTCCTTGGCCATCAGCGCAGCATCTTCACTGTCGACCGCCGAGATCCTGTCAGTACGCGTGTTCGTTACCGTTCCGTCGATAGAAAGCATGACACTGAAAAACCTTGACTCATAACGGAGTTCGGGTGAATTCTCGTCATCCTCGCCGGTAACAGAACGGGTTATCCTGCGGATGAAATCCTCTTCATTTCTTGAAGGACGCCTGGACCTGCTTCCGCTTTCTTCATTTGTTCTTCCGATTCCGGGGAACCTTCCTCCGCCGTCAGTCAGCATTGCAAGGATCCTGTCGGCACTGTTGACAACGCTCCTGTAGTTCATGATGTTGATTACACCGATGAGCATGACCATAACGATGGTTACGGCGAGCATTGAGACGAGTATGAACTTGAGGCGGAGTTTCTTTATCACTCTTTGGCCTCCAGCGAGTAACCCGCATTTCTGGTGGCCTTTATCTGAACGTCAGCATCTAAAGCTGCCAGTTTCTTTCTCAGGAATGAGATGTATGTCCAGACAACGCTGATGTCAGCCTCAGAATCTATTCCCCAGATCTTGTCCATGAAGCGCTCTGTCGAAATGAGCATTCCGGGAGTCGTCATGAGGAGTTCTATCATCTGGAATTCCTTGCCAGCGAGCCTGTATTTACCGGAAGGCGTGTAAAGCTCAAAGCTTCCGCGGTCAAGCGTAAGATTACCGAATCTTAATGTGTTGTCAGCTGCGACTGCGGGTCCTCTTGTGAGCGCCCTGAGCCTCGCCAAGAGTTCCCTGCTCGAAAAGGGCTTTGTAAGATAGTCGTTGGCACCCGCGTCGAGGCCTTCGACCTTGTCATCTATCTCTGACTTTGCGGTCAGCATTATGACCGGGACCGTGCAGCCCTTTTTCCTTATTTCCTTGAGAGCATCTATGCCGTTCATCTTCGGCATCATGATGTCCATGATAACGACATCGTAATCGCCGGCCAGCACGTAGGATGCCGCCTCTTCACCGTCGTAAACGGCATCGACGGAATAATTGTTCTTAGTAAGTATCGCCTTGAGGGCGTTTGACATCGATTTCTCGTCTTCTGCCAGAAGGATCCTCATGTTGTATGCTCCTTTGTGCTTTTCGGATATTTTAACCCGAGAGCCGATTTCGATAAAGTACGGGCCACGCCGACTCTATATTATGCGCATACTAACTTGAAATTTAGTTTAAAGAAAAGACGGTTCGGTTCAGGATGTGCCTTCTGCTTTTCCGAGCCTGAATATCTTCGGCAGTTCCTTCTGGGCAATGATCTCTCTGACCGGACGCATTTCATTCCAGTTCTCGAAAAAGATTCTCACGAGAAGCTTAACCTTATCTGCAGAATCCGCGCTCATCAGGTTAAGTCTGTCGAGCATTGCTTTCTTGCCTTTGATGCCGACCTTGGTAAGAAGACTCAGATATACGCACCCTGAAGCATCAAAGACCGCGAAAAGATCGTCAATGAAAAACTTTCTTTCACTGAACGGCATCTTTTCAAGCCAGCCTGTCATTGTCATGTCGAACAGGTTGCTCAGGTGATCGTTCTCCGGCACCGTGACGAAATCCTTGCCGGATATCTGCCAGGAAGTAGGATCATGCTGCATGATCCCGGTCTCTGAACTCTTTGTGATGACCGGAGTGACGTCACATTCCAGGAGCCTTCCTATTATCGAACTCTCCGGTATTATCCTGACTATCCTGCTGTTAAGGCTCTTATACTGCTCCGAACCGAATGTCTCTCTGTTGAATCCCGGACCGTCGCAGTTGTATATGGTATCTATCCTGACTGCTATGTCGGAAGATACTCCGGAAGCCGCATATACTGCAAGATGCCCGCCTTTTGAATGTCCTCCGAGCCTGAGTCTTTTAAGGTTTTCGGCTCCCACTGTCTGCAGATATTCCACTGCCTCGTTTTCTGCGGGTACCGTCTTGTAACTCAGATTGAAATCTTCTTTCCATCCGATGATCGTGTCATCCGTTCCGCGGAAAGATATGAAATCTATTCCGTCAGATGTGGTGATCTTTACTGCCGCAAACTGAAGTTCTATAGACAGGTCTGTCCTGCTTACATATGAGCTTAATACAGCCGAACCGAAACGCTCTGTTTTTGCAAGGCTCTTTAACAGTTCCGGAGCAAACCTGATAAGGGATCTGTCGGCTTTTAACTCTTCCGGAGGATGCATGCCGAAGAAAGCTTCTGAAGCCTCGGAAATGGTAATACATCCTTTTCCCGGTCCCGGTACGATGCCGTCGAAATTCACATAGGAAAGGCTCGAAAGTATAAGGGCATCCACTTCGCCGAAGCCGTCATTTTCAAGCGTAAGGTCGCCGCGCCATGTAAGATAGTCAAATAAGTTGCTCATGACTACATTATAATCCCGTGAATGAAAAAGAGCTGCCTCTTATGAGACAGCTCTTGATTTTTCAGTATAAGCTTTTGCTTTATTTTTTCTTCTTGACTGTAAGATCCTCGAGGAATCCCTTCGGGCTTCTTACCTCAAGTTCACCTTCTACCTGACGGATCAGGTCATCGGCGACGCTGGTCAGGATGAGTACCGAAGTACCTGCGAACCATACGTTCTCGAATCCCGTGAGCGTACCTACTACTGTAGGCAGGATGCAGACGAGTACGAGGAATACAGCCTCGATCCAGTTGAGCCTGAATGCAGCCTTCTTGATGAATTCCGTTGTAGGCTTACCTGCTCTGATACCGCTGATCGTACCGCCATTCTGGTTGATGTTGTTCGCGATCTCGATCGGATGGAAGTTGATCGACGAATAGAAGAACGTGAACGCAAAGATGAGTACGAAGTATACGAGGTAATACCATGCACTGCCGGTGAATGAATTCTTGATCCAGTTGCCGACTGTGCCGGGGTTCTTGATGAACATCGTAACGATGATCGAAGGTACTGCAAGAATGGACATTGCGAAGATTACAGGCATAACGCCGGACATATTAACCTTGAGAGGCAGATAGTCCCTGTTGCCGCCGCGCTGGTTTCTTCCGATGACCTTCTTTGAATACTGTACGGGGATCCTTCTTTCAGCATCCTGAACGTAGATAACGAACACGATGATGACGACTGATACCATGGCTACAAGTATGAATACCAGGATTCCGACGATTACTCCGAGAACAGCGTTATCGAAATAACCGCTGATCTCAACAGCCTTGCCGTAAAGCGTCTTGGCCATTTCGGGCAGACGGGTTGCGATACCGGCGAAGATGATGAGTGAAACACCGTTTCCGATACCGACGTCGTTGATCTTTTCACCGAGGAAGACTACGAGAGCCGCACCTGCGGTAAAGGATACAACTACCATTACTGCTGAAAGCCACTTTGCACCGGGAACGATCTCGATGAGTGCTGCTCTTGTTGAGAAGCAGAACAGTGATGACTGAACCAGTGCAAGTCCGATTGCGGAATAACGCGTGATCTTGTCCATCTTCTTCCTTCCGGAAGCGCCCTCCTTGGACATATCCTCGAGTGCGGGGATAACGACCGTGAGGAGCTGGATGATGATCGATGCGTTGATGTACGGGGAAACACCCATCGAAAGAATGGATGCGTGGTACAGTCCGCCGCCGGAAATGATATCCATGATGCTGCCGAGCTGTCCCCATGTCTGCAGTATCGAAGTAAACTGCTTACCGTCGATAGCAGGTACGGGTACAAGTCCGCCCAGCATGAAGATGCCAAGGATCATGAAGGTATACAGCAGTCTCTTGCGCAGTGATTGAACGCTGAAAGCATTAACTGCAATATCAAATATACCGCTCATGCCTTATCAAACCTCCGTTGCCGTGCCTCCGGCCTTCTCGATCTTCTCTTTTGCGGATGCTGTGAACTTAGCAGCCTTTACGTCAAGCTTCTTGGTAAGCTCGCCGCGTCCGAGGATCTTGATGCCGTCGTTGTTCTTAGGAACAGAGATGATGCCCTGCTCGTCAAGAACCTTAGCGTCAACTTCGGTTACGCCTTCGATCTTCTCAAGATCAGAAACGTTGATCGTGATGTACTGAGGAGCGAAACGCTTGTTGTTGAAGCCCCTCTTACCAAGACGTCTGTAAAGAGGCATCTGGCCGCCTTCGAATCCGGGTCTTACTCCGCCGCCGGAACGAGCCTTCTGTCCCTTGTGGCCGCGGCCGCTTGTTTTACCATTGCCAGATCCCGGACCTCTTCCCTTACGGTAAGCGGTAGCGTTGCCGGCGGAAGTCATTTCATTGAGTTTCATTACTTAAACCTCCATTAAGCTTCTTCGCAAGCTACATAGTTGGTAACAGCCTTGACCATACCGCGTGTAGCCTCGTTGTCAGCCTTCTCTACAGACTGACCGATCTTTCTGAGACCGAGAGCTCTAACTGTAGCCTTCTCGGAAGCTCTTGCTTTGTTGATGCTCTTTGTGAGCGTAATCTTCAAATTAGCCATGCTTCAAAGGCCTCCTTACTTCTTGATCTCGTCAATGGTCTTGCCACGGAGCTTTGCAACTTCCTCGATGGACTTAAGTCCGTTGAGGCCGGCAAGCGTTGCGTTAACCATATTGTTAGGGTTGTTTGAACCGATAGACTTTGTACGGATATCTGTGATGCCTGCGAGCTCGCATACTGTACGTACAGGGCCGCCTGCGATGATACCGGTACCGCCTGCAGCAGGCTTCATAACGATGTGAGCTGCAGCGAATTCACCGATTGTCTCGTGAGGGATTGTGCCGTTAACGATGGAAACATTGATGATGTTCTTCTTTGCTTCCTCGATGCCCTTCCTGATAGCGTCCGGAACTTCGGTTGATTTACCGATGCCCTTACCTACTCTGCCGTTCCTGTCGCCGATAACGACAAGAGCTGCGAAGCGCATATTCTTACCGCCCTTAACTGTCTTGGAGACACGGCCGATGTGTATAACCCTCTCTTCGAACTCCGGTTTCTTTTCCTCTCTGGAAATGTTCTTGGAATCGTAAGCCATTCTTTATTGATCCTCCCGATTAGAATTCGAGACCGGCTTCTCTTGCCGCC
>JAEEGJ010020635.1_pt1 | contig 14292 bp, 9 predicted proteins | sample 8958761 | NCBI WGS metagenome assembly JAEEGJ01 (sample SAMN16246546, study PRJNA631951) | gut metagenome | biome: gut microbiome; feature: rumen; material: RS-attached | host: Bos | place: Iran: Karaj | collected 2018-10 | reverse complement strand
CTCTTGAGAACGGCGTTCCACTGCACCGTATCGAGCGCCATGCCCACCATGCTCACATCCGGAAGCAAGATGTAATACTTGACGTCCAGAATACGCGAAGTCTGGTCGGCGCGTTCGAGCAATGTGCCGAGATGCGTGAAGTTCCAGGCGACATCGTGGTTCATCGTGCCTTGAATGATGCCTGCCGTGAGCTGGCTGAATTCCTTGACGCTATTGTAAAAGGCGTGCGGGCCCGCCAACGCTTCTTTAGGCATTTCGGGGTCGTTCAGTTTCAAGTAAAACTGGTTGATGGCAATCCACAGTTCCGAAGAAATTCTTTCGCGGACGCAGCGGGCGTTTTCACGGGCGGCCCCGACGCACGAAATGATGCTGTTCGGATTATCCTTGTCGAACGTCAAAAACATAAGCGCGTTTTCGATGGAAACGTGGGCGTATTTTTTGAAGAACGCATCTGCGTTGCCGGCAATCTGGATTACCGGTTCCCAGGGGCGTTCTTCGCCGGGTAAGTCCAGTTGGAGTTGGAGGTTCACGTCGATACTGCGCGCGACGTTCTCGGCGCGTTCAATATAGCGGGCGAGCCAATAAATGGAATTTGCGACTCTACTTAACATATTATACTTCCTACTTCTAACTTCCTACTGTCTACTATTGTTGCTGTTGCTGCTGTTCCATCCACAGCTTTGCTTGTCCGAGTTCCGGGGCTTTCTCGTTTTCGGCGATGACCCAGGTGTCCTTGCATCCGCCGCCCTGCGAACTGTTCACCACGATAGAACCCTTGCGGAGCGCCACGCGGGTGAGACCGCCGGGAAGGATGTAGGTCTCACGCCCTTGCACGATGTAGGGGCGTAAATCCACATGGCGACCTTCGAAACCGCCATCGACAATGCATGGCACGCGGCTGAGCGAAATCATGGGCTGCGCGATGTAGTTGCGCGGATTTGCGATAATCTTGCTCTTGAACGCCTCACATTCCTCCTTTGTCGATTTTGGGCCGACGAGCATGCCGTAGCCGCCAGATTCGCTGGCAGCCTTGACGACCATGTTTTCAATGTGGTCCAGCACGTGCTGCATGTGCTTCGGGTTTTCGCACACGAATGTCGGCACGTTCGGGATAATCGCCTCTTCGCCGAGGTAGTACTTGATAATCTGCGGCACATAGGTGTAAATCGCCTTGTCGTCGGCAACGCCGCAACCGGGCGCGTTTGCAAGAGCTACGTTTCCGGCCTTGTAAGCTTCAATCAGTCCGGGCACGCCGAGGCAAGAATCCGGGCGGAAAACCTTCGGATCCAAGAATTCATCATCGACTCGGCGGTAAATCACGTGAACCTGCTTGAGGCCGCGCGTCGTACGTGCATAGACCTTCTTGTCCTGCACGACGAGGTCGTCTCCGGTCACGAGGTCCACGCCCATCTGCTGTGCCAGGAAGGAATGTTCGTAGTACGCCGAATTGTAGATGCCGGGTGTCAACACTACAACTTTCGGCATGGCGGTGGGTTCAGCCAAGTATTCCAACGCATGGCGCAGACGGGTGCAGTATTCGTCTACCGGGCGAATGGAGCAGTTGGAGAATACCTGCGGGAATGTCCTCTTGAGAATCTGGCGGTTCTGCAACACGTACGAGACTCCACTCGGGCAACGCATGTTGTCTTCAAGCACGTAGAATGTGCCGTCGGTATCGCGCACAAGGTCCGTGCCTGTAATGTGCGCCCAGATTCCTTTGGGCGGCACAAAGCCTTCCATCTGCGGGCGGTAAGCGGTGCAGGTGTTGATGAGGCTTTCAGGCACGACCTTGTCACGCAAAATCTTGCGGTCGTTGTAGATGTCCGTCAAAAAGCAGTTCAGTGCTTCTGTACGCTGCTTGAGTCCTGCTTCAAGGTGCTTCCAGTCGGCGGCGCTTACAATGCGAGGAATTACATCAAAGGGGATTATTTTGTCCTTGCCGTCCTTGTTGCCGTAAACTGCGAATGTAATCCCGTTGTCGTAAAACGCAGATTCCGCAATGATCTGGCGACGTTGCAGTTCTCCTTCGGGAAGCTCGTTGATTTTCGTAAACAACGGCTCTGCAGCCGGGCGGGGAGTCCCATCCGGGAGGCAAAGCTCATCGTAAAAGCCTTCGGTATCGTAGTTTCCAAATTTCATGTTATGTTTCCTTATGCTTTTAGGTTAAATGTTCTCTTCCGCCTGTCACCCCGGACCTGTTCCGGGGCCAGCTTACACGGTATCCCACAGCAGTTACCCCGTCCAGTCATCCTCGAAGCCGTCATCCTGGAGCCCGTCATCCTGGAGCCGAAGGCGATAGGAACCATTATTTCTCGAATAACATTTGCGATAGGATCCATTATTTCTTGTAATCTCACTTATTCCTTCACATCCACGTTTACGGACACTTTCAAGGTATGTTCGCCACCTCCGGTGATGACACCCTTTAACGGACTTACATCTCCAAAATCTCGACCCCACGCAAGTATGATATGCTCGCCCCCTCCTAGTACGTTGTTCGTAGGGTCTAGTTCCACCCAGCCATGGCCGGGCACGTAGGTGCTGACCCAAGCGTGTGTCGCGTCGGCTCCAACGAGTTTCGGTTGACCTTCAGGTGGGTGCGTTCGCAGATATCCGCTCACGTAACGGCAGGGGAGGTGCAGCGATCGCAAACAACCAATCATCAAGTGTGCAAAATCCTGACAAACTCCTTTTCGGCCTCGCAAAATTTCTTGCGGCTGAGCTCCGATTCTCGTTGCTCCCGGCGTGTATTTGCAGTCCGTATAAATTCTCGTCATTAGTTCGTAGGCGGCGTCGAAAATCGGGCGGTTCGGCTCGAAACTTTCCAGTGCGTAGTTGCGGACGGATTCTTCGAACTTTGCGAAAGGAGAGGCGTAGGCGTACATTGCTGCATCTAGCGTTTCGTCGCTTGTTGGGCGTTTCAAAAGCTCTGCTACTTGTTCCCAAGGCATGGTATCGCTGGGGTTGGGCGGTTCTTCGGCCTGTACTTCTACAATCCCTGTCGTCTTGAATCTAAAGTGCGTGTGCTCCTGCTCGATGCTGAACGCCAAAACTTTGTTTCCGTAAATGTCGAGCCGTTCTTGCTGTATCGTCGGATTCGGTTCCACTTCGATGTTGTGGCTAATCCAATTCTGTCGGCAGACCGTTCGCGGAAGCATGTGGGCGAGGTGGTGGCTGTAAAGAACGGGTTGGCGGTAATCATAGGTGGTCTCGTGATTAATTTGGTAAATAGGCATTTTAAACCTCCGACACATCTGTAGTAGTGGCGTGAAAAACGCCTGCACGTGGAGCGTGGCTTAAGTAGAGTCTGCTTATGATCTCGGAAATCCGTTCAATAGAATTTATCTGTGTTTCTAGCAGTTTAATGAGGTTCTCCCTTTTGTTGTTCGTAGTTTCTGCAAGTTGTTCAATATTTGCAAGGCGAAGCTCGGCGAGGGTTCGCATCAGTTCGCGGTCCAATGGCGAAAACGTGGCTTCGCTCAAGTCGTTTCCGGGCAAGTGCTTTGTCGCTTTCCGTAGTTTTGCCACTTGGTAGGCGACGCTGCGCGGGTTGGATTCATCCGACAAAAGCAAGTCGATAATCGGCACGATTTGCAGACGGCCTCCGTAGCGGCGGTGGTACGTCATGAGTCCGTCGCCGATTTCAAGCACTGCTTGCAACAAGCGCAAATGAGTCATTTCGTCTTCGGGTGCAATCGAGAGCAAATCCTTGATCAGCTGCAAAGTGCGAATCGCACACTCGATTTCGCGACCGAGTTCCAAAAAACGCCATTCGTGGCCTCGCGTCATGGAGTCTGCTGCAAGCCCGGCCACTGCTGCGTTATCCGAAAGCACCTCCTTTAAGTAAGGCAATAGCGCTGCAGCTCCAGTACCTGCCGGTATTTCTGCAATTCCAAAGCCGTTCAGGTAAAGCCATAAATCCTCCGAAATTCGGTCCCGCAACTGCATGCCAAGTTCACGAATCTCTGTCAGCACACATTGCATGCCGTTCTTGTTGTCTTTGCGCAAGATAAAGTAACGGAGTGCGTTTTCGGGGTCTTGCATAAGTCTTGGCTGCGATTCGTCTGTAAGTCCTGCTTTCAGTATCCACGGCAGTTCCGGCATGTCCATCCAAGACTCGTCCGAAAGCCTTACTGCAATGCCTCTTGCAATACGTGCCATCATGTTCGACGCGGACAAGTCTCGCCCCAGACGGAACAGATTCTCAGCCGCACGGCTCGGCAAGTCGCCCCCAGCTCTCGACGGCGTGATAGACTGCCCCGCTGGTGCGAGAAGCGAAAAGTTTGCTACAGTTTTTTCAGAAAGTACCCAAATATCTTTTTCTCCAAGTCCATTGTCCAAAATTCCAAGTCCGCCCGGCATCACCGATGTTTCCTTTGCTGTGTTGACCGCAAATAACCGCATCAGCGCAATCGCTGGAGTGAATTCCCCGCGGTAGGCATAAACCGTGGCGAGATTCATTGCTTTTTCGGCCACCCATTGTTCTGGCGATTCTTCTACAGCTTGCAACAGCGCGAGTTGTGCAGTCGTGGTCATGGACGCATAAGCTTTGGGTTCAGTTTCTTTAAAGCTTTCTGCATCGCGAAATGCCTTTCTGAAAATCCATTTTTCAGGTTTGGCAAACACGCGCTCTGCATCGGTTGCATTCCCGAGCCAAAGCGTTTCCATATCACGCAACAGCAGCTCTTCGCCCAAAAGCTCACGGCAAATCTCCGGCAAGAACGGCTTGAACATCGGCGTTTCCAAAACTCCAGTCCCCAAGAAGTTTGCGATGGCGATGTTGCCTGCACGAACTGCACTGATCAAGCCCACGGCCCCTTCGCCGCTGTCGATACGCAATTCCAACGGATCGCACATGCCGTCTTCTACTCTGCGGAAAATGGTTCCGATTTTTTTGAGACCCATGAGCGTTTTCATATAAACTTGCATCTTGCGAATCGCGAGGTCGTCGTTTTCGACAAGCGGTATTCCCAAGTAGCGCGCAATCACGGCATCTTCGGCACGTCGTGGGTTGTCTGGACTCGATGCCAAAAGTACCACTTTGCCAGTCTCGCCTTCACCTCCTATTTTTTTGTGCATTGCGTCAAGGCCGTCTCGCATTTTTTTGAAAAATCCAGCCAGCCGTTCCGTGCGCATGCTGCGGAAAAGTTCCGGGAACGCACGGCTTACGCCAATGCGGTTTTCGAGCGCACGGCCTAAACCTTCGGGAACTTGAAAGTGGTCTGCAATCGCCACGAACGATCCGTCTTCGAGCCTAGCCACGTCGGTTGAAGCCAAGTTTACGAAAATGCCGCCGACCGGTCGAGCCTTCCACACCACTTGCAAAAAATCTGGATTTGCAAACAAGAGTGCAGCGGGCAATTTGCCTTCTTTCCAAAGACGTTGTTCGCCATAAATATCGCTTGCCAACGCATTGAAAAGTTTAGCCCTTTGGGCAACCCCTGCTTCAATAATCTTCCAATCATCAGTCGAAATCACCAACGGGAGCGGGTCGGTTCCTTTGTGGCTAAAGCTCATGCTCAACGAAAGGTCATTCTCGTCGAGGACGTTGTGCAAACGCCTACAGCGGTGTTCAAATTCCACATTCGACATAGACGAAATGGACTTGATAAAAAAATCTTTTGTCTCTACATGTTCCATACATTTTTGAAAAAGCAATAAGTGTGCCAATAATGAGTGTTGGCGTTTATACGTGTTTTTAGAACACTTTTGTTACAATTTTTGTTCTTTTTACAAATTTTGATTGTAATAAGGAGCTGTTATTTATTGTTTTATATGGTTTTTCAGCCTTGCTATGCTGTAAAATGCATAAAAAAGAGTGATTTTTCTTCGTTCAGATATTTTGGCACGATTTTTGCAAAAAACATCGCGGAGACTTTTAAAATTATGAATACTGCTGAAGTTTTAATCAAATCCCTCGAAAGTGAGGGGGTCAAGTACATTTTTGGAATCCCCGGTGAAGAAACCTTGGAACTGATGGAAGCGATTAAAAAGTCGTCCATCAAGTTCATTACTGTGCGTCACGAACAGGGGGCGGCTTTCATGGCCGATGTCTATGGACGTTTGACGGGGAAGGCGGGTGTGTGCCTTTCGACGCTTGGGCCTGGCGCTACAAATCTTGTCACGGGTGTTGCTGATGCAAACTCCGACGGCGCTCCGCTCATAGCCCTTACAGGACAGGTGGGCACAGAACGTATGCATTTGACGAGCCATCAATATTTGGACTTGGTGAACATGTTTACGCCGATTACCAAGCGCAGTAAGCAGGTTGTCCGTCCGGATACGGTGAACGAGATTGTGCGTATCGCGTTCAAGTATGCCGAAATGGAAAAGCCCGGTGCATGCCATATCGACTTGCCGTGCAACATTGCCGCCATGGAAGTGGTGGGCGAGGTGGCGCAGACTCCGCTAAAGCACCATCGTGAAAACACTGTGTATGCAAGTACAGATGCGATTCTTGCGGCGGGTAGTGTCTTTGCGAAGGCCAAGCGTCCTGTCGTTCTTGTGGGACATTCTGCCGTGCGAAATCATGCGTCCGAGGCGTTGAGGTTGTTCGTATCTTCGTCTAAAATACCCGTGGTCTGCACCATGATGGCGAAAGGCGTGATTCCTTCTTGTGAAAAATATTTCATGGGGTGTATCGGCATGCCGCAAAGGGATTATCCGAACATCGTCATGGAGCAGGCGGATCTTGTAATTGCTGTGGGCTATGACGTCGTGGAATATGCGCCTGCCAAGTGGAACCCGAATGGCGATAAGACGATTATCCACATCGACGAAACTCCGAACCATGTGAATAAATTTTACCAGCCCGAAGAAGAAATCATTGGCGATATTTCTGCGTCCCTGGATGCGTTGGGCAGCGTTTGTCCCAACACTTGGGAACCTGAATGGGCTTTGCAAATTCGTGAATTGATGGTTGCTGACCATTCTCGCTACGATCACGATACGACATTTCCGCCAACGCCGCAGAAAGTGCTGCACGACATCCGGCTTGTCTTGGATGACGATGACATCTTGATATCGGACGTGGGCGCTCACAAAATGTGGATTGCGCGGCAATACAATTGCGACCATCCGAACACTTGCATTATTTCTAACGGCTTTGCGACCATGGGAATTGCTGTGCCCGGCGCGATTGCTGCAAAGCTTTTGAACCCCAAGAAAAAAGTCTTGGCGGTCACAGGCGACGGTGGCTTTATGATGAATAGTCAGGAACTCGAAACGGCTTACCGCGAAGGAATCCCGTTTGTGACGTTGATTTTTACTGATGGCTGCTACGGCCTCATCAAGTGGAAACAGGAAGAACGCTACGGTGATGATTTCGCAGTCCGGTTCACCAATCCGGATTTCGTGAAGTATGCAGAGTCCATGCACTTGAAAGGCTACCGCATTGAACGCACCGAAGATTTGCCGAGCACATTGAGGGAGGCGTTCCGTCAGAAAGTTCCAAGCATTATCGAATGCCCGGTGGATTATTCCGCGAACATGGAAATCACGAATTACTTGAAAAACCTCAATATATAGGAGAGAAATATGGGATACATCAACACCCTTTTTACGGGACAGTCAGAGGCTTCTGGCGATGCCGTATCTGAATCCTCCCGATTCCTTTCCATCGACAGCATTTCAGGCCATCCTGCGGTTTACCGCTACTTGAAAACCTATGGAAAGGTCGAGAACGAAAAACTACAGAAACAAAACTATTGACCACTCCACTCCATAACCAAAGAACCGCCGGTAGCAATACCGACGGTTTCTTTTGGATTCTATCGCCTCTTTGAGGCTCCAGAATGACGAGCGAGGTGAGAGCAGCAAGAATGAGTGTGTTCATTCTTATTGCCGAGCCGATGCGGTCATGCCTCGAAGAGGAATGACATGTCACCCTGGAGGCCGTAGGCCGATAGGGTCCATTATTTTTCGCGCTTGCGTTTGTTCCGAGGCCGACATTCGCATTCCTCCATCCTGTCACCCCGGACTCTGTTCCGGGGCCGGCTTTTCTCTTCCTGCGCTTTGTTCCCCTCATCTATACAAAGAAACCCCGCGTGGTTCGGCTGGCTCACCAACCTCCGCGGGGCATATCTCTCGTCTTTCGTCTGTAGCGAGCTTGCGAGCGTTCTTTCGTCTATTTTGCTGTCTTAGGCATCTGCACGGAGATGTGGATGTCCTGCAACTGCTGGAGGTCCACTTCGCTCGGGCTCTGGTCCATCGGGCTAGAAGCGCTCGTGTTCTTCGGGAACGCGATGTAGTCACGGATGGATTCTTCACCTTCCATGGTAGCGACAACGCGGTCGAGACCGAAGGCTAGACCACCGTGCGGAGGAGCGCCGTACTTGAAGGCATCGACGAAGAAGCCGAACTTGGTCTTCACCTGTTCTTCGGTAAGGCCGAGCAAACGGAACACCTTTTCCTGGACTTCCGGGTTGTGAATACGGATAGAACCACCGCCGATTTCCACGCCGTTAAGAACAAGGTCATAAGCTTCGGCATTGCAATCCTTGAGGTTGCCACCGAGCATCATGTCCAAGTGTTCCGGGAGCGGGTTGGTGAACGGATGGTGCATGGCCATGTAGCGGCCTTCGGTATCGCTGTATTCGAACATCGGGAATTCGGTAATCCATACAAATTCACGCTTCTTCGGATCGCGGAGACCCTTGATACGGGCGACTTCCAAGCGGAGCTGACCCATAGCGGTAGCTGCAATCTTTTCCGGACCTGCGATGAAGAACATCATGTCGCCGCACTTAGCGCCAACAGCGTCGCGGAGTTCGTTGAGTTGTTCAGTCGTGAAGAACTTGCCGACCTGGGTTTCCACTTCGTCGTTTTCCTTGACGCGCATCCACACGAGGCCCTTAGAACCGTACTTGCCCACGTAAGCCGTGAGTTCGTCGATCTGCTTGCGGGTGAAGTCCACGCAACCCTTGGCGGCGATACCGCGAATCTTGCCACCGGCGGCAACGCAGTTCTTGAACACGCCAAAGTTGGACTTGGCTCCGATTTCGGACACGTCGTGGATTTCGAGGTCGAAGCGGAGGTCCGGCTTATCGGAACCGTACTTGAGCATGGCTTCTGCCCACTTCATACGGCGGATGTGGCGCGGCGGTTCGAAGTTCCAAACCTTACCGAGAACTTCGGTCACGAACTTGTCGAACATTTCCATGACTTCGTCCTGGTTCACAAAGGACATTTCCACGTCGATCTGCGTGAATTCCGGCTGACGGTCGGCGCGGAGGTCTTCATCGCGGAAGCACTTGGCAATCTGGAAGTAGCGGTCCATGCCGGCAATCATCAAAAGCTGCTTGTACTGCTGCGGAGACTGCGGTAGGGCGTAGAACTTGCCCGGGTTCACACGGGACGGCACGAGGTAGTCGCGTGCGCCTTCCGGAGTGGACTTGCAAAGGCACGGCGTTTCGATGTTTTCGAAACCGTTGGCGTAGAAGAAGTCGTACACGGCCTTGAGGAAGCGGCTCTTGAGGAGGAGCTTCTTCTGGATCCACGGACGGCGGAGGTCCAAATAGCGGTACTGCAAGCGGAGGTCGTCGTTTTCCTTGCACTCTTCGTTCGGATCGTTGATGGCCAAGGGAGAGGTGAGGGCGGCGTTCAAGATTTCGAGCTTGTCTGCCTTGACTTCGATTTCACCCGTGGCGAGCTTTTCGTTGGTGTTACCTTCTTCGCGGGCATAAACCTTACCAGTCACGTAAATAACGTATTCGTTACGGAGCTGTTCGGCAGTCTTCAAAACATCGGCATTGTAGTCCGGATTGAAAACGATCTGGGTCTTGCCATACTTGTCGCGGAGGTCAACGAAAATCACACCACCATGGTCGCGGCGGCGATCCACCCAACCGGCGAGTGTTACGGTCTGGCCAACATCTTCCTTGCGAAGCTGGCCGCAGTTATGTGTACGTTTCATGGTTGTATCCTTGAAGATAATTTTTCGGGACGAAAGATAGAAAAAATAGTGGTTAGTGGTTAGTAGTTGGTGGTTAGAAAATGCAATTTGAAGCGTGTCATCTTGAGCGAAACATTGTGGAGCCGAAGAATCTAGGAATTTGTTTTATAGTGGTGGGGAAAAGCCTTCCCCTCGCTTCCTTCGGCATTCTCAGCGGACCAAGGTCCCTGAGCTTGCCGAAGGGCCGCTACCCCTTCGAGCGGGGGCACACCACCTAAAGGTGGCCATGCCCACATAAGTGCTGAAGCACTAAGTGGTCAAAGGCCGCAACGCCCCATTAAAAGCAATTGTTGTCGGCTTGAACTTTGAAAGAGCAATGTGCAAAATTTGCACATGCCACTTTTGAAGTTTTCTCTCGGCTCATAAAGAGCCCCTATAAGACTTACTTTTTTATGCGGGTTCGCAAGCGGTTAGACGTTGAAAAAATCAGAAATGTTGAATCAAATCCTGGGTTTTCGTCCGCATTCCTGTCCGTGATACTCAGGATGCATTTAATAGTGTAGAAATATTTGAATAACCTCTCGCGGTTGAAAAAGAATCACCCAGAATATATTGGATATTGAATAATGTTTGAATTCGCTTTACATGAACTTTGCTTTAATTTCATACTCAACACCGTATCTGTGATACGCTCCAGGCAAGTAGTACACTACTGTAGGCTTCGTTGTTCCGTCCGAGAGTTTGGCTATCCCGTAATACGTGTTGCCATTGTGTCTATTGATATTTATTTCTGTGCATTTGATGGGGGCGTGGTGTAATGTATTTGCGTTAAGATCCGTTAATGCCTCGTCTTCTATCCAGCTGTATTTGTCGGTGGTGAACCCTGAAATCAACGCTGCTAGAATTCCAGCACAAATTAAAATTACGCCTATGGTGCGTAGCTTTCCCTTATCGGGTTTACCTTCGGTTCCTCTGAAAAATTTTAAACATTGCTTAATGAGCATGGTTTCAGCAAAAATTACGATGAAGCTAGAAAGATAAGCATCCAGAACTTTTATCAAGCTGAAATCGATGTATATATGGCTCCATACGGGTCTAATGAAAATTGCAATAGAGACGATGTAGATGACGGATAAAAAGAGGGACCCCACAGGGTTTTTCTCGAAATTTTCGCAGCATTCTTTGGCTTCTTGATTTTTTTCCGTTTCGCTTTTCTCTTTACGCATTTAAATGTCCTTTAGGCCTTATAAGATACGTATTTCTTTCTATATATGTAAACCGTTTTTCATTTTTTGTCGTGGCTTTCCACCTTTTGTCGCCTGTTTTTGTCTTTTTATCCGATTTTTTTGCAGGTAAATAATATTTTAGGAAATTTTTAACGAAAATCTTGTCTTTTTCTTTTTTTTGCTTGTATATTCTTTTCTGTGTTTAATGAAAATGCCCTATTTGGGGGTGTTTTTACATGATTGGAGATTTAAATGGCAGAAGATTTGCAAGCTCTTATGGAACGCATCCAGAAGGATGCTGTCGATAAAGCAGAACTCGAAGCAACGTCTATTATTTCAAAGGCAAAAGAAAAGGCCGCCGAAATCGTGAAGGCTGCTGAAGAAGAGGCCAAAGCCAAGTTGGAACAGGCCGACAAGGATGCTGTCGCGTTTACGGAACGCAGCGAACGCACCTTGGAACAGTCCGCTCGCGATTTGCTCCTTTCGGTGGGCAAGAATCTTGAAAAAATGATTCTCGACCTGCTCAGTCTCCAAATAGAAAAATCTCTTGACGAAACGACTGTGAAGAACATGCTCCTCACGATTGCGAAGAGCTACAGTTCCAATATCGATGTCGAGTTTTCCGAAGCCGACGCGACGAAGCTTTCGAGCTTTGTGATGGGCGAGTTTGCCAAGCAGCTCAAGGCCGGCGTGAAGGTCGAAAGCGACAAGGGTGTCAAGTTCGGTTTCCGCGTGAAGCTCGATGGCGGCAAGGTCAGCCACGAATTTACCGAGGCCGCTATGGCGGAATCCCTTTCCGCTCTGCTCAGACCGCAGCTCGCAAAGATTGTAAACAAGGCCGCCCAAGGCAAGTAAGGCGGTTCGATGAGCAGTCCAGCATATTTGATGGCATCGCTTCCGATGCTACAACTGGGCGACGTTCCGCCCCTTAGCATGGCCGAGTTCCGTGGCCGTTGCGAAGGTGTGCTGGACGCCCCTGAACTTGAAGCGCTCGACGCCCTCTTGGCGGGGACCGAGTGCGATGATGAATTTGTTCGGGAATACCAGTCCCGAGAAACCCAGATGAGAAATGTTTCCGGAAGGCTCCGCGCCGCTGCGTGGGGCCCTGAAGTGCGTTTTGCGGAACGTTCTTTTTCTGGCTACGACGTCACTTTCGCAAAGATGATCCAGGACGCGTTCATGAAGTCGAATCCGATGGAAAAGGAACAGGATATCGACCGCGCCCGTTTCTGGCTCGTCGATTCTCTTGCCGGTGTGGGCGAGGGAACGGTCAAGCACGTTTATGCCTATGCCATCAAGCTCCGGATTTGCGAGCGTTGGGCGAGGTTGAACGAAACTGCGGGTGACAAAGCCGTCATCAGTGTTATTAATGAAAACGATCCTGCGTTTAAGCAGGAATGATTGGAGGTCCATTTTCAATGGCTAGTATCGGAAAAATAACCGGCGTGAACGGAAACCTGATTCGTGTCAAGTTCGAAAGCGCCGTTTCCCAGAACGAAGTGGCTTATGCAAAGCTCGTTTCGAAGAACAAAGATGGTAAGGCTGAAATCATTCCCCTCAAGAGCGAAGTGATTCGCATTCGTGGTGATTACGCTGAACTCCAGGTATTCGAGGATACGACAGGCCTCAAGGCTGGCGACGAAGTCGAATTTACCGGTGAACTTCTTTCTGTTGAACTTGGCCCCGGTCTTCTTACACAGGTGTTTGACGGCTTGCAGAACCCGCTGCCGAAGCTTGCTGACGAATGCGGCTTCTTCTTGCAGCGCGGTAAGTACTTGAAGGCGCTCCCGCGTGACGTGAAGTGGGCGTTTACCCCGGTTGCGAAGGCTGGCGACGTTGTTGTCGCAGGCGATACGCTCGGAACTGTCCCGGAAGGCGTGTTCACGCACCGCATTATGGTGCCGTTCAAGCTTTTGGGCAAATGGACCGTTGATTATGTCACTTCTGCTGGCAACCGCACGGTTGAAGAAGTTGTCGCGAAACTCAAGAACGACAAGGGCGAAAAGGTCGATGTGACGATGGTGCAGACCTGGCCGGTCAAGATGCCGATCAAGGCCTTCGAAGAACGCCTCCGTCCGTCCAAGCCGCTGACCATGCAGCAGCGCATTATCGATACGTTCTTCCCTGTGATGCAGGGCGGTACGTTCTGTACGCCGGGCCCGTTCGGTGCCGGTAAGACTGTGTTGCAGCAGCTCATGAGCCGTTACGCTGACGTGGATATCGTGATTTTGGCTGCTTGCGGTGAACGTGCTGGTGAAGTGGTGGAAACCCTTCGTGAATTCCCGGAATTGATTGACCCGCGTACGGGCAAGTCCTTGATGGAACGTACGCTGATTATTTGTAACACGTCTTCGATGCCGGTGGCTGCTCGTGAAGCTTCCGTTTATACGGGCGTGACGCTTGCTGAATACTACCGCCAGATGGGTCTCAACGTGCTCTTGCTTGCTGACTCCACTTCCCGTTGGGCTCAGGCCTTGCGTGAAATGAGTGGCCGTTTGGAAGAAATTCCGGGCGAAGAAGCGTTCCCGGCTTACCTCGAATCTGTGATTGCTTCGTTCTACGAACGTGGTGGTGTTGTCCGCCTGAAGGACGGCAAGACGGGTTCCGTGACGATATGCGGTTCCGTTTCTCCGGCAGGTGGTAACTTCGAAGAACCGGTGACGCAGGCGACCTTGAAGGTGGTGGGCGCATTCCTCGGCCTTAGCCGTGAACGTTCTGACCAGCGCCGATTCCCGGCAATCCATCCGTTGGATTCCTGGTCCAAGTACGAAGGCATTATCGATTCGAAGAAGGTGGCCGAAGCCCGCCATATCCTCGCGAACGGCGTTGATGTGAACAACATGATGAAGGTGGTGGGTGAAGAAGGTACCTCTATCGACGACTTTGTGATTTATTTGAAATCCGAATATCTGGATGCCGTTTATCTGCAGCAGGACGCCTATAACGAAATCGATGCCGCCTGCTCCGCAGAACGCCAGAAGTACGTGTTCGACAAGGTTTACACCATCCTCAAGACTCCGATGAAGTTTACGGAAAAGGATGCCGCTCGTACGTTCTTCCTCAAGCTCACGCAGGCGACCAAGGACTGGAACCGCGTGGCGTTTGACAGCCAGGAATTCAAGGATCTCGAATCCAGTATTTTCGCTTCCGTGAAGGAGGTTTCTGCTAATGCAT
>JAEEGJ010020632.1_pt1 | contig 14294 bp, 15 predicted proteins | sample 8958761 | NCBI WGS metagenome assembly JAEEGJ01 (sample SAMN16246546, study PRJNA631951) | gut metagenome | biome: gut microbiome; feature: rumen; material: RS-attached | host: Bos | place: Iran: Karaj | collected 2018-10 | reverse complement strand
AGTATTTGTGAACTATACGAATCAGAGTATAGTCCTAGTACAATAATCATTTGAAAATGGGTGTTAAGAGGGCGGAAGATCCATACGCTTCTATGGAAAAAGACCAGCTGATATCAATGATATGCTCTGGAGAGTTGCGACGCTTCTCTTCCTCCTGTTTCTTCTCTGATTGCGTCTGCTCTTCCTTCTGCTCCTCCTTCTTGTCATCCTCTTCATGGGTTTCGACATTCTTGGTCTGCTCCTTGGTCTCGGCCTGTGCCTCCTGTTCAGTTTTGTCAGTACCCACAGCTACGGCATCGGTACGTTCTTTACGTAACACGTCCGCAAAGAGTGAAGCCGCCAGATGGGTCTTGTAGTCCTGACGGTCTTCGGCCAGCCACATACGCTGCCATTGCTGCTGACTGACCTCACGGGCCTGAACCCTCTTACCGTCAACAGTCGGAACGCACAGAATAACGCTTGGCTTGCTGTCTGTGGCTTTTGTCTTGAAGATGTTCACACGCTCGATTCGGGCAAGTTCCTCGGCTGAAGCCTGGCTCTTGAAGAGATCAACCTTTATCTCAGGCTTGTCGTTAGCCATGACATAATACTTGGTGGCCATGTCCTGACGCATCCGTTCATTGGCTTCATCATTGCCCTGCTGGACGGTAACGAAGAACTTGTTCAGGTCTTCCTTGCTTGGATAGACAGAGAAAGCCTTTTCGTTCTCTGGCTTCATGTACATAGCCCACTTGCCTCCGTCATCCTTCAACATGAGAATCTTCTCAAAGTCAACAGCACCAGAGCGTTTCACGGCATCGGTAACGTCAAGCTTGGTGATGTCTTCCAGTTCCCATTTGTTGAGCTTGGAAACACTCACTTCCTTGCCGTCAAAGTAACTGTCATCCGGGTGGAAACCCAATGAGCCATCGGGATTGTAGAACTTAACGGTGTCGAAGCCTTCCTTCTGAAGGGCATGTTCGATACGTTTCTTGTTCATGCCAGGAATCTCATTATCCACGGCCAGTGAAGCACCGGCAGGGAGAACGACATCTGCCTTCTTGTTCTCTGAGTCACGGACAATGACCATCTCCTTTGTGTCCTTGTTTGGCAGAGTCTTGATTTCGTCTGCCACATAATAGTGCTTGGGAAGGAGGGTTCTGGCATTCCCGTTCTCCTGAGCATTGAACTGACGTTTCTCCACCTTCTCACCACGTTCTGCCTTATGGATCATGTCAAGGGAATTGTTCACATCCCTCTCGATGGCATCAATGAGACAAGGGTCTTCCTTGAACTCACGCTTCCAGTACTCGATATTCTTCATGCCCTCCTCAGAGAGTTTGGCAGGAAGTCCCAGCTCCTGCATCTTGGCGGCAGTGGCTACCTCACGGACAAGAAGCTCATGCTTCAGTGCGTCCTCACTGGGTGCCTTGCCACCTCGGTTGTTCATGCCCTCACGGTTGAGACGCTGCATGTGGCCTGTAGCAGCCACTACCTGTTCCACCAAAGCACGGACATAATCGTTGTAATGCTCATAATTATCCTGCTTAGGCATATAGACAGTGTCCCGTTTGGTGTCGTAATGCGCCACGCCTGTAGTGTCAAGACGAATATCGACGAGGTTGTCACGCATCTTCAGGATAAGGTCATTGACAGGTATCTGGGTTGACGTAGCCTTGATTTCTCCACGGTCTGCAAGTCGGCCATTCTCCTTGACCTCCTTATCAAAGGCTTCCTTATCAACCATCGGAAGGGTTGTCTGCTCGATGTTGAACAGAATACGGACTTCACGGTTGCGGACTCCTTTGTAGTCGGACTGCTCTTCAGGCGACAGTGCCTTGTACTCATCCCGGCTGATTCTTACATCAGGGTCTTTCTGGCTCTGGTACTCATTCCAGTTGTACCAATAGAAAGGAACTCCTTTCTGACCTGACTGTACGCTCTCTCCACGTTTCTTGGCTTCGCTAAACAGTGTGTACTCGTTGGTCTTGTAATTATCCTGGTCACTGTGCAATCCAAGGATAATGGCATTGAACGGTGAGATAGTCACTCCCTTCTGGTAGAACCTTGGGGCTTTCTTGCCGTCCTTGTTCAACCAGACACCGCCATTCTCCTGGGCTTTGTCAAAAGCATTGACGAGAAGACCCACCTGTCTTTCGGCGGCATTCTTCTCCTGCTGATTCTTTTCTGTCATAATGTATGCGTTTTTGAATGATTTGTACTTGTAGAATTACTTGTATTCAAGCACACCGAGCACCTTGGTCTCTGCGATGGACTTGATTTCCCAATCCACAAGACTGCCATCCATGTGCTCACGGAGCAGTTCGTCAGCTTCCTTGGTGTCTTCGGCATTGACATACATGACCTGTGGCGAGAATTTCTTCTGCCCCGTCTCGTCATCCTCGGTGACAAGGGCCACGACAGCCTTGTACCAATGATTGCCTTCTTGCTCTGTGCCCTTGATGATGTCGGACACAGGTTCACGGGAAATTGCAGTGATGTCAAAGTCTCGTGTGCCGATAAGATCTGTTGCAGCCTTATTGGCACGCTTCTCGGTTTCAGTAAAGCTTTCTGCATCAACCAGATACTCTTCACTGACCTTTTTCTTCTTTCCGTCGTCCATCGTCTTAGGGTACTTGACGCGGAACTTATACCAGTTTCTTTTCATACTATACAATGTTTTAGTCATTACACTTTTATCTTTGAGCAAGTGTGCGTGTTTCGGTTCTCTGCTGTGCCTCATAGTTTTCAGAAGCCAACTGACGCATCTGGTCATTCTTGGCAAGCACGGCATTGACAAGGGTGTTCAATGGCAATGCCCCCTGATTATAGGCATCCACGACCTTATCAGGGAGTGCAATGGTACAAGGCACTTTGTCGATGGTCGCAATGAGACAGTTGCCACGAATCTGTGGCTGTGAGACACGTGGATTAAGCGGTTCGTCTGCATAGACCTTGTAGTTTGCACGAACAACAGGACTGGATCCCTGAGCCTGGTTCTGTCCTTCATGATTCTCTATAGCCTCGTGACCTGCCTTGTTCAGAAGATTAAGCCCTCCCATACCGATGAGCACCATCTTCAGGATCGGATTCCTGACAAACATTCCGGCTACGATGCTGGCAAGGGGCATCAGATTGTCCTTCAGCCCTAATGATTTTGTCTTTCCTGTAAATGCACCGATAAGGACATCTGGCAACATGGCGAGCACATAGCCGAGGTTATTCCCTATATCGGATATACCATTCAAGCCAAAGGAGCTGAGCAATCCACTCCAGCCACTCAGGTTCGTTTGCTGTGGCATAGCCTGTTCAGCAGCAGCTGTAGGTTGAGTGCCTGGAGCTGGAACAGCGGCCTCTGTGTGTGGCTCTTGCCTTGCTTCTTCTTTGGGTTGCGGTGTATTCTCAGCTGGAGAAACCTTTGCAACAGGTTTCTGTGCCTGTTCGGCTTTTCTCTTGGCTTGCTCCGCTTTATACTGTTCCCTGTATTCAGGAGCAATGATCATGGGTACATCATCATCGCTTGATACGGTAGTGTTTTTTGTTGTCGGCTTGGCAGGTTTGGACGTAGTTCCTGGATTGGATGTCGGGTAAGAGGTATCAATGTTCTCAGTAGCCTTGTCCAGAACTGCATTCAGGGCAAGGTCAACACCAACGAATTTTGCTCCACCTGTCAGGGTGCCGCCGACACCGCCAAAAGACAGATAGTCAGCAGTTGCTCCTAACACAAAGCCTGCACCTTTTTCTACACGCGAAGGATTGTACTGCCTTTCAGCCTGTTCTGATATGTGATTCTCCAAAGGAGATTTATTCATGGCTTGCGGTAAGTAGAAAATCGTGTTGGTTGCAGCCTTGCGAATGATGTATTCGATGGATGACTTCGGGACTTCATCCTTAATCATCTTGTCGATCATCATCTTCTCTATCTCTGGCGTGACTGTAATCTTCTGCTTTTTAAGCTCGTCCTTCACCATATTGATGTAGTCCTCCGTATGCTTGGAGTTCCACTTGCCCGTATATCGTAAGGTGTCAAGGCTTGCAGCTTGGGCTGCCATGCCTCCATCAGGGCCGGCAGCTCCAGCAAAGATATAGGGAAGGCTGCTGGTGTGCCTTCCTATCTCTTCCGCCTGTTTATGACGGAGGTCTGCCATCACCTTATCCATGATAGGCAGCACCTTGGTTCTGAAGAGTTTTTCGTTAGCTGATTCTGGCATAGTTTACATCATTAGTTATGTGGAAGATTTCCGCTCAGGCTCATGAGCACGTTGAAAGTCCCATAATCGATTTCACGGTTATGATAGAGCTGATGGATGTAATTAAGTGTATTTCCGTATGAACCAGGAGCACCTGCACCATTCTTGTCATAGATGTCAAGAAGGAAGTTGGCTGTTTCCATTCTTGTTCCACTTGGGAAGTGTACCCAGCGTTCATCGGCATAAGACGGAATCTCTGTGATGATGCCGCTACGGGAGATTCCTCCTTGGTCAGAAGCAAGGAATCCTGTGCCAGTTCCTGACGTTCCGCTTGTACCAGAACCAGCAGAACCAATGCCACCTCCTGACATATTCCCGTCGATGCCGAAAAACTGAGGCAAAGCAAGGGAAAGACATACAAAAGTGAACGCACTACCTGCGGTCATGAAGATGCGCTTGGATGTATTCTGTGGGCTTGTTTGCATGGTATAATACACGGCTACAGCTCCTACTACAGCAATGATGGCTGCTATGACATAACACAAGGCACGCACATAAGGCATGTAGGTAACGACACCATCTGCCGCATCGCTGATACCTGACGTTCCAGTCTCAGCAGATGCAACAGTAGTAGTCAAAACAGTTATGGCAAACAGAACAATTTTCTTCATACTTATTTTCTTTAGAGGTTTAGCTGGTTGAGTATCTGCTCCCTGGTCTGCTCGATGGCATTGTGATAGACCTCCATCTGCTTCGGGAAGTATTGCTCCAACCATTCGTCTTTTTCTATATTCTCATTGATGAACTTTATCGCTAACTGACGGTCGATTTCGATGGCGGCTTCTCCAGACTCACTATTGTTGAACCACGCCTTTGTCCACCATCTGATACCGCTTCTGTCTGGATAGACACTCACAAGTCTCGGTATATCGAAGCTCTGGATGTCAATCTCCAACTCGGCAAGAGGGTCGATGAGTCCGCTACTGGCTACGGCTTCGTCATAGGCTTTTTTTTTACCGCCTGACTCATGGTACTCAGAAATATCTGATGACGGAGTGCCATATAGTTGAGGAAGTCTGCTATCAGGAGATTCTGCACCTTCTCAGCCAAAGGGATGCTGCGTGTTCCCATACCCAGAGGGTTCGCCATGCTTGGAAGCGTCTCAAAGAAATAGTTTTTCATGGCAGACATGGTGAAGATGTTGCGAAGGGCAAGTTCCGTATGCTCTGGGATGGCATAGATACCAGTAGAAAGGTCTTGCATGTAGTCGGGGAACCACCGCATCATCAGGTCTTCAATCTCCTTCTGGTCTTGGTCGTACTTGGTATGCACATCCATGTCAATGGTCACGAACTGAGGAACAGCACCAAGAGTGCCGTTCTGCTCCAACGATTTCATGTTGCCATAAATCATCGTCAGGAACTCCAGAGGATTCAACTCTTCTCCCTTGTACTTGACTTCCATGTGGAGCAAATCGGCTGTAACGGCTACCACCTGACCAGCCTTTACATCCGTCCCGTAGTTGGCAAAGACATTACTGAGGTGTGAATAAGTCACCTCATACTGACCATATCTAATGACCTGATAGATACCATGGACGGCATCATTACCGAGTCCCGTCACCTTGCCTGTAGCAATGGCTGAAAGCAGGTAGTGCTTGACAGGAAAGTCCACGCCATGATGGAAAAACATCTCTCCAGTCTTTGGATGTTTCTGCTTCCCATAGCCCAAGGACATTTCTACATCTTTTCCTTTCTCCTCGAACGGCATACAGTAGCCACTGTCCGACTGGAGCATCATATCCTGAGTATATTTCATTGTTTATCTGTATTTTATGATAGGTTGCATAAATTGTTTATCGAGAACGGTGAACGACTGGTCGTTCTTCCTCTGGCTCATAGACAACGGCGACTGGCTGTTGTGCAAGAGGTGCCTGTGGCTTGCCTAATGCTTTCTGTGGGTCATTGGCAGGTGTCTGTGGCTTCTGCTGTGCCGTGCCACCTCCAAGAGCCTGATTGAGACAGGCATTATTGCCAATCATCATCATGCCAAGCAAAACGCCAGCTATCTTTCCAAGCCACCCGAAACGTCCGAAGATGAGGAAAGCAGATGCAACGAGGCCAAGCATACTCATGCCTGAGACATTTCCGCTGAAAAGATTGCTGAAGAAGTTGCTGAACATATTGCCTCCGTTGCCTCCTGACATATTGCCAAGGAAATTGTTGATACCATTCAGATTGCTGTTGGCTCCATTGACGGCATCACTGACACTGTTCATGGCATTGCTGGCCGTCTCACCCAGACTGCTGACTGCATTGCCGACTCCTTCCACCTTCTCGCCAACACTGTCGATGGTGTCAGAACCTACGACGGCATCACCGACGATTCTGGCCACGCTCTTGTCTGTGGTCAGTTTCTCCCAAGCGACATAGCCGGTGGCTGCACCAACGGCTGCTGTCTTGGTGGCAGTACCCATTCCCTTGATGGTCTGCTGAGGATGGAGGACTGTATGCCCGACAGTTTTTGCCGTGGCTTTTGCGCCACTTCCCATGAATTTTAGTCCGGCTTTTAATAATGTTGCCCAACTCATATCATCTTTCTTTTATTGATTTTACTTTTGTCTGCTTTTCACCTTGTCATCGTTTAGCCGCCCGTTTCCACCGAAGCATACTCTCCTCGACAATGCTTTTCTTGTCAGCCCCAGTCCTGGCATTGTAGTCTATCTCAGCCCAGACATCGCCCAAAGAGGTATATTTCACGGCTTTGGTAAGCCTTTGCAGTTTCTTGTTCATCAGCTTCAGCTTGGGTCTGATGCCGAAAATGATTTCCATGCGTTCCTTCTCGGTCATCTTAATGTCAGCAAGGCACACCTGCCTCACATCATTGACAATATCGACGCTGTTCAGGATGATTTCACGATAGATCTTGTTTCGATTTGAGGAAAGTGCTACGGCAAGGGCATTACTCGGATGGGCACTCAGCTGGTTGCTGAAAGCTCCAAGATTATCGACAAGATGGTCTATCTCATGGTAGAAACCATATATCTGTGCCGCATACATGATGATACCATGAAAGCTGTCAAGGTAGTTGTTGAACTCTTTCTGAAGGTCTGTAGTGGCATTTACCTCTTCCGTTATCCAGACATGCCCTGTTGATTCCAGAAGCATCATTTCCTCCTGCTGCTTCAGCTCTTTCTTGGCTTTTTCGGTATAGAGAAGAATCATACCTGCCAAGGTGGGGTCTTGACCCTGAGCATAGGCGGTGCTCCCACCAACTCCCCAGAAAGGAATGGTGAGAGCCACTACCAACAACATTATTAACCTATGAAGAACAACTTGCATGATTACAATTATCTTTAACTATGGTGTCACTATTCTTGAAGTCCGCTTCCATCTGCCAAGAGCTGCCTGTGCAATTTCAGCATTGGTTCTGTCAAGCATCCCAGCTGTGGCATTCTCCCAGACATCCATCATCGTGTAGTAGCGGATGGACAGATAAAGCTGATTGAGCTTTTTGTTGAAGGCATCCAATCGGTCATTGAGTGCCCAAAGGGTCTTACTGCGTTCGGCTCCAGTGAGCATATTCTCTGTTCCACCCTTTGCTATGGCATCCTTCAAAGTCGTATAGACGCTGACAAGTTCGGTGGCCGTCTCGATATAGAGATTGTTCATCGACATTGTTGCTACGATTCCCTGGGGATTGCCAGTGATGGCTTTCTTCAGGTTGCAGAGGTTGATGAACACCCTCACACCATCATCATAGAGTGTGGTACAGGCTTTCAGCGTACTGGCATAGCCCTCGGCAGTCTTCAGGTATTTGTTGTACTTCTTCTCCCAAGAATGGATCATCGTAAACTCGGCTGCGATGGTGTTCTGAAGGAGTGCAGTCTTCTGCTCATCTTCAATCTGCGACTTGATCTGAGCATTGATGAGTTCATTGCCCTCGGCAAGAGCTGCATACTCCAAAGGATTGCTGGATGCTATCTGTGCATTGGCACTACCATGACCTAACCACAAAAGGGCATAGGCCAGGAGTGCTGCCATCAGCCACCTGTTACCGTCCCACATGCTGTGAAGGCCACATCTTTTAATATCTATTGGTAATCTCATATACTCCTCTTCGTTGTTTGTTGTATTCAACTCGTTCTCTGATAATCCCCACCACATCGACCTTCTCCCTTACACCAAAGATGTCAAGTTTGGGATTGGTTCGGTCACCACTGTAGATGCTGACTGTCTTCAATCCGAAGAGCTGTTCCATGATGTCACGCTGCTCACAGAAATCCACGATGCGGTACAGTTCGATGTAGTCACTGGTACGCTGAAAGACTCCGCGCTGGATGATAAGCTGCTCTGAGGAAATGATGAACTGGAGCTTGCTGAGATACAGACAACCATAGAGCATCATCAGCATGGTCACGCTGCCTAAAATCAAAAACGGCATCTTGAAAGGGATGGCATCATGGCCTGCAACGAGGAACAGCACAAGACTCACGAGGAACATGAAGCCCTGTGAGATAATGTACTGTCCCCAATGCGGACGTAATGTGATGATGTTGAATCGTCTGACTGACTGTTGCATACCTTATTATCTGTGCATACCATGCTGTTTCTTTTCTTCACTCTCGCTGACTTCGACATTGCCGTCAGCGTCAATATCGACACCTGCAGAGACTTTCTTTTCATCATCCTCTGCCTCACTCTCTTCCTTGACTCCAAGGGCATTGGCAAGCTCAGTTCTGAATACCTTACCGGCATCCAGAGCCTTTATCCTTATTTCCTCTTTGTCCTCTGGAGCCACAAGAGATGAGTGCTGCATAGTGTAGGCATCTTCATAGAGGGTTTCATAGTGAGCATATAGCTGCCACAAGGATTTTGGAAGCAGGTCTATCTGGCTGTCATTCGGATGAAGCACCTCCTTGACACTTGGAATGTCATCAGGATGCTTGCGGAAGGAATCCACATAGTCTTTGAGATCTTCCTTCACATTATCTTTGGCAAGAGGATTGTTTCGCTTGGCGATGAGTGCCAGCAGCTCCTCATTGAAGTCCTTATAGCCTGGTGATGTTTCCTCACGAACAATGCGGTCATTCGGAACATTCTCCTTTTCTGCCAATGTCTTGAACTGATCTGCGAACTTCATTCCAGCTTCGTCCATATCAAAGCCGATATGAAAGGTGGCATCCTTGGCGGTACGTAGCAGTCCTTCAAGTTGTCGGGAAGAGGGATTGCCGCCAGTCGATGCGAAGACTCCATGTGACAGTTCCTTCTTGGCTTCGGCATCAAGGTTACTGTCTTTGCCCACAAGAATCTGATAGAAAGCCATTGCATCGTAGGCACTCTCAAAGACAAACACACGTTTGGCATCCTGTAGCTTGGTGGCTTCAGGACTGGCTACCCACAATCCTTCACTGGCATTGGAGCCTCGTGCGATACCTTTGTAGGAAGTGCCGTCAAGTTGTTTACGGCCTCGTTCCTCCAGACCGACGATCTTGTCATCTTTTCCAGGTACTGTCATGGGGAATGCAAGATTCTTATAGACTTTTCCATCTTGCGACACACGTTCTGCAAGGAAGAATGACTTCCTGAAAGCATACTGGGTACTGAGGTTAAGACCTCTGGGCTTGAAGTAAGGATAGAAAGGCTTTTGGGTTTCCCTGTTGCCGCCCTCGAACTTATGTAAGGTGTAGTCGTCGATACTGAAGTTTGGAAGTTGCTGACGCTCGGTCACAATCTTTGTTTCCCTGTCTTCAATAGGATTATTGAGGAGTCGGTTGCAAACGAGATTGACGAGTCGGTCTTTATCCATGCCTGGAGTATAGTCAGCGAACATCTCAGGATGAGACTTGATGAAGCCTATGACATTATAGTTCTTCTGTGTGGGTGGCTGGAAACAGCACTGGCCATTGGCGGTGACGATGAACTTGTCACCATGAATGCGTCTGCCGTCACTACCCAGACGTACATACGACGGGTAGCGCAAGCCATCCCGTCTGTTGAGGGTATAGCCTGCATCTACCAGTACGTCCTGAATACTCAGGCGTTGTTTGAAATCGTCGTAGGTAAGTTTTGCCATATTAGGGTTTCCAATTTTCATTCACCCACAGGGTTTCTCCAATTCTCAGAATCGGCTCATTATCAAAATTTGCGCACAGGACTTCTGCATCACTTTTGAAAGGTCGCCATCGCTTTCCTTCATACTCAATGAGAGGAATATTAGCATCTATGACTTTTGTGCCTGTACATTTTTCGAATTGGGCAATCTCCTCTGGAGTCAGTTCGTTATTCTTCTTATTCATTGTTTTACAAGTGATTTGTTATCGGCCAAGTCCGACACCGTGCATTCCAGCATTGACTCCTGCGTCGAACGCCCTTGATGCGATGTCCTGTGGGGAATCAACACCTGGCTTGAAATAGATATGCGGTCGTGGATCATGGTCATGATGATGCTCCACGAAAACGGAAGGCCCACTATGATGCATATGTCCGAGTTCACCCATGACAGCAAGACCGGCGAGCAAGGCTCCACCAATCTTGGCACCGATTCCTGTATGTTCGCCAGGAATGTTCTTCATATCAACCTCATGGAAGATATGGCTGAAAAGCTTCATACGATGATAGTCATCGATGGCCATGAACTTGTCATACTGCTTCTGGTTGATTTCATGGGAGATGGACTCGCCATTGATGACTGCGGTCATGCGATAGAGAGCATTTCCCTTGGCATCTTTCTGCTGTTCGCCCTGTTCATTACGGACAGGCTCAACCTTGATGTCATCCACAATAACCTCACGACCATGCTTGCCTTCACGGAACCAACCCTTTCCTTCATTCATTTCATAGAGGCTCTGTCCATCAACATGGGCAACAGCTCTGTCTTCAGGTTCTGGCTGTACCGAGAGTGAAGGGTCAAGAGGCTGATGAACGCCTTGTACATTGGCTTGTTCAAGCAAAATGCTTTGTCTCTGGTCGAGTTCAGCGGCCACCTCTGGTTTCAGCGCAATTGCAATATGCTCCTTGCTATTGAGCATGTCCATCGTCACCTTATCCGAAAAGTCTTTTCCAATCACTCCATTAATAATGTCAAGACGTGCCTGAACAGGAACTTCCTTGATGCTGTTGCTGTTGAGCTTCTTCAGTTCTTCATCAGTCAGGTCATAGACAAAATCCTGCTTAGCGGCAGTGGACTGGACAGTCAGGGTTTTCTTCTCAGGGTCAATGATAATGCCGTGGCTGTCAAGACATTCACGGAACTTCTCATTGGTGAAATAGACTTTGCTCGTAATGAGTTCGTTGTATGGCTTGGCTGGCTCTACAGGTCTTGGCTTGACCTCTACAGGCTTGATGACCGTCTGAAGGTCTGCCAACACGTCCTGAGACGGTGGCTGCACCTGAGTCTGCTGACCTTTGTAGTAGAATCCGTAGGCTCCGCTTTGGAGTTCTCCGGGTTTCATGCGGCCATCAGGACGGTCAGGAACCATCGGCGCACCTTGCATGAACAAGGCTCCACCGACTCTTCGCATGTGCCATCCTTCCTGCTGACGTGGTGTCCAGCCAAGGAATCTGCCATGATAAGGATCCATCATGGGATGAAGCCCACGTCTGTCCCAAGGCAAACGTCCATATTCACCCACACCAATACGATAGCCATGCAGTCCCATGGCAACACGACCATTGGCATTACGGGCATGAACGAAGCTCCTTGGCAGATAGAAGTCGTTGGATATTATAGCCGCGAATGTGTTGTAGGCTTTCTTGTTGGCAGAATTGGTTCCCCAATCCACCATAGCCCGCAACTGCTGCTGATTGATGGGGTACGTGAGCAATGGGCTGTCATGCCCCTGTACGGCAAGGGCAAAGCCATCCCCCTGACGGACGATATGCCCCTGCATACCATTTCGTCTGAGGATGTCCTGAAGCTCTGGTGCCAAATCACGCCCCATAGGTAATGTGTTTGATCTGATAGACATACTGCGTTCGGTTTAGTCTTCTTGTGCGTTCTCTAACTGGTCTCCCTTCCACTCAACAAACTGCTCTGCGCTTTCCTCATTGATGGTGAGGTCTCGCTCCTTGCAGAATGCGGTGAATTCCTCCTGCCATTCAGGAGAATGATGATTGACATAATCAAGCCAACCATATTCGCCACTCTGGAATTTCTCCACGAGTTCGTCTTCTGGATAATACTTTGTTGCTGCCATTGTTCTTTAATTTAGGATTTTACTTCTTTTATGGGATTAGCGTTGCATCACACGCATACCCATCTTCTTCTGTTCCTGCCACAACTCTTCTGAGTAGTCTTCCTCGTGGACATAGTTCAGGTCGCCATTTTCGTCTGCCATCCAGCATCCGAAGGCACCGAAATTGTACTTGTCCCACTCACGCTTGGCTTCGCGTCGCCATGTCTGTTCGTCACCAGCTGCGAAACGGATGCCTGTCTTGCTATTGAGGTCGATGCCGATGGCAATTTCCTCATCTTCATCATTGAGGATGGAGAGGACATCACCATTCTGTAACTTCTGCATCTCTGCAGCAGTGAGGTGATAGCGGTCGGCTACATATTGCATGTTACGCCCGATGACCGGCATAGGTACGCAAAGAACCTGCTTGCTTTCAGGGTCAATCTGGAAGAACCGCTTGCCGCCAGCTTCCTTGTTTTCCTCGTTGCTCTCCAAATAGCCAATGATGGCCTTACCTTCCAGAAGACGTTGCTTCTGCTGGTCATTGAAGAGCTTCAGGTCATACTCATCGAGCTTGGGATAGAAGAGGACATCTACACCTCCTTCAGGTGTGCGGACAAGACTGAACCTCGTTCTTGCCTTCTCAGTCTCACCATCCTCGGCAGTAATAACAATAGGTAACACGGGCGAGCGACGACCGTTGCAGATGTTCTGAAGGACATCGACAGGAAGATCTTCAATCATTTCCTGAGTGAGTCCGAAACGTTCGAGTGTACCGTATGGTATCTCGCTTTCTACAAAATGACTAATCATACTTTTCTTGTTACATGATTTATACTTTTGCCCAACGTGGACATTTTTCCGTCGCAAAGTTAGAGCATGTTTTTATATTAGGTCATAAAAGCCTTATTTGCTAGCATCTGATTTAAGAAGGTTTAATTTTAAAGTATGATAATTTCGGAAATATCATACTATAAACAAAAATAAAGTTAGAGTTTGATTGATAAAGGGATTGTTCTTCTTACAGTATCAGATTATGCCTTAACTTTGCAGCATGAAAACAACCAAACTCATTACCTTAACGGCCTTTGTCTTTTGGCTGAACATGCCATCACATGCTCAGTTCAATACGATAGGCACAATCAGCAATAAGCGTATAAACACAGCAAATCCATCAAAGTCACATGATGCTTTGACGGATAGCATTGTAGTAGCTGACTCCATTTCTGAATCCAAGGCTACGGATATTGAAGGGGACGGTCAAACCATAGATTCCCCAATGAATAATCAGGATTTGATTTCTCTGGTTGCCCTCCCCCTGAAGAATATCCATATCAGTTCTGGATTTGGTATGCGTATGCATCCAATCTACCACAAACGAATCTTGCATAATGGCATAGACCTTTCTGCACGATATGAGAATGTCTATTCAATGTTTCCTGGTACTGTTGTCAAGGTTGGGCAAGATAACAGGTCTGGTAAGTTTGTTACGGTAAGGACTGGGGATTACACAATCAGCTATTGCCACCTCTCCCAGCAAATTGTCAAAGAGAAGGAGTTTGTTAATGCCGGAACTAATATAGCTATTTCAGGCAATACAGGTGCATCAACTGGACCACACCTACACCTGACAACAAAAAAGGATGGCAAGGCTTTTGACCCCACCATCCTTATTGAATATGTTCGCTCAGTTATGAATTCGTACTTGAAAGACTTGGTTTTCTGATTATTCCGTCTTTTGACGTTTCAAGCATTCTTATCAGAATCCTTCAAGTGGATTATTCAACGATTGCTTTTTGGTTTCATATTTGGAAGTAACTTCATCTGCTGCATTCCTCAACCTATTATTATATTTCTTAGCGTAGCTCTTACTCAGTTCCACATCTTTGAAACCCTCGCCAAGCCATACCCTGTATTTGACATAGTAATTGGAGAGGAATTTATCAATG
>JAEEGJ010020630.1_pt1 | contig 14295 bp, 12 predicted proteins | sample 8958761 | NCBI WGS metagenome assembly JAEEGJ01 (sample SAMN16246546, study PRJNA631951) | gut metagenome | biome: gut microbiome; feature: rumen; material: RS-attached | host: Bos | place: Iran: Karaj | collected 2018-10 | reverse complement strand
TTGATAATACACCTGCTCCTGAGGGCAGCAGCCTGTTCCAGAAACTGCGCCATAAATTCTATTTCTACTGGATCCTGATCGTTGGCCTATTACCAGCTGTGGTCATTGGTCTGTTGGCAAAGAAGTCCGGACTGCTTGACTGGCTGCTCGACAGCGTAGAGGTGGTAGCTGTCATGTTGGTGCTGGGTGGTATCTTCATGTTGTATTGCGACAAGATTTTCAACAAGGGCTCTGAAACTAACAAAATGACGGAGAAGCGTGCCTTCAACATTGGTCTCTTCCAGTGTATATCGGTGATTCCCGGTGTGTCTCGCTCCATGGCCACCATTGTTGGTGGTATGGCGCAGGGTTTGACCCGTAAGCGTGCTGCTGAGTTCTCGTTCTTTCTGGCTGTTCCCACCATGGCAGGTGCTACACTGCTCGATTTGCTCGATCTGCTGAAGGACGATGCTTCATGGGCCACCTCTCATAATATCACCATGCTGATCCTGGGATGTGTCGTTGCCTTTATCGTGGCGCTGTTGGCCATGAAGTGGTTTGTGGCATTCCTGTCGAAATATGGTTTCAAGGCCTTTGGAATCTATCGTATTATCGTTGGTGGTATTATCATCATACTGCTGCTGACAGGTCACTCACTTGCAATGGTCGATTAAATGAACTTCCAGGAAGGTGCCCTCATCTATATCAATAAGCCCTATCGCATGTCGAGCTTTGGGGCGTTGGCACATATCCGTTACCTCGTGTCGAAACGTCTGCACGTGAAGCGGGTGAAGATGGGGCATGCCGGTACCCTCGATCCTTTAGCAACGGGGGTGCTGATACTCTGTACGGGTAAGGAAACAAAGAACATAGAGTCGTTGCAGCGTCATACCAAGGAGTACACGGCTACGTTGCAGTTGGGTGCCACCACGGCCAGCTACGACCGTGAGCATACCGTAGACTATACTTATCCCACGCGTCACATCACCCGAGAGCTGATTGAGCAGACGCTCCAGCAGTTTGTGGGTGATATCATGCAGCGTCCGCCCCTCTATTCGGCATGTATGGTGGCTGGCGACAGAGCCTACGAGCTGGCGCGGAAGGGCAAAGATGTGGAACTGGCTCCGAAGCCTATCCATATCGACGAGATAGAACTGACTGATTTTAATCGCGACACCATGCAGATGTCTATCCGTGTGGTGTGTGGTAAGGGAACATACATCCGTTCGTTAGCCAGGGATATCGGTGCAGCCTTGGGGAGCGGGGCCTTTCTGACGGCCCTCTGCAGAACCCGTGTGGGCGATGTCCGTATCGAGGACTGCCTGACCTTCGAAGACTTCCCGGCATGGCTGGAAAGAGAAGTGAATAGTGAAAAGTGAATAGTGAATAGTATAACATATGAAATTATCGCAATTTAAATTCAAACTACCTGAGGAACTTGTAGCTCTTGAGCCAAGTTATCATCGTGATGAATGTCGCCTGATGGTGATTCACCGTAAGAGCGGACGCATAGAAGCCACTAAGAAAGATGAGAATGGTGAGGATCTGAAGGATGAAGAGGGTAACCCCGTGTTCCTGGATTTCCGTAATGTGCTCGACTATTTCGACGAGAACGATACCTTTATCTTCAACGATACCCAGGTATTCCCCGCCCGTCTGTATGGCACGAAGGAGAAGACCGATGCCAAGATCGAGGTGTTCCTGCTGCGTGAACTCAACGAAGAACTGCGCCTCTGGGACGTGCTGGTAGAGCCTGCCCGTAAGATCCGTATCGGTAATAAGCTGTTCTTCGAGGAAGACGGTCCGATGGTGGCAGAGGTCATCGACAATACCACCAGTCGCGGACGTACCCTGAGGTTCCTCTACGATTGTCCGCACGACGAGTTCAAGAAAGAACTGTTTGCCCTGGGTTCAGCCCCCCTGCCGCGTTACATCGTCGACAAGCGCGAGGCAACGCCTGAGGATATGGATGCGTTCCAGACCATCTATGCCCGTAACGAGGGTGCTGTCACAGCCCCGTCGACAGGCTTGCACTTCAGTCGTGAGCTGCTGAAGCGTATGGAGATCAAGGGCATCAACTTTGCCTATATCACCCTGCACTGTGGCTTGGGTAACTTCGACTCCATCGAGGTGGAAGACCTCACGAAGCATAAGATGAACTCGGAGCAGGTCATCATCAATAAGGAGGCGTGTGATATCGTCAACAAGACCAAGGAAGACGGCCATCGTGTCTGTGTGGTAGGTGTCAGCACAGCCCGTGCTACTGAAACCGCTGTAGGAACTGACGGCCTGCTGAAGGAGTTTGACGGATGGACCAATAAGTTTATCTTCCCGCCATACGACTTCGGTCTGTCGAATGCGCTGATCGGCAATTTCTACCATCCGGAGTCGACGATGATGATGACGGAGTGCTCCTTTGGTGGTTATGAGCTCGTGTATGAGGCCTATAAGAAAGCCGTCAGCCTGGGCTATAAGTTCGGCTGCTTCGGCGATGCGATGCTGATTCTCGATGATTAGACTGTAGATTTAGACTGTAGACTATAGATTATAGATTAATAGACTATAGATTATAGATAGGCTATAGATTGTGGAGATTTAGGAAGATGGGAGAGGCACATAGGGTATATTTGGGACTCGGAACTAACCTTGGAAATAGGGAGGAGAATGTCGCCCGTGCTATATGTCTGATCGGCGAAAGGGTAGGGCAGGTGCTTCGGCAGTCCACCCTTATTGAGACCGAGCCTTGGGGCTTTGAGTCTGAGAATAAATTCCTCAATGGCGTCATCCTTGTAGAGACAGAACTCACTCCCCGTCAAATTCTCAATACAGTCAAGACCATAGAGTGGGATATGGGCCGTCGCCCTCTTGAAAAATCTACAATCTATAGTCTAAAGTCTAAATCTAAAGTCAAAAAAAAGTCTAATAGTCGGTATACTGACCGTCCTATCGACATCGATATCCTGCTCTACGACGACCTGACTGTCGACGAGCCTGATCTGAAGATCCCACATCCTCTCATGTACCAACGAGACTTTGTGATGATCCCTCTCAACGAAATCCAACAATGACAACAACAAAGCAAACCAACTAATCACTAAATGCAAATCAATATGTTATTAAAAAAATCTGTTAGTCTGTTATTCTGTCTTTCAGCGATCTTTTGTCTGAATGCGCAGAATTCTTACAAGAAGTACACTCAGAACCTGCCTTTCGCCATGCCGGAAGTGAAGGCACCAGTGATTCCCAATGCCAAGGTCTTCATCACCGATTTCGGAGCCGATGCCACTGGGCAGAAACTCTGTACAGAGGCCTTTGCCAAAGCCATCGACGCCCTTGCTGCTAAGGGCGGTGGTCATCTCATTGTGCCTGCTGGCGTATGGTTCACGGGCCCCATCCAGCTGAAGAGCAATATCGACCTCCACTTGGAGATGGGGGCTGTCATCAAGTTCGCTGCCGACGAGACACTCTATCCTGTCATCAAGACCTCGTTCGAGGGTCTCGACACCCGTCGCTGTCAGTCGCCGTTGTCTGCTTATGACTGCACGAACATCTCGATCACGGGTCAGGGTGCCATCGATGGTAATGGCGAATATTGGCGTCCTGTGAAGAAAGCCAAGGTCACCGAGAGTCATTGGAAGCGGATGATGGCCATCCCTGGCAGCGTGGAGCTGAAGAAGGATTACTGGGTGCCGTCGGAGGGCTATGCCAAGGGTGAGAAGGGTGCCAATATGAATGTGCCCGCAGCCCGTACCGACGAGGAGTGGAACAGCATCAAGCGTTTCCTCCGTCCAGTGATGGTTAGCCTTGTCAAGTGCAAGAACGTGCTGCTGCAGGGTGTCATCTTCCAGAACTCGCCTGCGTGGAATGTTCATCCGCTGATGTGCGAGAACATCATCATCGACCAGGTGCTGGTGCGTAACCCTGATTATGCGCAGAACGGCGATGCCCTCGATCTGGAGTCGTGCAAGAACGCCCTCATTGTCAATTCCAAGTTTGATGCAGGCGACGATGGCATCTGTATCAAGAGCGGTAAAGATGCTGATGGTCGTAAGCGTGGTATTCCCTGCGAGAATGTCGTGGTCGACGGCTGTACGGTCTTTGCAGGACATGGCGGCTTCGTGGTAGGCTCGGAAATGAGCGGTGGTGTGCGCAATTTCAAGGTGCAGAACTGTCAGTTCCTTGGTACCGACGTGGGCTTGCGCTTCAAGTCAACCCGTGGTCGTGGCGGTATCGTGGAGAATATCTATATCAACGACATCTCGATGATGGACATCGCTACCGATGCCATTTCCTTTAATATGTATTATGGTGGAAAGTCTGTGGCTGAGATGCTGGCCGACGGCGATCATCCCGATAACACCACGAAGATGAAGGTCGACGAGACCACGCCTGTCTTCCGTAATATCAATATCGAGAATGTGGTGTGCAGTCATGCTGGCAGGGCTATGGAGTTCAACGGTCTCCCTGAGATGCCCATCGAACGCATCAATCTGAAGAACATCACCATTCATGCCACAAAGGATGCAGAGTTTACGAACTGTGTAAACATCAGCAAAGACAACGTTTTGGTGATTGTTAAATAAAAAGTTAATCCCCGCCAACTGGCGGGGATTAACTTTATTTTCTTTTTACTTTCTCAGGCCGAGAGCCTTGATGATTGCACGATAACGATTGATGTCGTTATTGTAGAGGTACTTCAGCAACTTACGACGCTTACCTACCAGCATGGTCAGTGAACGAGCGGTTGCGTGGTCCTTGTGATTCTTTTTGAGGTGCTCAGTCAGGTGAGAGATACGATAGCTGAAGAGAGCGATCTGAGCCTCTGCAGAACCGGTATCAGTGGTGCTCTTACCATACTGACCGAAGATTTCCTCTTTCTTTGCTTTGTCTAAATACATAATTTTAAAGTGATTAATGTTGTTTGCAAATACATTTTTCAGACGCGGTTCCGACCTAATCACCAGCCAGTTTACGTCGTCAAATGCTCCGGATTTTCCGAAATGCGACTGCAAAGGTACAAAAAAAAGTGAAAAGTGAAAAGTGAAAAGTGAAAAATTTGCTTCCGTACCCCATTTTTTACAATTTTTTTGTAATTTTGCACCCGCAAAACAAGTAAATCAATATGCAGGATATCAGAAACATAGCAATTATTGCGCATGTCGACCATGGTAAAACCACACTTGTCGACAAGATGATGCTCGCTGGAAATCTCTTCCGTGAGGGACAGAATCTCAGCAATCAGGTATTGGATGCCAACGACCTCGAACGTGAGCGTGGCATCACCATTCTTTCGAAGAATGTATCTATCAATTGGAAAGGAACAAAGATCAATATTATCGACACCCCGGGACACTCCGACTTCGGTGGCGAGGTGGAGCGCGTGTTAAATATGGCCGACGGCTGCTTGCTGCTCGTCGATGCTTTTGAGGGCCCAATGCCCCAGACGCGTTTCGTACTGCAGAAGGCCCTTCAGATCGGTCTGAAGCCCATCGTGGTGGTCAACAAGGTCGATAAGCCCAATTGTCGTCCTGAGGAGGTCTACGAGATGGTGTTCGACCTGATGTTCTCGCTCAACGCTACTGAAGACCAGCTCGATTTCCCCGTGGTCTATGGCTCTGCCAAGAACGGTTGGATGGGTGAGGACTTCCGTAAGCCAACCGACAATATTACCTATTTATTAGATAAGATCATCGAGGTGATTCCCGCCCCTGAGCAGATTGAGGGCACGCCCCAGATGCTCATCACCTCACTCGACTATTCGAGCTACCAAGGCCGTATCGCTGTGGGTCGTGTCCATCGCGGACAGCTCAAGGACGGCATGCAGGTCACTATCAGCCATCGTGACGGTTCGATGGAGAAGACCAAAATCAAGGAACTCCACACCTTCGAGGGCATGGGTCATGTGCGCACCGACAGTGTCGACTGTGGTGATATCTGTGCTGTCATCGGACTGGATAAGTTTGAGATTGGCGATACCATCTGCGACCTCGAGAATCCTGAGCCTCTGGCACCCATCGCCATCGATGAGCCCACCATGTCGATGCTCTTTACCATCAACGACTCTCCCTTCTTCGGTAAGGAGGGTAAGTTTGTTACCTCACGTCATATCAACGACCGCTTGGAGAAGGAACTCGAGAAGAACCTCGCCCTGAAGGTGGAGCCTTTCGAGGACAGTACCGATAAGTGGGTGGTCTCAGGCCGTGGTGTGCTTCATCTCTCTGTGCTCGTCGAGACCATGCGTCGCGAGGGCTATGAGTTGCAGGTAGGCCAGCCGCAAGTGATCTATAAGGAGATCGACGGCCAGAAGTGTGAGCCTATCGAAGAGCTTACCATCAACGTGCCTGAGGAGTTCGCTTCGAAGATGATCGATATGGTTACCCGCCGTAAGGGTGAGATGACCTCGATGGAGAATCAGGGCGAGCGTGTGAACATCGAGTTCGATATCCCCTCGCGTGGTATCATCGGTCTGCGTACCAATGTGCTGACTGCCTCTCAAGGCGAGGCCATCATGGCCCACCGCTTTAAGGAATATCAGCCCTATAAAGGAGAGATTGAGCGTCGTGTCAACGGTTCTATGATCTCTATGGATACGGGCAATGCCTTTGCATACGCCATCGACAAGCTGCAGGATCGTGGTAAGTTCTTCATCGATCCGGGCGAGGATGTCTATGCCGGTCAGGTAGTGGGCGAGCATGTCCACGATAACGATTTGGTCATCAACGTCTGCAAGGCTAAGCAGCTCACCAACGTCCGTGCTTCTGGTACCGACGAAAAAGCCCGCATCGTGCCCAAGACGGTCATGTCGTTGGAAGAGTGCTTGGAATACATCAAGCAGGACGAGCTCGTCGAGGTCACCCCTAAGTCGATGCGCATGCGCAAGACCATCCTCGACCACGACCAGCGTAAAAAGGCAAATATCCAGCGAGGGTAATCAAAAGAGGGCCAATTAGCAGCGGAATCTATTAAATGACAAGAATATGAAACAGGTTTGGACCCAGCTCCAGACCATCCCCTTGGGTGATCTCTTCATGGGCATGGTGCAGGATTCTGCCACTGGTCGCTGCTATCCTACTGTGATGCTGCGCTCGCCCCTCAACAACGATGAGGAGGTTCCCATTACTACGATGCTTAAGAGGTTAGGCATCGATATTCCCGAAATTCTACAGACGGTAGCCCAGTTCGAGGATTAAGCCTCGCGACTGACCTTTTGCCCGAATACCTTCTCTTCGATGGTCTGGAAGACGACGAAGAGACAAGGTACGATGAAGAGTAGGGCAATCGTACCGATGAGCATGCCACCGATGGCGCCCACACCGAGGGAGCGGTTGCCGTTGGCACCGACGCCTGTGGCGAGAGCCAGAGGCAGCAGACCGAAGATCATGGTGAGCGAGGTCATGAGGATGGGTCGCAGTCGGACGGCCGCTGCATCGAGAGCCGCTTCAACGATGCCCATGCCCTGACGTCGACGTGTAGAAGCATATTCCGTTAAGAGAATGGCCGTCTTCGACAACAGGCCGATGAGCATGATCAATCCCGTTTGCATGTAGATGTTATTCTCCAGTCCCCAGAGGTGGGCAAAGATGAACGACCCCGCCAATCCGAAGGGTACACTCAGAATGACTGCCATAGGGATGAACAGACTCTCGTAAAGGGCACAGAGGATGAGGTAGATAAATACGATACAGATGACGAACACAAGTGCCGTAGTGTTCTGGGCTGATGCCTCCTCACGGCTCATACCACCAAACTCATAGCCATAGCCTTCGGGCAATACCTCGGCAGCCGTCTCGCGGATGGCGTCGATGGCCTGTCCGGAACTGTAGCCCTCAGCTGCAGTTCCGCCTACCTGGATTGACGGGAAGAGGTTGAAGCGGGCGAGGGTCTCGGAGCCGTAGATACGCGTCAGGGTGATGTACTGACCGATGGGCGACATCTCACCATTAGAGCTGCGTACAAAGATATTATTGAGCGACTCGGTATCGAGACGGTATTCAGGCGAGGCCTGCACCATGACACGATAGAGCTTGGTGAAACGTACGAAGTTGGAAGCGTATGATCCGCCTACATAACCGCTCAGGGCTGCGAGCACATCGCTGGGCGACACACCGCGGCGCTTGCAGAGGGCGGCGTCAACCTCGACACGATACTGCGGATATTTCAGCGAGAAGTTGGTGAAAGCTCGGCTGATCTCCGGACGCTCGTTAAGGGCCGCGATGAGACGGTTGGTATAGTTCAATAGTTCGTCGATGGTACCGCCGTGCTTATCCTGTACGTGGAGCTCGAAGCCGTTGATACGGCCGAAGCCAGGGAGCATATTCTGCGTGTTCACCTGAATCTTCGCGTTGGCGATGTCAGCGGTGCGACGGTAGATCTCGTCGACTACGCTCTGCACATCATCGCCCTTGCCCTTGCGCTCGCCCCACTTTTTGAGTTTCAGCGTGAAGTTACCGTTAGAGGATGACTGCTCGAAGTTGTTACTATTTCCTGCGATGAGCGAGTAGATACGCAGCTGTGGCAGGTCCTTGATACGTGCTTCCACCTCTTTTAATATATGGTAGGTCTGTTGGAGACTACTACCCGGTGAGGCCTGCACATTAATAAATACGGTACCCATATCCTCGTTGGGCACGAGACCGGTCTTCGTGGTGCGCATCATCCAGCCGAGACCGAGAATCGCCACAATGACGAGGGTGGCTGCCAGCCATTTCTTAGGAATGACGGCTGTGACAGCGCGCTTATAACGCTCGAGCAAAGCATTGAAGCCGGCATTGAAGAGGCGGAGGAAGGAAATTTTATGGGTTCGATGGGGCTCATGGGTTTGATGGGTTGAATGGGCATCTGACCCATCAGACCCATTAAGCCCATTCGACCCATTATTATTCGGTCTCATGATCAGTGCACTCAGCGCTGGCGAGAGCGTCAGGGCGTTGAACAGCGAGATACCTACTGCGATGGCCATAGTGAGTCCGAACTGCGTATAGAACGTTCCTGTAACGCCACCGATGAAACACACGGGCACAAACACCGCCATGAAAACAAGGGTAGTGGTGACCAGGGCCGAGGTGATGTTATGCATGGCAGCAATGGAGGCGTGATAAGAGCGTTTATCAGAATACTCGGAGTTTTCGGAGTAATCAGAACTATCGAGCTTGGCCTGTACCGCCTCTACCACCACGATCGCATCATCGACCACTGTACCGATCACTAGCACGAGGGCGAAGAGCGTCAGCATGTTGAGTGAGAAGCCGATAGCATAGATAACGGCTAGGGTGGCGATGAGTGATACCATAATAGCCACAGCGGGGATGATGGTAGCGCGCCAGCTCTGCAAGAAGAGGAACACCACGAGAATCACCAATACTAAGGCTTCGAGCAAGGTCTCTACTACGCTGGCGATAGAGGCATCGAGGAAGTCCTTCTTTGATTCGAGGTCTTCGATGACGATGCCCGGTGGCAGCGACCCGCGGATATCCTCGATCTCACGGTCGATCTGTTTGATGATCTCATTGGCGTTGGAGCCTGCCACCTGGTTGATGGAGACGTTGACACCTGGCGAGCCGTTGGTCTCGGCAATGATATTATAGTTCTGTGAACCGAGTTCCACCTTGGCGATATCCTTGATACGGAGCACGTCGCCATTGGGCAGCGAACGGATGACGAGATTCTCGTAGCCCTGTTCATCCTCATAGCGACCGCGGTATTTTAGCACATACTGGAAGGTGTTCGAACTCTCGGCACCGAGGGTACCCGTTGCCACCTCCACATTCTGTTCGTTGAGCACCTGGGTGATATCGCTGGGCGTCAGGTTGTAACGGGCCATCTTCAGCGGGTCGAGCCAGATACGCATGGAGTAGTCGGCGCCCATGACGTTCACCTCACCCACACCGGGAATACGGCTCAGGCGCGGCTCAATGTTGATCTTCGTATAGTTGGCCAGGAAAGCACGGTCGAAAGTGCTGTCAGGACTGTAGATAGCTATCTGCTTGATGTTCGACGTCTGACGTTTGCGCACGGTGAGTCCGCTCTTTACCACATCACTTGGCAGACGGCCTTGTACGGTGGCAGCACGGTTCTGTACGTTCACCATCGCCATATCGGGGTTGGTGCCCTGACGGAAGAAGATGCCGATGGAACCGGAACCGTTGTTCGAGGCGTTGGAGGTCATATACATCATACCCTCGACACCGTTGATGGCTTCTTCGAGGGGCACGACGACACTCTTCTGCACCGTCTCGGCATTGGCACCAGTATAGCTGGCCATGATACGGACGGTAGGGGGAGCTATCTCTGGGAACTGCTCAAGGGCAAGCTGGCTTAGTCCGATGACACCCACAAGCACCATCAGCACTGAAATCACACCAGACAATATAGGGCGATCAATGAAGGTTTTGACATTCATAATCTTTTCTTTTAAACTACGAATTACACGAATTTCACGAATTTAATCAGTTGTGTAGCAACAATTCGTTTAATTCGTGAAATTCGTGGTCGTTTATTATTTGATTTCAATTCCGTCTTTGAGGAGTCCGGCACCCTCGGCGATAATGGTGTCTCCGACGTTCAGACCATCTTCAACGATATATTCCTTGCCGTTGTTCTGGGGGAACAGCGTAACGGCAGTGGCTTTCGTCTTGCCATTGATGACGCGATAGACAAAAGAGCGGTTCTGCAGTTCGTATGTCGCCTCCTGAGGGATGACGATGCACTGTGAACGCTGGGTGGGTACGATGATGGTGGCACTACCGCCATTGTGCAGCAGATGACCCGTGTTAGGGAAGGTGGCACGCAGGGTGACGGCACCAGTCTGACCGTCGACGATACCGCTGACGGCACTGATACGCCCCGCCTGGTCGTAATCCTTGCCATTGCTCAGACGCAGACTGACGGCTGGGGCCTTGGCGATGAAATCATTGATGGAACCGTACTGGGCAATAAGGTCGAGTGTTTGGTTCTCGGTGATGCTGAAGTAGGCGTACATTTCTTTATCGTCGGCCACAGTGACTAACGGTTCGCTGATGCTGCTGCTGACGAGCGATCCCACATGCCAGGGAATCATCGACGCCATACCGTCGACGGGACTTTTTACTTCGGTATAGCTCAGGTTGTTACGGGCATTGGTTTCCTGAGCCTTGGCCTGTGCTAAAGTGGCTTCGGCTTCGGCCAGGGCGTTGCGCATGGATTGTACCGAGACATCGCCCACCACGTTGCCCTGTTGCAGACGCGCTTCGTTTTCGTAGTTCATCTTGGCCGTTGCCAATCGTGCCTCTGCACTCTTTCGGGCAGCCACCGCCACCTCAAGGGCAGCACGGAAGGGTACCTGGTCGATGATAAACAGGGTCTGTCCTTTGCGGACAGCCTGACCTTCTGCTGTCAGGATGCGGGTGATACAACCCGACACCTGCGGACGAACCTCGACAATCTGCCGGCCTGTGAGTCGGGCGCTGTACTGACGGGTGAGCGTCATATCCTTCTGACTTACCACCAGAGTCTTGTACTGGACGGCGTCGTGGGGCTTTTTCTTCTCGCTGCTGCAGGAAACGGTCAGCAGAAGTGCCATCATTAAGCTGAGATAAGAATAGTTGATCTTCATGTTGATTGTAGAGTTTTGACTATAGACTATAGATTGTAGATATTATGCATCGGCGAAGGTTTTGCCGTCATCGAGGGTAATCTGGAGCTTGGTGTACTCGCAGTGGAAGTCATGCTTCAGACGGTCGAGGTAGCGGGCACTTTCCCATTTGCACATCGGGAGGTCGTGAAGCAGATAGTTTCCGCAGGCCTCGGGTTGTGTGGCAGGAACTTCCGTTTGGGTGAGAATCCACTCCAGACATTCGATGGTCAGTTGGCGCATATCCTCGACGGTGTAAGTGCCTGACATAATAATATACATGCCTGTGAGGCAACCCATGGGTCCCACATAGACCACATCGTCCTTGACCCGAGAGTTGCGGAACCAGGTAGCCATCAGGTGCTCCAAGCTATGCATGGCAGCAGGGGCAACGGCAGGCTCCTTGTTAGGTTCTGTGATGCGCAGATCGAACGTGGTAAAACCTTTATCCTTGCGGGAGACGTAGATGCCCGGCTTCAAATGCGTATGGTCGATCGTAAAACTCTGAATAACTTCCATAAACTATGAATTATGAACTATGAATTTCAAAGGCTTTCGATAAATGTCTTGGTAGTCTGGAATGATTTCTCGACAACGCTGTCCCAGAAATTGTGGTACTGCGAGGCGTCGGTGTCACGCAGAGGGATGTCGCTGATGAGACGGAAGGAGATAAAGGGTACCTTATAGATATAGCATACCTGTGCGATGGCACACGACTCCATATCAACAGCCTTTGCATCAGGGAAATGTCCGACAATCTCGCGCATCTTTTCCTTGGAATCCACAAACCAGTCGCCAGTGACGATGAGACCGGGCTTCGCACCTGTCAGTTTGGCTTTTTCCAAGAGATAAGGATCAGCCTGATAGAGAGCGGGCAGACCTTGCACTTGTCCATAGACGGTGGTGTCGTCGATGGCCTTACCACAATACACATCGTGGTAGGTGAGTTCGGAGCTTACCACCACATCCTGCAGGTTGATATCATCGCCATTGCCACCGGCACATCCGCTGGAGATGATGCAGTCGGGTTTGTATTGGCGGATCATCTCTACGGCCTGTATGGCTGCGTTCACAGTGGCGATGCCACTTTTTTGCAGAATCACTTTGTCTTCAGAAAATAATGGACGGAGCTGCTTCAACTCCTTTTCCATTGCTACAATCATTCCTATCTTCATTTTTGACTTTAGTTTTTTGACTTTAGACTATAGATAATTAGACATTTTTACCTTCCTTTGCCGTACGGCTTCGTACATGAGGATGGCAGCGCTGACGCTGACATTGAGTGAGTCGAGACGCCCCAGCATGGGAATGCGGATATGGGCATCGGCTGCCTCGCGCCATTGGTTGGTGAGTCCCGTTGATTCGGTGCCCATCACAATGGCTGTGGCATGAGTCATGTCGTAGTCGTAGTACTCGTAGGAGTCCTGTAACTGCGCCGTGAGGATCTTGATGCCGTTGGCCTTGAGGAAGGCAATGCACTCCTCTGACGTACAGACGGCTGTGGGGACACTGAACACTCCACCGATGCTGGCACGGATGAGGTTGGGGTTGTAGAGGTCTGTTAGTGGGTCGCAGACAATCACGGCATCAACGGCGGCAGCCTCTGCTGTGCGCAGGATGGCTCCGAGGTTGCCGGGTTTCTCTACACGCTCCAAAACAACCACCAACGGACAGTTGATAGTTGATAGTTTATTGTTTATAGATGAAAGGCTGTGGTCTTTGCATTTCACGACGGCGATGATACCCTCAGTGCTACCACGATAGGCCATCTTCTCATATACTTGTGATGTGACTCTCGTCGCAGGGTAATCATTTGTAGGCAATAAGCTATCAACTATAAACAGCTCGACGATCTCATATCCACATGCGATGCAGTGCTCAATCTCACGTTGCCCCTCAACCACGAAGAGACCCTCCTCGCGACGGAGCGATGACTTCTGCTGTAAAGCCACGACGTGCTTGATACGGGCGTTCTGAACGCTGGTAATAATATGATCTTCCATAATCGCTGCAAAGATACGAATAAGCGATTAAATAACCAAATATGACTTTCAAAATATGCAATAATAGTTTTAAAATATGCAAAATGTGAATGCATCGGGCATTCGGGGCTTTGTTCTTTGGAGAGATTTGCTTATCTTTGCACATAAAACCTAAAATAAATAACTTAATGCAGACATAATATAATATAATGCGAAGGTTTTCGACATTGTCGATATGGAAGTATTTAATAGTCGTTTTATGCCTTCATTTCTGTGGGCAGACGATGGCGCAAGGGAACTTGTTTTCTCTTGTCAAGAAAGTGGGAACCTTTATTGACTCCATGTCAGTCAGGGGTGTTGACCGACGTTATATAGATGCGCCGGAGATGCCTTGGCAGCTTATCGTAAGAGGTAATGTGAGCCAGACCATCGTGAGTATGAGAACCCAGGGAAATATGGCAGGTGAAGAATATAGTGTCAGACCATATTTAAAGACCGATCCTTCGCAGTATGTAGGTCTGTGGGTAGGATATAGAGGCTATGGCTTGGGTTACACGTTGAACATTGGTGGCGATAAGGGTAGTTATTTTACTATTGGTGCCACGGGAGGAGCCTTTGGCATCAACGTGCGCATCCATTCGTTTGACAACAGCAACCCGAACTTCAATCTGAACAGCGACCTTATTCCAGAAGAAGCCAAGGATACATGGAAAGAAGTGCTGTTGA
>JAEEGJ010020625.1_pt1 | contig 14299 bp, 10 predicted proteins | sample 8958761 | NCBI WGS metagenome assembly JAEEGJ01 (sample SAMN16246546, study PRJNA631951) | gut metagenome | biome: gut microbiome; feature: rumen; material: RS-attached | host: Bos | place: Iran: Karaj | collected 2018-10 | reverse complement strand
CCTGCAAATGATGAGATGAAGGAGCTTACGGAGAGCGTTCAGGAGAGCCTTCTGGATGTGATTGAGTATCTAAAGGGCGAGTAATGGTGAGGCTTATGGATGATGGATTAAGAAGTAAGTACGAAAGACTTTTGGATATTCTTAAGGGATACGGAAGTGTGGCGGTTGCTTTTTCAAGTGGAGTGGATTCGACATTTCTTTTGCATGCTGCCAAAGAGGCTCTGGGGGAGAAGGCAGTGGCGCTTACTGCCAGTTCCTGCTTTGTGCCAAAGAGAGAGGTCCTGGAGGCCAGGGAGTTCTGTGAGAAGATTGGCGTAAAGCATCTTGTGGCGGATGTGGACGTTCTTGCTATTGACGGAGTTGCGGAGAATCCAAAGGACAGGTGCTATCTTTGCAAGAAGGCACTGTTTAAGGGATTTCTTGATACGGCTGCAAGGGAAGGCCTTTCGGCTGTGGCTGAAGGGTCCAACGTAGATGACGAGGGCGATTACAGGCCGGGAATGAAGGCTATCGCCGAGCTGGGTGTTAAGAGCCCGCTGCGTGAAGCAGGGCTTAAGAAGCAGGAGATAAGGGATCTTTCCAAAGAGTTTGACCTTCCTACCTGGAACAAGCCGTCTTTTGCATGTCTTGCCAGCAGGATTCCTTATGGAGAGATTCTTACAAATGAGAAGCTTCACATGGTTGAAGAGGCGGAAGAATATCTTTTGAATAAGGGCTTTAAGCAGTTCAGGGTAAGAGTCCACGACGGTAGTGCGCCGCTGGCCAGGATAGAACTCTTGCCGGAGGATATTGACAGGGCTATGGACCTTTCTGTTCGAGAGGAGATAAATGATAAGCTTCATGGAATGGGATTTGCGTATGTTGCGCTGGACCTTAAGGGCTATCGCACCGGAAGTCTCAATGAAGTTTTGAAATGAGTTGTTATGGGACTTTTTCTGAATAAAGGACTTAAAAAGATAATAAATCCCCGGGCGGTTTTGGCACTTGCTGTGACAGGCATGGTGTCTGCACTTGCCTGGGGTTGCGCTTTTTTCGGGGAGAAGATATATACCTCGACGATATTTGCCATGGACACTGTCATGGAGCTGCAGATTGCAGGGGGTAGGGATTTTACGCCGGAGGCTGAGGAGTACATAAGGCGCCTTGAGAAAGAGCTGTCGGTTACGGATGCTTCCAGCGAAATTGCAAGGCTTAATGCTGACGGAGAGGGCGAGCTTACTGAGGAAGTCGGAAGCATTCTTTTGCAGGCAAAAGACGTGTGTGACAGAACAGGCGGAGCTCTGGACATCACTATTTATCCTGTGCTTAGGGCCTGGGGATTTACAACCGGGGAGTACAGGGTTCCTTCTGATGATGAGATTGCAGAGCTTTTGCGCAGTGTTGACTATAAGGGAATTGATATAGAGGTTGAGGAGAATGCATCTGAAAGTACTGTTAAGGTCGGGCTTTCAGAAGGAATGCAGGTTGATCTTGGGAGCGTCGCCAAGGGATATACAGGGACTGCAGTTGCGGAAATGCTAAGAAGTAAGGGCGTGGCACATGCTCTTTTGAATCTTGGCGGAAATGTGCAGTGTATAGGAAGTAAGTTAAACGGCGATCCCTGGAAGGTTGCCATAAAGAGCCCGTTCCCGGATTCTGATTCGGGGATGATCGGCGTCGTGGAAGCTGATGATGTTGCGATCATAACTTCCGGCGGATATGAGAGATACTTTGAGGAAGATGGCAAGAGATACTGGCACATCTTGGATCCAGAAACCGGAAGGCCTGCCGAGAACGGCCTTGTGTCCGTGACTATTGTCGGTAAGGATGGTCTGTTGTGCGACGGCTTATCTACAGCTCTTTTCGTCGAAGGGCTCGATAAGGCGATAGAGCAGTACAGACAGTCAGATGATTTCGAAGCAATCTTTGTAACTGAGAATAGGGAAGTCTATGTTACAGAAGGTCTTGCGGATAAGTTTTCTCTAACCTCCGAATACCACAATCTTCCCCTTCAAGTCATAGCAAAATGAGTCACCGGGGACGTTTCAGTTTGACTCAAAATGAGACAAAGTGAAACGTCCCCAGTGACTCAAAAAGGGAGTCAAAGAGAACCGTCCCCGGTGACTCCCTCGCGGAATTCGACGGGGGTTACGCCGAAGCTCTTTTTGAAGAGCCTGGTGAAGTAGGAATAATTATCGTACCCGACCTTCAGCGATATGTCGCGGATAGAGTCGTCGGTCTTTAAAAGGAGCTTGCGCGCAAGGTCAAGGCGCTTTTCTATGATGTAATTCTTAAAGCTCATTCCTGTTTCTTTTTTGAATATCTTGGTGATGTAGTCAGGGGCGAAGTAGAAGAGCTCTGATAAATGCTCCCTGCTCATGTCCTCGGTGAAGTGGGCATCAACGTACTGAAGAAGTGATGTCACGGAGGTTTCATCAATGTAGATGATGTCCTGGCTATCGTCAAAGGGCATGGAAGCCATGTTTACAAGGCTGTCCAGAACGTCCGGGATGTCTATAGGTTTTTTGTCAGAGCTGATAAAGAACCTGGGCTTTGCAGAAAATTCCTCGGAAAGTGAGTAGTAGAGCTCGCTTACAAGCGGGCGAAGGCCTGCCTGATAGGACTCATCCTCCACAGGTATGAGGCCGAAGAGCACGTAATCCTCAGCTTGGTAAGGAAGGAGCACACCCTGAGAAATAAAGCTGCTTCCAAAGATCGACTCCATGATTGCTCTGATCCTGATGGCCATCTTGCCTCTGTCGTGCGAAAGGTTCTTGCTGCTGAACTGGATAAGGCATGCCACAAATGAAGACATATCCTCATCGAATCGGCGAATCCTTCCCATATCTGCAAGAAATGCCTTATAGGTTATGCGCCTGTCAATGAGATAGTCATACCAGAGCTTGGAGAGAGCGCTTCCGGTGTCGGGCTCATCAGATGAAACCTCTGCAAGAGCCTGCCTGATGATGTTTGTGAGTTCCGGGTAGTCGATGGGCTTAAGGAAGTAGTGAAAACTCCTGAGCTCCAAAGCTCTTTTCGCATAAGAAAAATCAGCGTAATTGGTCAGGAAAATCGCCGGAATGGTGTTGCCCTGTTCACGCAGGATTCCCAGAAGATCAAGACCGCTCCCATGGGGCATGTCGATGTCGCTGAGCAGAAGATCTACGGTCTGGTTAGAGAGGATCTCCTGAGCCTTGCCTATGTCATTAGCGGTGAAGACCGTGGTAATCCCAAGGCTCTCCCAGTCTATATTCTTTTCAAGTGCCGCAATAACAAAGCGGTCGTCATCTACCAGTAAAATGTTCATTTAATTCCTCATTCAAACTTTAACGGGGATGCGAAGCGTGATCCTTGCGCCATGCTCATCTGTATTATCAGCTATCAGCTCAAAGGAATTGTTGTACAGAAGGCTGAGCCTCTTTATACAGTTCGTGATTCCGATGTGGCTTCCATCGTCTGAGATAATATCCTCGCCGTTTTTTATCTTATTAAGGATCTGCGGGTCAAATCCCTGTCCGTTGTCACTGATGACAATCTCCAGAATATCTCCTGCGCCGTCCTCTGCATCCAGAAGCTTTTTGGCACTGATGGAGATCTTCAGACTCTCGCCCTCAGGCGGAGTCGCGTGCTTCACGCTGTTCTCCACAAAGGTGATAAGAAGAAGCGGAGGGATGCTCAGCTGATTGCAGTCCTTGGGAAGGTCCATAACATACTGCGTGGGGCGTGATAGCCTCATGTTCTGTATCGAGAGGTAGTCCTCCACATGGGCCAGCTCGTTGATGAGCGGCACAAAGTTATTGTTCACCTGGAAAAGATATCTGAAATACCTGGAGGTGAACATAAGCATCTTCTTTGCTGCATCCATATCCCCAAGGCTCACCATGCTGTCAATCGTGGTGAGGCAGTTGAGGTAAAAGTGCGGTTTTATCTGTTGCTGCAGGAAGTGGATCATGAATTTGTTGTTGTCCAGCTCCGCCTCGTAAACATCAATTCGCAGCCTTGTTATCTCATGAATGAGATTCTTGAACTGGTCGTTGATCTGATTGAGCTCCTGTACACGGCTGTCAGTGAGGACCAGTCCCTCAGTGTCTTTTAGTGAATCCATCTCTGAGAGGCTCTTTGAAAAGATCTTTATGGGAAGAATGACCTTCCTGTAGCTGACCAGAACGTATCCGCCCATGATAAAGCACAGCATCAGCGCTGCCAAAAAGACGATGAACTGCAAAAAGAACAGCCTTCCGTAATTGCCAAGCGCAAGTATGTCTATAGCCAGGGTGAAGGGAAGATCTGCTTCGCCGCCGGGAAATATCAGCCTGTTATAGAGGTTTCCTCGAAAGCCCCCGGGTCCTTCGCCTGTCTTGTAAAAGACATCTCCGTCTGCATTAAGTGCCTGAATGGAGCCCTGCTCTCCCAGATTTATTGAAGAGAGAGGAGATAAGATATCCTCCATGGAAACAACGCATGAGAAAATGCGATGCTCGTAGGTGATGCTGTAGTACAAAAAGGCATTGTCACCGATCATGCATGGCTCCCAGGTATAGTTGGTTCCTACATCGGACTTGATCCGCTCTTTTATCTTTTTATAGGTCTCATAGTTTACCTTCAGGTCAGAGGCGTTAAAAAAGATATCCTTCTCATCCCAGTAAAAGAAATACATATACTCGGAACCTGTCGAGTACTGCATGTCGCTTACGCGAAGGCGCAGCTCGTTACTGGCATTTCTGAAGTCGCCCATGTGCCCCGCCTCGTCAAAGGCATCAAGAATAGGGTCATGAACCACGGTCCATTGAACGAAGTGCTCTATGGCAGAGAGCTTGTGCTCTAATTCATTTTGATAAATGTTTACGCTGCTCTTAAGGGCCAGATTGTTCTGCTTCCTGATCTCGGAAAAAGAAAACCAGCTGACCACCACAAAAAGTATCACCACCGGAATAGCGAGATAAAGTGTTTTGGTCAGCATCTGGACAACCGGATAAGAGCGCGTTCTTCCTGTATTTTTCATGACTTCATTATATAGAAAAGAGATTTGGCAGGCTATAGCTTTTAGATACTTTGTCCAAAAAGTGCTACGGGGTGAACGAAAAAGTGCTATTTAAAAAAATCTAAAAAAATTATTATCGATTCATAAACAAAAGGAGTGAGCGATGAATAACAGGTTCCTTAGATTTATAAAAAAGAATTATCAGCTGTATCTGCTTCTTGCACCTTCAGCAATACTGCTGTTCTGCTTTGCCTACCTACCAATGGTGGGAATCATAATTGCTTTTCAGAGTTACTCACCGGCGCTTGGAATACTGGGCAGTAAGTTCGTGGGCATGAAGAACTTCATGCAGTACTTCAGATCATATCAGTTTGCAGTTACCATAAAGAACACGCTGGTACTGAGTATTTACAGCATACTGGTTGGCTTCCCGCTTCCGATCCTTCTGGCGCTGATGTGCAACCAGATGAAGACCAAGATGTTTAAGAAGGTGTTCCAGGTTGTGACTTACCTTCCGCACTTTATATCAACAATGGTCATGTGTGGTCTGATACTCATCTTCCTGTCACCCTCAAGCGGACTGTTTGCAAACCTCTTTAAGCTCTTCGGAGCGCAGTTCCCGAACCTCATGGCCAGCGCAGCAAACTTCAAACATGTATATGTATGGAGCGATATCTGGCAGCACCTTGGATGGGATTCAATCATCTATCTGGCAGCACTTGCAGGAATCGATCCAACATATTACGAGGCAGCAACCGTTGACGGAGCAACAACTCTTCAGAAGATAAGATACATCGACATACCGATGATCCTTCCGACAGCAATGGTTCTTCTGATATTAAGAGCCGGAAGCATTCTCGGTATAGGTTTTGAAAAGGTCTTTTTGCTGCAGAACGTACAGAACATCATGAGCAGCGAGATCATATCAACCTATGTTTACAAGATGGGTATGCAGAGCATGCAGTACAGCTTATCAACAGCTATCGGCCTGTTCAATACAGTGGTTAACGTGATAGTTCTTTTACTGGTTAACCTGATATCCAAGAAATTCACAGATAACAGTCTGTTCTGATAAAAGGGGAAAAGAGATGATCGGTAAAAAGAAATTTTCCCAGGACGCCGTGGTCAATATCATATTCCACGCCATCGCGATCCTGATGATCATAGGAGTCATTTATCCGCTCTGGTTCGTTATCATAGCATCCTTCAGTAATCCTGCGGATGTTGCCAGCGGTAAAGTATGGTTTTGGCCTAAACAATTTGATGTAAGGGGATACCAAAAGCTTTTTGAGCAGAGACAGATCTGGAAAAGCTACTTGAACACTATCCTTTATACCATAGTCGGCACTGCGGTTGCTCTGCTTGTTAATATAACTGCCGGCTATGCAATGTCCAGAAAAGATTTACCCGGAAGAAAATGGATAAATGTTTTCTACATAATCCCGATGTTTGTCAGCGGTGGACTAATCCCGATCTACCTGGTTGTCAAGCAGTTTGGCCTCCTTGATACTTTTCTGGTCATGGTTCTGCCATTTGCGGTATCCACTTACAACATTATTGTGGCAAGAACGTTTTTTCAAAATTCCCTACCGGAATCATTGTGGGAGGCAGCCCAGATTGACGGCTGCTCCACAATGAGGTACTTCGTTCAGTTCGCAGTTCCGCTCTCAAAAGCAGTCATCGCAGTTGTGGGCCTTTGGACAGCAGTTGGACACTGGAATTCATGGTTTAACGCTCTTATATATCTTCAGAATGAAGACCTGATACCTTTGCAGCTCCTTCTTAGAAGAATACTTATTGCAAACGAGTCACTTCTCGGAGCAGCAACAGGCACCATGGCACAGGAGCTCAGACAGCTCTCAGACATGATGAAGTACGGATCAATTGTGATTTCTACACTCCCCATTATGATGCTCTATCCATTCTTACAGAAATATTTCAACCAGGGCGTCATGATAGGAGCGGTGAAGGGATAAATAGTATACAATTATAGTTATGAGAAGGAGAGAGAAAATGCAGAAAAAGTATGGTTTATTGGCTGGCGCACTGGCACTGAGTTTTGCACTTACCGCTTGCGGAAGCGCAGCAGGCAGTACTGCTACTCAGACAACAGGTACAGATGCAACACAGGCAGCAACTACAGCTGCAGCTCAGACTGAGAGCGCAGGCGGGGACAACGCCTACACAGTTGCTACTGTAAGATGGGCTGATTGGGGTGAGGATTATCATCTTGGATTCCCGGACAAGGCTGCAGAGGAAGCAGGAATCAGCCTGACATGGGACACAATCCTTAATTCAGACTGGGCTGACAAGAAGGCAGTTCTTCTTGCAGGCGGAGATCTTCCGGATGCTTTCATGGGATCAATCTGTTTCTCAGAGTCAGATGTTCTCACAAACACAGGATCATTCATCGCCCTTGATGATTATATTGACGAGTACATGCCTAACTTCAAGGCTATCATGGAAGCAGATCCTACAATGAAGGCTCTTGCTACATCAGCTGACGGACATATCTACGGACTTCCTTCCAAGAAGCCTTGCAGACCTATCGTTGCAAACCAGATGTTTATAAACAAGCAGTGGCTTGATAATCTCGGACTTGAAGTTCCTACAACATATCAGGAATTCGAGGACGTTCTTACAGCATTCAAGGAGCAGGATGCTAACGGAAACGGTGATCCAAGCGATGAGATCCCATTCGGACAGGGCTATGCTGATTCAGTTATGTTCTTCTGCCTGCCTTTCGGAACAACAATCGGTGCTGACGGAACATACATGATGGCAGTTCAGGACGGAAAGCCTGTTTATCTTCCTGTAACAGACGGCTACAAAGCAGGTATCGAGTGGATGCATAACTGCTACGTTAAGGGACTTATTGATCCTGAGCTCTTCACAGAAGATTCTTCAATGCGTGATGCCAAGCTCATGAGTGAGACACCTATCGTTGGTGCAGCTCCCGGATGGACAGCTGATTCAACCTTTGGCGCAAACGCAGGCCAGTACGTGGCACTTCCGGCTCTTGCAGGTCCTGACGGCAAGCAGTACATCTCATCAGATCCTGAGCACTGGAACTATTCAAGATATGAGTTTGTAGTTACAAATAAGTGCGAGAACCCAGGTCCACTTCTTGCATGGGCAGACAAGTTCTACACTGATGATGCATCAATCCAGAACTTCTATGGCTCTTTTGACAAAGCAATCTCCAAGGCTGATGACGGAACTTACACAGTTCTTGAGCCCGATGATGGCAACTCTGCAGATACATTTGCATGGATCCAGTCGCTTCGTGATTTCGGTCCTAAGTATGTAGCTGACGGCTTCAACGACAAGGTTAAGTACGCAGGAGCAAACGGCGATGCAAGTAAGCTTGCCCTTGATAAGGAAATGAGCAAGTATGCAAAAGAGGCATATCCTAACGTAAGTTACACAACAGATCAGCTTACAACTCTTGCAACTCTGTTCACTGACCTTGATGCTTATGTAACAGCATCACAGGCTACATGGGTAACAGAGGGTGGTGTAAACGAGCAGTGGGATGGCTATATCTCTACTCTTGAGACCATGGGATACAACGATTTCATCCAGATCCAGCAGGATGCTTACAACACATATCAGGCTAACAAATAATTAAAAAGCCATGTTTTTATTTTAAGAAGCCGGTGGAGGCCAGAGAAAGTCTCCGCCGGTTTTTTAATTGGATTTCTCGTTGGCGATAAGGTATACTCTTAGGTGTTTTGACACGGGGAAAAGAGATTTAAAAACAGGAAATGACAGAACAGGAATTTTTAGATAAATACGGATCAAAACTAAATGATGAACAGCTTACGGCTGTAAGGACTGTAGAAGGTCCGGTGCTCCTTCTGGCAGTGCCGGGAAGCGGCAAGACTACTGTGCTTGTGAACAGGCTGGGGTACATGCTCTATGTAAAAGAGATTGACCCGACATGCATCCTTACGCTGACCTATACCGTTGCTGCCACAAGAGATATGGCCGAGAGATTTAAGAGCATCTTTGGCGAGGATGTGTCTGAGAGGCTTGAATTCAGGACCATCAACGGAATCTGTGCCAAGATAATAGCTCACTATGGCAGGCTGATCGGAAAGACCTCTTTTGACCTGATCACAGACGAGAAGCTCTCAGGCAAGATCCTGACCGACATCTTTGTGAAGGTGATGAAGGAATATCCCACAGAGAGCGACATCAAGATGGTCAGGACGCTGATCACCTACTGCAAGAACATGATGCTGGGCGAAGATGAGATCAGGCGCCTCGGCGAGGACGAAGGACTTGAGCTTTTGCAGATCTATGAGAGCTACAACAAAGAGCTCAAGGCCCGAAGCCTTATGGACTACGACGATCAGATGATCTATGCCTACAGGATGCTCAAGGGGTCAAAAGACCTTTTGGAGTTCTACAGGGATAAATACAGATATATATGTGTCGATGAAGCCCAGGATACCTCGAAAGTGCAGCACATGATCATAGCTCTTTTGTCCGGAGAAAGAGGGAACCTGTTTATGGTCGGGGACGAAGACCAGAGCATATATGGATTCAGGGCGGCTTATCCGGAAGCTCTTTTGCACTTTGAAAAAGAACATCCCGGGGCTAAAGTGCTTGTGATGAACAGGAACTACAGGTCATGTGTCGGAATTGTTCAGGCTGCTGATGTCTTTATTCAAAAGAACTTTAATCGCCACGAAAAGCATATGAAGGCTACCAGGGACGAACAGTCGGATGTCGGTCTTATCACGCTTGGCAGCAGGAAGGATCAATATAAGTATCTGCTGGAGGTGGCACAGGACCTTAAGTCACAGACGGCTGTCTTGTACCGCGATAATGAGAGCGTGCTTCCTTTGGTGGACCTGTGTCTGCGTGAGAATGTTCCTTACAGGATCAAGAGCGCCGACATGGCTTTCTTTACTCATCGGGTTGTGGTTGATGTCGTGAACATGCTCAGGTTCTGCTTAAGCCCATACGATCCGGAGCTTTTCATGAAGATATACTTCAAGTTCCAGACGTTTCTCAGAAAGCCGGATGCGGAGAACATGTGCCGTATTGCAGATGAAAGGCATATAGGTATTCTGGATGCCGCTGAGTACGCAGATCTCGGTAAAAGAGTCCTCGGCAACGTCAGGGCGCTCAGAACACATTTCAGAAACATGGCAGGAGAGACGACCTACAAGGCTGTTAACAGGCTTGATAAGTACATGGGTTACGGCGAATATCTCAGTGATAACAATATGGATTCGGGAAAGCTCTTTATCCTGGAGTGTCTTGCAAAAAACGAGCCGACAATCGAAGGGTTCCTTAACAGGCTTGATATGCTGAGGCAGACCATTACTGAGGAAAAGCCGAACTACAAGAGCAGGTTTATCCTGTCCACGATCCACTCCAGCAAGGGCCTTGAATACGATACCGTCTATCTGATGGATGTCATAAACGGTGTGCTTCCGGGCAAGGTGATAAACTTCAAGAAGGCAACTCCCAAGGAGAAGCAGGACTACGAGGAAGAGCGTAGGATCTATTACGTTGGCATGACCAGGGCAAAAGACAATCTGTATATCCTGAAGTATTCCGACTCGCCGTCTATATTTGTCTCTGAGATGAGTAAGACAAAAGATAAGCCCGAGAGCGAGAAAAAGAAGCCAAAGAAAAAGGCAGCGAATGTGCTTCTAAAGCCAACGCCTCTTCTTAAGAAAAAGAAGGTAGTTGAGGATGAAAAGGGTGTGCCTGAGAACCTTGTAATAGGTGAGAGGATAATCCAAAGCAGATACGGCGAGGGCACGATCATAGATGTCAGGTGGGATGACGATGATATACCCACAAAATTTACAGTACAGTTTGACTCCGGAGACGAGAAGATATTCATGTATCCTTTCGCATTTACTACGGGGATGAAGGTGATAGATCAGGATGAAAAAAGGTAGTAATTTTCTTAGAGGTCTTTTGACAACAATAGTTATGCTGGCGGTCATGGCAGGTTCAATGTTCTTGGGATACAGATTCCTTAAGACGTTTAATCCGGTGGCTGCGGAAAGAATTGACGATGTGGCTAGTGATGCCAGGGATAAGACTGAGGAGACACTGGGAATAAATCTGACTCCGCCCGATCCGGATGTAGTGCCTGAAAATGGTCCGGAAGAGGTAGTTTACCCGGAGAGGGAAAACGGAATTGAAATTGTGGAGGCCAAACCGGATAGAAAGTCCGGAGCCGGTAACAGGCTCTACGAGAGTCTTGAGTATATCTTTAATGATGCGGGAGAGGTTCTGACTAATTTTCATCTGAATTATGGTCTGGGGATCAATGTCTTTTTTGACGGAGACAGAAAACACGGAGTTATTCTAAGCAATGACAATTGCTTTTTGATAGAAGCGGATCTGTCATATAAACAGATAGCAAGTAATGTCTCATATGCAGGTATAAACTATGACGGTACAAAGGTTTATTACAGTTCCTCTTCGACAGGCCTGATGCTGTATGATATAGAGACCGGTGAAGAGACGCTGATTTCTGATGCATGTTACAAGGCATGTCTTTCTCCTGACGGAAAGACTATAATCTATAATGACTACGCGGAGAAAAACAGAAAAGTTGCAATCATAGGCGGCATCGGAAAAGAAGGAACGGTCATTGATGGCGGAGAAAATGGAATGATCTCACCTGTGGCAGTTTCCAACGATGGTAATACAGCATACTATGAAATCTATTCGGGTAATGATAACGGTCTGTACTGCTACAGCAATGGAGAGGTAAAAAGACTATCCAAGGATCATATGTCTTACAAATATGTGAACAGATCCTGTGAGAAGATAGTATATACAGACAATAAGAAGGCGTGGTATTATGCTCCGGAACTTGATGAACCGGTGGAACTTGTAAGCATGGATAGCACATGCGAGATACTCATTGTAGATGCAGAGGCAGATTATACTGATGAATACAGGCACAGTGCAATTGTTGATGCAGATAATCTTGCAGATGCAGTGATCATTAATGGCGGACGGGAAGGCTATTGCCTGAACGAAGACTGCACATTGGCAATGCAGCTTAGGGATAATGGTTATGCAGCTCAATATGCAATGACTATAGACGGGCCAACCTGCATATATGAGCATGACGACAGCATTTATAAAGCCGTGTATGAGTTCGGAGAGGTTAAGAGTACAGTCCTTGTTGAGCAGTATTCAGTATTGAATTCTGTTGTTTATGTAGATGATTTTTATGACGGATTCATGAAAAAATATGAATATGATCAAAGCGGTGATGACTTCAAACTCTATTATTTTAAAGAGGGTGAAGAGGATGTTTTCATGGCAGATTGCGGTGATGAAAACTATGACGAAGTGCTGTGGGATGAGATCTTCGAGAAATGCTACTACACCTGTAACGGAGAGCTCATCAGTATGAATAAGGACGGATCTTTAAAGACTACAGTTGCCACAAATGTCAGAAGTATGATCTATTTTGCCGGCAGTGATGAGCACGTCGGGTATGTGGATACTGACGGAGCTTATTATGTGGTCATAAACAACAATGTATTTGAGAAATAAAAAAATGAGTCACCGGGAATGAAGGTTTTAGATTGATATGAAAAAAGGTAACAATGTTCTGACAGGTATTTTGATAGCGGTATTTGTGGCAATCATCATGGTGGTATCGCTGGTTTTGGGCTACAGGTTTTTAAAGACTGTTAATAAGGATGCTGCCGAAAAGATCGATGATACTGTGCAGAATGCAAAAGACATGGCTGAAGAGACTCTTGCTACACCTCCGTATTCAGGGCCGAGGCTCTATGAAAACAGGGGATATATTTTTAATGATGCAGGAGATATTCTGTCTGATTTCCATGTGATCAGAAGTAACGGACTTGATATCGTATTTGATGCTGACAGGAAATATGGTGTACTTATCAATAATAAAAAGTGCTATCTGATCGGTGCGGATCTCAAGTATGAACAGTTGGCAGACAAGTGCTCGACTGCGACCATAAGCTTTGACGGCACTCAGGTTTTTTACGGTACAGCTTCTGATGGGATCTGGCTTTATAATACCCAAACCGGTAAGAAAACACAGATTTCGAAAACAGGAAATAACCTCTGCATTTCTCCAGGAGGCAAATCAGTTGCCTATTGCAATGATTCAGACCGTCACGAGATAACTATAATTGCCGGAGCGGAGAAGAAAAAGAAAATATCTGCACTCCAAAGTGAAACCGGGATATTTTACCCTGTGGCAATTTCCGATGATGGAAAGGTAATGTTCTATCAAATGACAGTAGGAACTGAAAACAGCTTTATGTGCCACATCGGAGGCAAGGAAATCAAACTTGCCACGAAAGAAGGACGTGACATGTATTTTGACAGGTCCTGCAAGAAAGTGATCTATAAAGGCAGACACGGAGTTTACTACTTTGATACGGATTGGGAAGAGCCTGTGCAGCTTGTGGCTGTCAATGAATTTTCCAATACAATTATCATTGATACCGCAGTATCCTATACAGGTTCTATATGGAGAGGCAGCATTGTTGATACCTACAACCTGTCAGATGTGACGGCCATTGAGACTATGTCAGGAGTATATTGCCTGAGTGATGATTGCTTATCAACCGTGCAGCTCATGGAGGAAGGAACTCTGGACGAGTGTGCTGTAACAGAAGATGGCATCGCATGTGCATATAAGCTGGATGATTGCGTTTACATATCGCGCTATGAAAACGGAAGCATAGATAAAACACTACTTTTTGAGGATGCTTCAGGTTTAGATACAAGGATTTACCTGCATAAGTTCTCTGATGGATTTGTAAAAAAAATTGATTATAGCGCAAAGGGTTCTGTTTATAAGCTCTACTATTTTCGTGCAGGCGAAGAAAGACAATTCATTACTAATTGCGGAAGTGGAAGCTATGGTACCCTGCAATGGAATGAGGTTTTCCGAAAATGCTACTTCATAGCGGATGGAAAGCTGGTCAGAATCAGCGATGATGACTTTGAAGAGAAGATAATAGCCGAAGATGTTGCGGCATCTACTCTTTACCCTTCCGGATATGAAGCCGTTGAATATACTGATAATGAGGGAAACAGATTTGTTGTTATTGATGACAAAGTGTTGCCTGAGTAAAGGACAAACTGAGATGTCTTTTTCTTAATTAGAAAAATAGCCTCCTGTTATTCACTGAAAAGACCATTTTTATTGGTGCTCTTCAGAAGTAAACTCATATCAAAAGGAGGTGAACGCATATGATGACAATCATATTCTTTGTTTTGTTCTTCATGATCTTCGGCAGACTGCTTGGTTTCGCATTCAAAGCAACCTGGGGCATAATGAAATTCTTGTTCTAC
>JAEEGJ010020621.1_pt1 | contig 14300 bp, 12 predicted proteins | sample 8958761 | NCBI WGS metagenome assembly JAEEGJ01 (sample SAMN16246546, study PRJNA631951) | gut metagenome | biome: gut microbiome; feature: rumen; material: RS-attached | host: Bos | place: Iran: Karaj | collected 2018-10 | reverse complement strand
CCGAACCATTCGGGGAAGAAACCGCCCTCGGTCAAGGCGCGGCGCAGACGGGTGTCGGCGGCGCGGTCAAGGTCGTCGGGTGTAAGTCCGGCAGTGGGTTTCACAAAATAGGTGAAACTGCCTTCGCTCCAATTGTCGATGCACACATTGCCAATGTCGCACAAAACGTCGAACTGTTCAAGGTCGGTGTTTTTTGGCGCGTCTTTAAAGATGGCCACCACCTCGCACATACGTTTGCCGCCGTCGGCGTTCTCTTGGATGATGTCGCCCACCTGCAGGTCGAATTTTTTTGCCAGCGATTCCGAAATGGCCAGATGGCGGTCGTCGCCTTCCGTAGCGGCCCACGAACCTTGAATAAACTCATAACCAAGTATTTCGATGGTCGGTTTCGACACAAGAGTTAATTGGGTGCTCATGTTGCGCGGGAAACCATTCTCGGCGCTTCCGTGTTCGCCTTCGGCTTGCAGACTGTAACTGCGCCAGTTCGGACCCCACGGCCCAAACTCACCGCCAGCGGCAATCTCGGGCAACTCGCTGATGAGACGCTCGGCCAGTGGTCGGCTAATCGATGTCATACGCCCCTCGCCGTTGAACCGCGGAACGTGCATTACATAGATGTTCTCGTGGTCGGGCAGATTTTTGTTGTAGGTGAACATAAAATGCACCTGCACAGCCAGAATGTAGAACGCCGCAATGGCCACACCCATTCCCAAAGTGTTGATTATGAACGACGCGCGTGTCGTTTTGCCTTTTCGAAATAATGAAGTCATTTTAGTTATAAGTTTTAAGTTTTCGTAGTTATAAGTTTTTAAAGGTTTAGAGTATAGAAGTTCAGACGCTTCGTTTGTTTAGTTTCTAAACTTCTAAACCCTAACCTTTTATTGTCTTAATGCTTGTCAAAGACTGGTTAGCCATTGCGTGACGACGGTTTTGTTGCATCGAGCGGCGGCCGCTGCGGCGCCATGATTCGATTCTGATAGTTGTTGTAATCATAATTGTAAGTTTTAAAGTTTTATGTTATAAGTTTCTGTCTGTAGTCTAATGTCCGTTGTCTGTAGTCCAATTTTCATTTTACAAAACTCTTGTGCCAAACTTATTACACGGTGCGTGCCAAAATGTTATTTAATTGATATTCAACCATATTGCATTTTTGTAAAGTGTAAAAAAGTGTAAAGTTCTTTACAGTGGGTTTACAGTTGCTTTACAAATTGACACGAGGTTTACAATCGAAAAACGGAATGTTTCTTTTTGCAAGAAACTCCGTCTACCGCAAACAAAAAAAGGAAGCCCTAAAGCCTCCTTTCTCCAAACTAAAACTTTATTTTACAACTATTTCCGTAATTCCTTGACAATTGCCAGCGACTCTTTCACCTTGTTTTCGATAAAGGCCCAGTCGCCTTTCTCAATCACATCTTTGGGTGTCAGTTGCGAGCCGAGTCCGACGCAGGCCACGCCCGCTTTGAACCAGGCTTCGAGGCTCTCGCGCTCGGGTGCCACACCGCCCGACGGCATAATGTTGGTCCAGGGGCAGGGGGCTTTCACGGCCTTCACAAACGACGGTCCGCCGACTTCCTTGCCAGGGAAAATCTTCACAATCTCGCAGCCCAACTCTTCGGCCAGATTGATTTCCGACAGCGTTCCGCAGCCAGGCAGCCACGCAATCTTGCGGCGGTTGCACACCTTTGCCATATCGGGGTTGAGCGACGGCGACACAATGAAGTTCGCGCCCAACTGAATGTAGAGCGCAGCCGTTGCGGGGTCAACCACCGAGCCCACGCCCATTGCCATTTCGGGGCAGGCCGTGGCGCACCATTTGTTCACTTCGGCAAACACTTCGTGTGCATAATCGCCGCGGTTTGTGAATTCAAAAACCCGCGCACCGCCTTTGTAGCACGCTTCAACAACCTTTTTCACCAGTTCCGCATCCTTGTTGTAGTAGAGCGGCACAATGCCCGTCGCAAGCATTGTGTTGAGAACATCTAAACGTCTGAATCTGCTCATATCTTTGATTTTTAAATTGTTATCGACTTACGCGGCCTGACGCATCTCCGCTCATCAACTTCTCAACTTCGGCAACGGTCACGCGGTTATAATCGCCGTAAATGGTATGTTTTAAGCAACTTGCGGCCACAGCAAAGTTCAGTGCCTTTTGGTCGTCGCCCGTGTAGGTTTGCAGGCCGTAGATGAGGCCGCCCATAAACGAGTCGCCGCCGCCAACGCGGTCAACAATGTCAGTTATCTGATACTCAGGCGATTTGAACAGTGTTTTGCCGTCGTACAGAACGCCTGCCCAGTTGTTGTGGTTGGCGTTGATGCTGCTGCGCAAGGTTGTGATGACCTTCTTAGCGTTCGGGAAGCGCTTCATAATCTGTTGAGATACCGACAGATAGGCTTCAGCAACTACCTTGCCGCCTTCAATGTTCACGCCTTCGGGCTTAATCAGAAGTGCCTTCTCGGCGTCTTCTTCGTTGCCCAGAATCACGTCGCAATACTCTACTAATGAAGGCATTACTTCGTCGGCGCGCTTGCCGTACTTCCAGAGATTCTTGCGGTAGTTGAGGTCGCACGAGATGGTCAGGCCCAACTCTTTGGCCGCCTTCAGGGCTTCCAGGCACACGTCGGCAGCGCCTTGCGAAATGGCAGGCGTGATGCCCGTCCAGTGGAACCAGCCAGCGCCGTCGAACACCTTTTTCCAGTCAATCATACCCGTTTTGATTTCGGACACAGCCGAATGAGCGCGGTCGTAAATCACCTTCGATGCACGGCTAACTGCGCCAGTTTCAAGGTAATAAATACCGATGCGGTCGCCGCCGAAAACCACGTCGTTCACGTCAACGCCCAAGCCGCGAAGTTCGCGCAGGCAGGCTGCGGCAATGTCGTTTTGCGGCAACCGAGTGACGAAACTCACAGGTATTCCGTAGTTTGCGAGCGAAACGGCCACGTTGGCTTCGCCGCCGCCGAATGTGGCGTTAAAACTGCTTGTCTGCAAAAAACGCTCGTAGCCAGGCGCTGCCAGACGAAGCATAATCTCACCAAATGTTACTGTCTTTTTCATTTTCGATTTATGATTTATGAATTTAAAATTACGTACTGATTACACAGTTTTATGTCTAACCGATCTATCAAATTAAAACAGAATAAGTCATCGGGTAAAATCGGATTGAATCGGTTAGAGATTTTTCTTTTCGCTTTCTACCTTCTTTAATTCTTATTATCTGCGTAAATCTATTAAATCTGTTCAATCTGCGTTCCAATTAAAACTTGAAATAATTTTTAGCATTCCGATAGCAGATGTCAGCCACCATATTTCCCAGTAAATCAATATCGTTGGGCAGTTCGCCGTTTTCCACGTCGTTGCCGAGCAGGTTGCACAAAATACGGCGGAAATAGTCGTGGCGCGGGTACGAGAGGAAACTGCGCGAGTCGGTGAGCATTCCCACAAAGCGGCTCAATAAACCGTGGCAACTCAAGCAGTTAAGTTGTTTCTCAATGCCGTCTTTTTGGTCGAGGAACCACCAGGCCGAACCCCACTGCATCTTGCCAGGCACTGTGCCATCCTGAAAATTGCCAATCATCGTGGCAAACACTTCATTGTCAGCAGGATTGATATTGTAGAGAATGGTCTTTGCCAGTTGGTTTGTCGAGTCGAGACGATTCAGGAACTTGCTCATACTCAAGGCCTGTGAGAAGTCGCCGATTGAGTCGAAACCCGTGTCGGGGCCGAGAGTGGTGAGCAACCGCGTGTTGTTGTTGCGGATTGGCCCTGCGTGGAATTGCTGCGCCCAGCCTTTGGCGTGCACCTGCAGCGCAAAGCGATAGAGCACCGCCGAACGGAATTTTAGTATCTCGTTGGCGGTCAGATTGTTGCCACCGCGCACTTTGGCAAAAATGGTTTCGATTTCGGCATCGGTGTAATCTTCCGAATAGAGGAAATCGAGCCCGAAGTCGGCCAGACGGCAGCCAGCGGCGTGGAAATAGTCGATTCGGCGGTCGAGCGCGTCGATCATCGTCTTGAAACTGTTTATCTCAACACCCGAAACTTCGGCCAGACGGTCGATGTAGGCGTTCCAGGCTTTGGCGTTGGTCACGTCCGATGCCTTGTCGGGACGCCACGTGGGCAGAATCTTTGCAGGACAGCCCGACGAGGCTATCTGCTTGTGATATTGCAGATTATCCACAGGGTCGTCGGTGGTGCAGGCCGTTTCAACTTTCATTTTTCGCAACATTCCCCACACGCTGAACTCGTCCGACTTAAGCATTTCCGACGTGCGGTTCCAAATCTCGTCGGCCGATTCGGGATTCAGCAGCGTGTCGATTCCGAAATAGAGTTTCAACTCAAGGTGAGTCCAGTGGTAGAGCGGGTTGCGCAGGGTGTAGGGCACCGTCTGCGCCCACGCGTCGAACTTCTCGCGGTCGGTGGCGTTGCCCGTCACAAACCGCTCATTGATGCCGTTGGCCCGCATTGCACGCCACTTGTAATGGTCGCCCGAGAGCCAGATTTGCGCAATATTGTCGAACTTGCGGTTTTCGGCAATCTGCTGCGGAATCAGGTGCGAGTGATAATCGATAATCGGCTGATTTTTAGCAAAGTTGTGATACAACTTGCGGGCAGTATCGGTCTTTAAAAGAAAATCGTTGGTGATGAAAGATTTCATTGTGTTTAGTTTTTAGGCATTAGGCACTAGGCATTAGGCACTAGAGCGAGCCGTTATTCTATATTATCCGTTTGATTATTAGTGTTTTGTGATTTATCCTTATCGGGTTTTATCTTGTTAATCATAGAGTTAAGCATTCGACCAACTTCTGACAATTGAGCAGCCAACTTTTGAGTTGTTTCGTTATCAATATAGTTTAGCCGATGTGCCAATTCCACTTGAGTTTCAAGTTCATAGGCCGAGCCCAAGGCAATCTGTAAAAATCGGCAATAGTCTAAAGTCGAATTGCGACCGTAGCCTTCGGCGATGTTAGAAGGTATCGACACCGAGCAACGACGCATTTGTGAGGATAAACCATACTCTTCTTTTGGCGGTAACAACTTTAATGCGTTGTATACCATAATGGTTAAGTCCATTGCTTTATTCCAGACTTTCAAATCTTTATATGAATTTATCATACCCATAATCAATTATCTATATCGTCTTTCAACTAATGCCTAATGCCTTAACTATTGCCTAGTGCCTAATGCCTAGTGCCTAATCTTTAACAATCGGTTTATACTTCGGCACAAGCATCTTCATAATCGTCCACGCCAGCAGATAGGCCACGGCGCAGTAGCAGAACACAATCATATAGCCCGCGGGCTTGCCAGTGGCGCCAAAGAAGGTGAACGCGTCGCCAAGTTCTTCGGCGTGAGTAAACAACATTCCCGAGCCCTTATTGATTGCAAATGAGCACAATCCGCCGAACATTGTGCCGATGCCAGTGATGGTGGCAATGGCCGATTTCGGAAACATATCGCCGATGGTTGAGTAAAGATTCGCCGACCAGGCCTGATGTCCCGCGCCAGCCAGACCGATGATGATGCACGGCCACCAAACCGACGTTCCAGCCAGCGGCTGCGCAAACATTGCAAACACAGGCAGGAAGGCGAAAATCAGCATTGCGCGCATACGGCCCGTGTAGGGGTGCATACCCATTCTCTCGACAAACAGTTTTGGCAGATAACCGCCAAATATAGATACCACAGTTACAATCAGATAGAGTATGAAGATGAGCAGTTGCCCCATTCCCGACGACGACGGATGACCCAGTTCAGAGAAGTAGGCAGGCGCCCAGAACAGGAAGAACCACCAAACACCGTCGGTCATTAGTTTGCCGACGATGAACGCCCACGTCTGACGGTATTTGAAGCAATCGAGAATCGAGAATTTGGCTTCTTCGGTCGCGGCTTTTGTTTCTGTTTTTTCTGCTGATTCTTCTTTATCTGATTCAATATAAGCAAGTTCGGTGCTATTTACAAATCGGCTTTGAGCGGGTGCCGAGTAAAGGAACAGCCAAGCGCCAGCCCAGATAAAGCCGATGGCACCAATAATTATGAACGCCATTTCCCAGCCCATATTCTTGGCCAGAATGGGGATGGTGAGCGGTGCGGCAAGCGCGCCAACCGATGCGCCCGCGTTGAAGATTGATGTGGCGTAGGCGCGGTCCTTCTTCGGGAAATATTCAGCCGTCACCTTGATGGCCGCAGGGAAGTTGCCCGACTCGCCAGTGGCAAGAATTATGCGGCAGGCAAGGAATAGCCAAACGCTTATGGTTGAGATTGTTAGAGCAAGTTCCGAGCCTTTGGTCACGGCACGCAGCGCTTCAATGTCGGCAATGCCCGTGAGCCGCATTGTTGCCCAGCCGCAAGCCGCGTGCAGGCAAGCACCAAACGACCAAATCACAATCGCCCAGATGTAGCCCTTTTTGGTGCCCATCCAGTCGATGAACTTGCCCGCGAACAACGAAATAAAAGCGTAGAAGATTGAGAATGTGGCGGTTATGTTGCCATAATCGTTGTCATTCCAGTGGAAGTCGAGTGCGATAAAATCCTTCCACGTGAGAGAAAGCACCTGACGGTCAAGGTAGTTGACCGTGGTAGCCAAAAAGAGAAGGCCGCTTATCGCCCAGCGGAAATTGCTCATTTTCTGATTGGTGGTCATAATTGTTTAAAGTTTAGTGTTTAGTGTTAAAAGTTTAGAAGTTTAGAGTTTAGTGTTTAACAAGTTTAATGTTTGCGTCTGTGTTTATCATTGCATACGTGTTCATTTACAGATTGCGAAAGTACGACAAATTTCGGTTTGTGCAACTTTTAATGCAATCGGTTTCATAATTTTGAAATAAGAAAGACAATTGGATTCCAAAATAGAGAATCAAAATCATAGAATGATAAAAATCCGCTCCGAAATGCCAAACACATTTTCAGAGCGGATTCTTAATTAACTATCTGAAAATAAATTATTTGCAACACTTGTTACCCTTCACCACCGAAATCGAGAACATCAGCACCACCACAAAGCACACCATCGGCACCAGATACGAGATGTTGATGTTTGTTGCGTCGGAAATGGCACCCTGAAGCGGGGGAAGAAGAGCACCGCCTAAAATGGCCATTATCAAGCCTGAAGCACCAATTTTGGCATCTTGACCGACGTTTTCGAGCGCGATTCCGTAGATGGTTGGGAACATCAGCGACATAAAGAAACTAACGCCGATGAGTGCCGCAATGCAGACCGCGCCTGTGCCGCTGCACAACGCAACTATCAGACACAGAACAATATCGGCGGCCGAAGCCCAAAGCAGAAGTCGCGACGGCTGAATCCATTTCATCAGCCAGGTGAAGATGAATCGCGCCGCGCTAAATCCAATAATACTAAACAGATAGATGGTTGCAGCATCGGCTTCGAGCAGGCCAAGTTCCTGCATCACAATGCGGATGGTGAACGACCAAACACAGATTTGCGCACCTACGTAGAAGAACTGCGCAACAACACCGAACACGTATTTCTTATTCTTAATCAATCGTTTAAACGAATCGAGCACGCTGTCGTGGCTGTTGTCGCTGCCTTCGGGCATACGAACCAAAAGCATCACAACCATAATCACCAGAAGCACAAAACCGAGCGTCATATAGGTGCCAGTGATGGCGTTCAGCTCGTGCGACTGCATTGCGGAAAGGTCGGCGGCGGACATTGCGGCGCGGTCGGATGCTGTGGCGCTCGACAGTTGTGAAAGAATGAAAAACTGACTCATCAGAATGCCAGTTATAGAGCCTAACGGATTGAAAGCCTGAGCGATATTCAATCGGCGGGTGGCTGTTTCGGGCGAGCCCATCGACAGAATGTACGGATTGGCCGTGGTTTCCAAAATTGAGCATCCGCCAGCCAGTATGTATATGGCTATCAGGTAGAAAGCGTAGGAAGCGGCTTTCGACGCGGGGAAAAACAGAATGGCGCCAGCGGCGTAGAGCACAAGGCCTAGAATGACACCGCTTTTGTAACTGTATTTGCGAATGAAAAGCGCCGCAGGAAGCGCAAAGCAGAAATACGAGCCGTAGAACGCAAACTGAATGAGCGACGTCTGCGTGTCGGTCATCGACATTATGCGCTTGAAGGCACTTAACAGCGTGTCTGTCATATTGTTAGCCATTCCCCAAAGCAGAAACAGAAGCGTCACAAGGCAGAACGGAACCAGGTATCTTTTTTCGATTGTCTTCATTTTATCAGTAGTTTTAGTGGTTAAAAATGTGGTTTTAAGAGTTTTTCCAACTTACACGGAATTGGTCGCCAATGATTTGACGAACCTTTGCAACAACTTCAGCATCAGCAGGTTCGCTCACAAAATCGATATTTTTCAAGACATTTTGCGGATTTGTTGTCGAGAACAAATTCGAAGCAATTCGGCTGTTGCCGAGACTGTACTGCATTGCAAGTTTTTCTATCGGGTAACCGATTGAATCGCAATATTTTGCCGCTTCGGCGCAAGCCTTACGCAAGGCTTCGGGCGCAGGGTGCCAGTCGGGGGCGCCGCGCATTGTCAAAAGGCCCATCGAGAGCGGACTTGCGTTTATGACGCCAATGCCGCGGCTTTCGAAAAAGTCAAGAAAATCAACAAGTTTGTCATCGCAAAGGCAATAGTGGCAGAAGTTAAGAACGCTCTCAACTGTGCCTTCGGGCGAGTGCTCGACAACCCATTTCAAGTTCTCGAGTTGCAAGTCGGTAATGCCAACGTGGCCGACCACGCCCTTCTCGCGCAACTCAACCAACGCGGGAAGTGTCTCATCGACAATCTTTTGCAGACCGCCAGACAGAGCCGCCTGAAACTCAATATCGTGCACGTTGATAATATCGATATAATCAACATTGAGCCGTTCCATACTCTCAAAAACGCTGTCGTGAGCGCGGCGAGCCGAATAGTCCCAAGTGTTCACGCCGTCTTTTCCGTAGCGGCCAACCTTTGTTGAAAGAATGAATTTGTCGCGCGGAATCTCTTTAAGTGCCTTTCCCAGAACCATTTCCGCCTTCAGGTGGCCATAGTATGGCGACACATCGATAAAGTTGATTCCGTTCTCAACCGCAGTGTGCACCGCGCGAATGCCGTCGGCTTCGTTCAGCGAGTGGAAAACGCCGCCCAAACTCGACGCGCCAAAGCCCAAAGCCGACAACTTCAGGCCCGTTTTTCCAAGATTTCTCAGTTCCATTTATTAGTGGCTATTAGTTTAAGTTTTAGAAGTTTAAAGTTGTATATTGCTGATTATCTACCATTTCACAAGTATTCTAAAGACCTTTCCAGGTGCTTCAGCCCAGGTTTTCAGCGCTTCGGCGGATTGCTGCGGCTCAATTATTCGGCTGATAAACTTCTCGACGGGCGCGCCCGAGTTTGTCAGATATTTGATAACCGCTTCAAAATCAGACGGATTGGCGTTGCGCGAACCCATAATGTCGAGTTCCTTTTTTACAAACAGGCTAGTAGTCAGCGAAATATCGGCTTTGGCATAACCAATGCAGACAATGCGCCCCGTGAAGGCCACGCGGTTGACCGCCAACTGATAAGTGGGCGCTGCGCCAACGGCTTCAATCACAACGTCGGGCGCGGGCAGATTCCACTCGGTGGCGGTGTTGTAGGTGTAGGTGGCGCCAAGTTGGCGGGCAAGCGCCAGTTTCTCGTCGTCAAGGTCGGCGGCAATGACGGTTGCGCCGCGCATCACGGCACGCACCACCGCACCCAGGCCGACCATTCCGCAACCGATTACCATAACTGTGTCAGTATCAGTCACTCGGCCACGGTCGACAGCGTGAAAACCAACGCTCATCGGCTCAATCAGGGCCGCATCGCGCACCGAAACCGAGCCGCACGGAATGATTTTCTGCCACGGAAGGCTGATAAATTCCTGCATTGCGCCATTGCGCTGAACGCCAAGCGTTTCGTTGTTTTCGCAGGCATTCACACGGCCGCGGCGGCACGACGCACAATGTCCGCAGTTGGTGTATGGATTGACGGTAACAGTCTGTCCTACAGTAAGTCCCGACGGAACATCGCTACCAATTTCAACAACAGTCGCGCCGATTTCGTGCCCGGGAATGCGCGGAAAAGTTACCATAGTGTTGCCACCACGATAAGTGTTAAGGTCAGAGCCGCAGAAACCCACGTAGCCAAGTTTCAGCAGCACCTCGCCGGGTTTCACCGCCGGTTTTTCCACATCGACAACCGCAACGTTGCCAGGTGCTTGAATTTCAATTGCTTTCATATTTATACGATTAAAATTTTAGGTATTTCTTATTCTGACATATTCTTAATGTACGGTAACTGCGGTAAATTCTTGAATCCGTAGAACTTAACAGCATTTCCGCCAAGGAAGGCCGATTTTTCCGAATTGGTCAACTCGTTGGTTTTCAGTACAAAATCGTACGACATCCGATATGTTATGGCGCAAATGGTGCGCGGATAGTCGCTACCCCACATCAGTTTGCCGATACCAACCAGGTCGGCCGCTTCGCGAATGGCCTTCACCGCCGACGGGAACGGATAGAACTCGCTGTTATACAGCCAGGTAATACCGCCCGACTCGATAAAAACATTCGTATTTCGCGCCAGAAGAATCTGATTTTTCCAATTTTTGGTGGTCGCCAGCCCGAAGTGCCCGATTGCTATTTTCAGATTCGGACATTCTGCTATAAGTTGCTGAAATTCTGCAATCTGCCGTTCATTGTCGGCAAGGCACATCGAGAAAATCATTTGGTTCGCTTCCATAAACTTCATTGCAGGCAGAAGGTCGGCCAGCGGACGGCGGACGCGGTGCCCAGGAATAGCAATTCCCTTAAAACCAAGCGAATACAAGGTTTTGACGTCGCTCAAAATGTCGTCGGCGGTAATCAGTTTTTCGGCTTCGACCGATTCCAAACCAAGCCGCGGCATTCCGCAGACAAAGAATCGGTCGGGATATTTTTGCGCCACTTCGGCAAGGTAATCGTTTTGGTAACCGTCGATAACTTCCTGAACCACAACGGCCCCGCCCACTTGCGCATAATCCATATTGGCAATGAAAATTTCGGCGGTGTTGCGTCCGTCGGCCATAAACGGCGGCAGCATTTGGCGCTCGCCATCGAAAAACATCGAGCGGCCGCGGTTTGTGGTGTAAATCCGCAGCCCGTCAACCACGGTGTCCTGTTTCAGCCAAAGGTGGCTATGTGCGTCTATTATAGTCATTTATGTGAGTTTTTCGGGCCGCCTGACGGCGGGAAATTTTAAAAAAATTAATTCAAAAAATTTAACAGTGTTTATTATAATAAATTGATATACAACATATTACATTAATCTTATTTTCTCTATCATTCCTGTTGCAGAATCTCTTTCATACCATTCGGAATACAAACTTTCGGCGCCAAAATTTATCAGCATACCAAACGGCTTGTGAGTCAGATTCATATAATTCCATAGTTGCTTGCGTTGCTGAGAATCCACATATGTTATGGATTTCAGTTCGACAATTATATCATCGTTTATAACCAAATCCATTCTATAGGTTTGGTCAAGTTGCACATCGTCCCAATAAATCGGCAGAAAAACTTGACGCTCAACCTTATAACCCATTTGTTCCAAAAGATATTTCATTGCTGCTTCGTATGCCGATTCCAGCAATCCCGACTTATATTTCGAGTGCACTTTCATCGCCACACCTGTTATCTCGTGAAAAAATGAGTATTTATTGTTATGCTCTTCCGCCAAATCCATTTTACGCAACTATTTGTTATATAGAATTTTATATGATTTTTATTTTAAATTTTCATAAAATTTCTGTCCGTCAGGACATACCATTATAAAGTCACCCCAGTTTTAAAAATTGCAAACTCGCGATATCCGTTCCGTTCATTATTTGTCGGTGCGCCTTCGAGCACGCTCGTCACAAATTCGATAAAACTCTGCAACACGCTCTCAATTGAATCATTTTCAGCAATTACGCCCGCGTTGAAGTCAATCCAGTTTGGCTTGTTGGCGAAAAGCGGCGTGTTGGTCGAGATTTTCAGCGTTGGCGCAAAAGTGCCGAACGGCGTTCCGCGGCCAGTGGTGAAAAGCACTAACTGACAGCCACTTGCGGCCAGTGCGGTGCTTGCCACAAGGTCGTTGCCAGGGGCGCTCAAAAGGTTCAGACCGCGGCGCTCAAGGCGGTCGCCGTAGGCCAGCACGTCGCGGACGGTGCTCTTGCCGCATTTCTGCGTGCAGCCGAGCGATTTTTCTTCGAGCGTCGATATGCCGCCAGCCTTGTTTCCAGGCGACGGATTCTCGTAAACAGGCTGATTATTAGCGATAAAGTAACTTTTGAAATCGTTGATTAAGGCAACCGTTTTGACGAAAATGGCGCGGCTCTCGCAGCGGTTCATCAGGATTGTTTCGGCGCCGAACATCTCGGGCACTTCGGTCAGGACGGTTGTTCCGCCTTGTGCCACCAGCCAGTCGCTGAACAGGCCCAAAAGCGGGTTGGCCGTAATGCCCGACAACCCGTCGGAACCGCCGCATTTCAAGCCCACACGCAGTTCCGACATTGGCACATCTTCGCGAACATCCTTTGAGCAGACGGCGAAAATCTCGCGCAAAAGCCCAAGTCCATATTCCACTTCGTCGCCGCTAACTTTTTGTGCTTCAAACATTTTTATGCGACTTTCGTCGATATTGCCGAGCATCGGGCGGAAAGCCGACATTTGATTGTTCTCGCAGCCGAGCCCAACCACCAGCACGCCGCCAGCGTTGGGGTGCAGCACCATATTGCGCAGGATTTTGCGTGTGTTCTCGTGGTCGCCGCCGAGTTGCGAACAACCGTAATTATGTGGAAATGCAACAATTGCGTCAACGCTGCCCATCCGCCCAGCCACTTCGGCGCTGAAACGCTCGGCAAGTTTCTGTGCGATTCCGTTCACGCAGCCCACCGTCGGGATTATCCAGATTTGGTTCCGTATGCCGACATCGCCGTTTGTACGCTTAAACCCTTTAAATGAGCGTTTTACTGCGGCAGATTCGATTTCAGTAAGATTCGGTGTGTAAGTATATTCCGATACGCCTTCGAGATTGGTTTTCAGAATGTTATGGTCGATATGGCAGCCTGCATCGACCGCGCGCGTCACGTGCCCAATTGGAAAGCCGTATTTCACAACGTTGTCGCCCTGCGAAAGGTTGCAAAGCGCGAACTTGTGCCCTGCGGGAATATCGTCGCGCAAGACAACGCCGTCAATGTCGATTGGCGTGCCAGCCTTAAGCGGCGCAAGCGCAACCGCCACATTATCAGCCTGATTGATTCGAATATATTGTGCCATAATTACAAAACCGATTTAACCGTCTCGCGCATCCCCGACTTTTGAATCTGTTCCAAATAGTTGGTTAACAAGTTGGTAAGCCCAGGAATCGAGTTCAAATCTTCGCCCCAAATCAAATCTTTTGCGGCAAGAACGCCCTTCGCGACTTCGGCGCAACTGCCTGTCTCCCAGAGCGTTTTGAGCAAATCGATAATCTCGGGTACATCGTTTAGCACAATTTCATCGGTGCCGCGACGGCCACCTTTATAATAGGTGCAAATGGCCGCCAGACCAAGCACAATGCACTTCGGCAACTCGCCTTTGCGCTCAAGATAGGTTTTCAGGCCAGGCAGGTCGCGCGTCTTGAATTTCGGGAACGAGTTGAGCATAATGCTTGTAACATAATGTTTTACAAACGGATTGTTGAAGCGGTCCTTCACGGCCAGCGCGAATTGCCGCAACTCGTGTTCGGGCAGATTCAGTGTGGGCATAAGCTCGCTAAACATCACGCGGTCAACAAATTGGCCAATCAGTTCGTCGGTGCAGCACTCGCGCACGGTGTTGAGTCCCGAAAGGTAACCAACAGGCGACAGAACCGTGTGCGGACCGTTCAAGAGCGTCACCTTGCGCTCGTGGTACGGCGCTTCCGACGGCACAAAACGCACGTTCAGCCCCGCTTTGTCGGCAGGGAACTCTCGCGAAAGCGATTCGGGCGCTTCAATCACCCACAGGTGGAAAACTTCGCCCACAACTAACTGATTGTCATCGAAGCCGATACGCTCCTTAATCGCGTCAGCGTTGTCTTTCGGATAGCCAGTCACAATGCGGTCGACAAGCGTGTTGTAAACCGCGCACGCCGTCTCGAACCACGTTTTGAACCCGTTGCCAAGATTCCAATGGTCGATATATTTCAAAATGCACTCTTTCAGGTGTTTGCCGTTATGAAAGATAAGTTCGCACGGCAGAATAATGAAGCCCTTCGAGACATCGCCCTTGAAATGCTCGAAACGGTGGTAGAGCAACTGCACCAGTTTGCCA
>JAEEGJ010020619.1_pt1 | contig 14302 bp, 15 predicted proteins | sample 8958761 | NCBI WGS metagenome assembly JAEEGJ01 (sample SAMN16246546, study PRJNA631951) | gut metagenome | biome: gut microbiome; feature: rumen; material: RS-attached | host: Bos | place: Iran: Karaj | collected 2018-10 | reverse complement strand
GATGGCCTTGATGGGGCTACCACTTCGTATGACGTCGGAAATGATGTCCTCGCAAATCTGCTTGGTGGCTCCATAGGGCGAGGTGGCCTTCTTGGTGGGCGCATCCTCGGTAATCGGGTTCTTGTCGGGCTCGCCATAGACGGTGCAGGACGATGAGAACACAAAGCCCTTCACACCGAACTCGGGCATCAATTCCAACAGGTTGAGCAGGATGTTGATGTTGTTGCGGTAATACATGATGGGCTTCTCGATGCTCTCGCCCACGGCCTTGCTTGCGGCAAAGTTGATGATGCCGCTGATGCCGGGATTGTCCTCAAACAGTTTGCGTACCACTGCACGGTCGGTGCAATCACCTTTGACAAAGACGGGGCGGATGCCCGTTATGCGCTCGATGCCGTCCAGCACCTCAATGTTACTGTTACTCAGGTCGTCGATGATGACCACCTCGAAGCCTGCCTGCTGCAGCTCCACCGTGGTATGCGAACCGATGAATCCGGTTCCGCCAGTCACTAAGATTTTACCTTTCATTTTGATAGTTATTTATGATGTTGATGATTTAGATTTCTTGGAACGGATAAACTCAATGCAATCTTCAAGGATTCGCGCCCGCAACAGTTTCATCGTTATGAAATAGAGAGCGGCAGCAATGAGCACACGAGCCACCAGCAGCATCAACATATTGCTGATGTGAAGGGTGACAAAATAGGTCACAACCATCACTGCCAACGCGATGAGCATGAATGGCAGCAGGTCGCGAAACATCGAGAAGAAGCGGTAACCGATGAGCCGATTGGCAAACACCTGCCATGCCAGCAGCCACAGGATGTTGATGCAGGCAAAGGCAATGACCATCGCCTTGATGCCCAACGAGTGGCAAGCAAGCACGGCGGTAAGCATGATGGCTATCTGGCCAATAGTGAGCCACATGTAGGTGCCCGACTTGCCCTGGCTCAGGAACAGGTTTTGATAGACTGTGTAGAGAGGGATGAAGGCACCGCTGATACACAGGATCTGCAGCAACGGGATGCTGTCAATCCACTTGTCGCCAATGGCCAGCAGAATGACCTGCGGTGCCACGAGTGCCAAGCCGAACAGTGCCGGGAACGAGAGGAATGCCGTGAAACGCAACATCTTGCCAAACACGCGGCGCTGGCGCTCGTTGTCGTCGGTCACCTGGGTGAAGACTGGCTGAGCCACTTGAGCCATTGTATTGGTCACCATCTGATTGGCCATCGTGTTCCACTTGTTGGCCTGGGTGAAGTTGCCCACAGCCTGAGCAGGGAACAGACGGCCGAAGATAACCGTCAACACATTGTTGTTGATGGTGGTCAGCACCGCTGTAATCAGCACCTTGTAGCTGAATGAGAACATCTGTCTCACCGGTGTGAAATCCACCTTGAAGGTCGGACACCACCTCGTGTAATAGAAGCGGCCAAAACAGATGACCACATTATATAATATCTGCTGTGTCGCCAGGCTCCAATAAGAAAAGCCCTTTATCGCCATGATGACAGCCACCGTGCCCGAGACGACAAGTGCCGAGAGCGAAGTGATGGCCTTTTCCTTCATCTTCAGCCCCCTCACGAGCATCGCATTGGGCGAGATGCACAGCGAGGCAATGATGAAGCCCAAAAAGACAAATCGGGATAACGAAATCAGGCATGGCTGATGGAAAAACGAGGCAATGAGCGGAGCGCTGAAGAACAATATCACATAAAGCAAAACGCTCATTCCCACATTGAACCAGAACACGGCATTATAGTCGTTGTGCTTGATATCCTTGATGTTGACCAACGCCACGCCAAAACCGCTCTCCTGCAGATTATTGGCCAGCAGCGTGAAAATGGCCAGCATGCCCACGATGCCATATTCACCGGGAGACAATAAACGGGCGAGAAAGATGCCGATAATCAGGTTAAGCAACTGCATACCGCCACTGCTCAGGAAGCTCCAGAACAAGCCTTGGGCAGTTTTCTCCTTGAGATTCTGATTATCGAGTCCTTCGTTGCTCATCGATTTGCCAAAATCATGTCTATCCACTCGCGCACGCAGGCATCACCGCCACGGCGCTCCAGAATGTGTATGCCAGGTATATTCCTCACCTTTTCACAGGCATCGGCCGGGCAAGCGGCCCACCCCACTGCGGCCAGCAGGTCGTAGCAGTTGACATCGTCGCCTACATAGGCTACCTCGCTCAATGAGATGCCCATCTCGACGCAGATCTCGTTCACTGCCGCCAACTTGCCGCCGTCGCGTGCACTTTGCTTGAGGTAATCAAGACCAAGCTTGCGGGCGCGGTTCACGTTGATGGTCGTGTTCTCGCTGGTAACGATTCCCACCTTGACGCCCGTGCGCTGGAGCAACTGCAGCCCCATGCCGTCGCGGGTATTGAATTTCTTGAATTCAGTGCCATCGCTGCCGTAGTACATGCCGCCGTCGGTGAGCGTGCCGTCCACATCGGTCAGGAACAGACGGATATCGTCGGGGGTTGGTATCCTTTTATCGGTATTCATCGTTTACTTGAGGTATTTCTCGATATTGTAACGCGGACGGTGTTTGCCCTCGGTATAAATCCGGCCAATATAGGCTGCGATGATGCTGAGGCAGATGAGCACACATCCGCCCACAAACCAGATGGACAACATCAACGACGCCCAACCCTGAACACCTCGGCCCTCGCACAAAGCCACAATCACATATACCAGAATGCCGAGACTGATGAGCAAGAAGATGAGACCCAGGTCAAAGATGAGACGCAACGGCTTGACGCTGAATGAGGTGACGCCATCGATAGCAAACGACAACATCTTGCTCAACGGGTACTTGCTCTCGCCGGCCTGTCGCTCCAAGCGGTCGTAATAGACCGAATCGGTCTTGTAGCCCAGCAACGGCACCAATCCCCTGAGGAACAGGTTGCGCTCCTCGTACTGGCACAGGGCATCCACCGCACGGCGGCTCATCAGCCTGAAGTCGGCATGGTTATAAACCGACTTCACGCCCATGCTGGTCATGAACTTGTAAAACATCTGAGCTGTGGTGCGTTTAAAGAAGGTGTCGGTCGTGCGTTTGCGGCGCACACCATACACGATGTCACAGCCATCGTTATATTTCTTCACCATCTCGGGGATAGCGTTGATATCGTCTTGCAGGTCGGCATCGATCGAGACGGTCACATCGGCATCTTGACGCGCTGTGTCAAGGCCTGCCATGAGGGCATTCTGGTGACCCACGTTGCCAGCCAGCTTGAGGCCGCGCACATGCTGGTCATTACCGCTGTACTGCTCGATGAGTTGCCACGTGCGGTCGCGAGAGCCATCGTTCACATAGAGGATGTAACTCCCCTCTCCCACCAGTCCGTCACGCATCATGCCGTTGAGCAGGGCAGTGAGCTGCTGGTTGGTCTGTGGCAGCACTTCCTCCTCGTTGTAGCAAGGCACCACTATCGCTAAAATTGAATTATCCATATCTCAAAAATCTTGGAGGCGACTATCATAGCCCCAACTTGCAAAGGTACATTTTTAAAATGTAATGTGCAACACAAATCTTGCAATCAGGCTCATTTTTCTTATCAAGTGGTACCAACGGGAGTGCCGATGAACGATTTTGGCGACATGAATTGACTGTGAATTGGATTTTTTTGTAATTTTGCGGGGATATAGCTAATCTAATTGACAATGATACTATCGATGACCGGATTTGGCAAAGCGGTAAAGGTGTATAACAACAAGAAAATCACCGCCGAAGTCAAGTCGCTGAACAGTAAACAACTGGATTTTGGGGTGCGTACGCCTCAAAGCCACCGTGAGATTGAGATGGAGTTGCGCAACAGCGTCTCCCAGGCACTGAAACGCGGCAAGATTGACCTGTTTGTCTATTGTGAACCCATCGAGGGCGCCGCGTCGGGAACCATCAACATTCCGATGTTGCAACAATACAAGCAGCAAATCGAGGAAATGGCCACCCAATTGAACCTGCCTCAGCCCGAGGACTGGTACGCTACCCTGCTGCGCATGCCCGATGCCCTCAAGACCGAGGCCAAGGCTACCGAGGCCGACCAGGAAGAACTCGACATCGTGAAGGAGGTTGTAGCACAGGCAACCGAGCAACTGATTGCCTTCCGCCGCCAGGAAGGCGAGCGCCTGGCCCGCTTCTTTGAGGAGAAAATCGGTGCCATCCAGGCCTTGCTCAACGAGGTGCCGAAATTTGAGGAGCCCCGCATCCAGAAGATTAAGGGACGCATCCTCGACTCACTGTCCAAAATCAAGGAAGTGGACTATGACAAGAACCGCTTTGAGCAGGAACTCATTTATTATATTGAGAAACTCGACATTACCGAGGAGAAAATACGTCTACAGAATCACCTGAATTATTTCCTCGAGACGATGAACAGCGAGGAGCCCGGCCAGGGTAAGAAACTGGGCTTCATCAGCCAGGAAATCGGTCGCGAGGTGAACACGATGGGCTCTAAGGCGAATCAGGCCGACCTGCAGAACCTGGTGGTGCACATGAAGGATCACCTGGAACAGATCAAGGAGCAGGTACTGAATGTGTTGTAGGCTTTAGGTGTTTGGCTTTAGGCTTTAGGCTTTAGGCTTTAGGCATTAGGCTTTAGGTATTAGGCTTTAGGTTATAGAATTATTACAGAAAAGATGGAACAACAGGGTAAACTGATCATTATTTCGGCACCTTCGGGGTCGGGCAAATCGACCATCATCGGTCGTATCATGCAAGACGAGTCGTTGAGGCTTGCTTTCTCGGTGTCGGCCACGACGCGTCCCCGCCGCGGGCAGGAGCAACACGGTGTTGACTACTATTTCAAGACTCAGGACGAGTTTGAGCAGATGATCGAAAACGATGAACTGGTCGAATATCAGGAGGTGTATGCGGGCCGCTACTACGGCACACCCAAGAGCGAGGTGGAACGCATTACCGCCATGGGCAACAACGTGGTGCTGGACCTGGATGTGCTGGGCGGTGTGAACGTCAAGCGCATGTATGGCGACCGTGCATTGGCCATCTTCATCCAGCCACCCAGTGTGGAAGTGCTGCGCCAGCGCCTCATCAACCGCGGTACCGACAGCATGGAGGACATCAAGGCCCGCGTCGATAAGGCCGAGTTTGAGATCTCCATCGGTCCGCAATTCGACCATACCGTCATCAACGACGACCTCGACACCGCAGTCAACGAGGTCCACGCCCTCATCGAGGACTTCATCAACAACTAGACGATTCAGGAAATACAATAAAAACAAAAACCTCCCGGCATTGCTGCCGAGAGGCTTTGTTTTGTAGAGAAACAGGGACTCGAACCCTGGTTTCCGCCGTGAGAGGGCGGCGTCCTAGACCACTAGACGATATCTCCGTCGATTTAAAAAGCCCTCGCTCAATTGTGGGTGAAGGCTTTGCTTGTAGAGAAACAGGGACTCGAACCCTGGTTTCCGCCGTGAGAGGGCGGCGTCCTAGACCACTAGACGATATCTCCATCGAAAAGCGTTGCAAAATTACTGCCATTTTTTGAACTGGCAAATTTTTCGGGCACTTTTTTTCATAATAAACCCTAAAAGGGCTTTTTTTGATAATTTTCGGCATTTTTGAGCGCCAAAAGCGCCAATGGATGAGATAAATTTAGTACCTTAGCGCATTATTACTAACATTTATTGATAACACATAATCATTATGGCAAGTAAACGACAGATTAAGAAAGCTATCCAGAATGCCTGTGGCGACATTGCAGGCGAGTGCATCTTTGCAGAATCAGCATTCGGCGAGAACAAGATCGAGGAATGGGACAGCATCATCATCGACACCGCCCTGCTCCAGCAAGAAGCCGTTAACCGCGTGAACAACAAGTTCGGCAAGAAGGTGAAAGAGTTTGCCAACCGCAAGGAGTACAACAAAGCTCGCCGTGCTTTCTTCCAGCAGTGTGAGAAGGAGTTGAGCGAGTACTTCACTGCTGAGGTGAACAACATCGCCAAGCGCATGAACGAGCTCATGCCCAAGAACAAGTAATCGTCATCTGCCCGTTGGAAGTCCTGCATGAATTTATCTGGTTGGATATTGAAAAAAGCCGGTTGGACTTTTAAGGTCAACCTGACGATGCCCGACAAATGCGTCATCGTCATCGCTCCGCATACCAGCAATTGGGATTTCATCCTGGGCGAACTCGGCATACACTCGGTGGGGATGAAGGCCGGCTTCCTGATGAAGGACACCTGGTTCTTCTTCCCCATGGGTTCTCTGCTCAAGTCCCTTGGCGGCATTCCCGTCAACCGCCGTCAACACGGCAACCTCACCCAATCGATTGTCGAGGCTTACAACACGACTCCCAAACTTGCCATCGGCGTCACCCCCGAGGGCACCCGCAGCGCCAATCCCAATTGGCACAAGGGTTCCATCTTCATGGCCAGGGATGCCCAAGTGCCACTGGTGCTGGCTTACTTTGACTATGAGAAAAAAGTGGTTTGTATCGACCGCGAGTTTGAACTCAGCGACGACGCCGATGCCGATCTGTTGCGCATCAAGCAATATTTCCAGCAACATGGCCGAGGCAAGTATCCGGAGAAGTTTGTCACCGGTTTAGAATAATCTACGGGAATTGCGGGCTTTGTTCATCCGCAATTCCTCATTTCTAACTCATTATTAAATATGATTTCACGCAATCTGCGCGTCACACTCATTGAGGACGACATCGTCTGGGGTGACCGCGAAGCCAACATCAAGCAGCTGGAGCGCAACTTGCGCAACATGCCTGACGATACCGACCTGGTCGTCCTGCCGGAACTGTTCACTACGGGATTTATGACAGCAGACCGTGAAAAGGCTGCTGCCGTAGCTGAGTGGAACAGCGGTGACACGTTGCATACCCTGCGCCAACTGGCTGCCGAGTATCACGTGGGCATCATCGGCAGTTTTCTGGCCAACACCGCGGCACAGCTCTATAACCGCGCCTTCATCATCGAGCCTAACGGCGACGAGACCTATTACGACAAGCGCCATCTGTTCTCGTTTGGCGGTGAAGACAAGGTGTTCAATCATGGATTGACTGCCGCACCCATTGTGCGATTCCGCGGTTTCAACATCAAGCTGGTGGTGTGCTACGACTTGAGGTTCCCCGTCTTTTGCCGCAATGTGAACAACAATTACGATGTGCTTGTGGTCATCGCCAACTGGCCCAAGTCGCGCGAGAAGGTGTGGCGCACGCTGCTGGCTGCCCGTGCGATGGAGAATGAATGCTATGTGTGCGGTGTGAACCGGTGCGGCACCGATCCTGCAGGCGTGGAATACCCCGAGGGATCATCGCTGATCATCGATTTCAAGGGCAAGGTGATTGCCCAGCGCATGACCAGTCCCGTCATCACTGCCGACCTCTCCCCTGCCCAACTGGCGCAGTTCAGGGAGAAATTCCCTGCCTGGCGGGATGCCGACCCGTTTACCTTGAATATCTAGATACCGCGGCAGAGCCGCGGTCCACTTGACAACACGACAACACGACAACACTACAGCCCTGTAATACCGCTTTATGGACAAGCCTGCCCTCATAGAGTTGCTGGCGCCCGCACGTGACGCCGACATTGCCATTGCCGCCATCGACCATGGCGCTGATGCGGTGTACATGGGTGCGTCGCATCATGGCGCGCGTGCCGATGCGTGCAACACGCTGGATGACGTGCGCAGGGCCTGCGATTACGCTCACAGGTTTGGAGGCCGCATCTATGCGACGGTCAACACACTCGTCTATGACGATGAGCTGATGGAGGTTGAACGACTCGTCCATGAGCTGTACCACATCGGCGTGGATGCGCTCATCGTCCAAGACCTAGGGCTGCTGCGCCTGGACTTGCCACCCATTGCCCTGCATGCCAGCACCCAATGCGACCTGCGCACCCCAGAAAAAGCCCGTTTCCTTGAGAGCCTCGGGTTTTCCCAGTTGGTTATGGCGCGCGAACTGACACTGGACGAAATCTGGGCAATTCGCCAGGTGACTACCGTTCCGCTCGAGGCATTTGTCCACGGGGCGCTGTGCGTGAGTTACAGCGGCCGTTGCGCCATCAGCCAGGTGCTGAAGGGGCGCAGTGCCAACCGTGGCGAGTGTGCCCAGTTGTGCCGCCTGCCCTACGACCTCGTAGACGGCAAAGGGCGGGTTCTTGTTGAAGGTAAGCACCTGCTCTCGCTGCGGGACATGTCGAGACACGATCGCCTGGAGCAAATGATGGCGGCAGGCGTCTCATCGTTCAAAATCGAAGGCCGGTTAAAGGACGTAGGCTACGTTAAAAACGTGGTGGCCTATTATCGTCACGCCATCGACCAAGTCATCGCCCGTCTGCCCGAACGCTACCGCCATTCCTCATTCGGCAAAGTGGATCTCACCTTTGAGCCCTCGCTGGAGAAGAGTTTTAACCGTGGATTTACCCGTTACTTCCTGGACGAACGCCATCCCAAAGACGGCACAGCTATGGCATCTGTCGATACGCCAAAATCCCAAGGGGAGTACCTGGGACGCGTTATGCGGTGTAACGGCAATGAGCTCACTATTGATACCCGTGCCATACTGGCCAATGGTGACGGATTGAGTTACTTCGATGCCCAGGGAGAATTCACGGGTGCACGGGTCAACCGAGCTCTGGGCGGTGGAACAGTACTGCTGCGCGAGCGTGCTGCCATTCCTCGCGGCACAGCCATTTACCGCACTGGTGACAAGGCCTTTGATGATTTGCTCGGTAAACCCTCGGCCACCCGCAGCATCGCTGTCGATGCACTCCTGCGATACACTGGCGGCATGCTGACACTTACTCTTGCTGATGAGCGCGGCAACCGCGTGACGCATGCTATCGAATGTGACCTGCAACCCGCCGACAAGCCCCAAGAGGCACGTCAGGCCGCTGAATTGGCCAAACTGGGCGGTACTATTTATCGGTTGGGTGAAGCAAAGGTTGCCGGCAATGTGTTCATTCCCGCCTCGCTATTGTCCAGACTGCGCCGCGACACCATTGAACTGCTCGACCGAACCCATCTCATCACCCGTACTGTGGATAAACGGCGCCCCGAAGATAAAAGCGCTTCCTGCCCTGCCACTAAGTTAGAACCCGCTGATAACGTCGCCAACCACCTGGCCGAACAACTTTACCGGGACCATGGCGTGACCGATATCAAGCCCGCTCTTGAGGCGGGTACTACAGTAACGGCCTCTACCCCACTGATGCACACCCGCTACTGCATCCGCCGGCAACTTGGCGCCTGCCTGAAATTCAAAAACGCCAATGCGCTGCCCCGCGACATCTACCTGAAAACCGGTAGCACTCTGTTGAGGGTAACCTGCGACTGCCGCCGCTGCGAGATGACGATTACCCAAGCCAATTAGGACGTAATCCATCAAAAAATTTTGCATTTCGACCACCTTGCATTATCTTTGTCATCGATATGAAAAAAGACACGATACAACTGATCATCATACTGGCCGTGCTGGCAGCCGTGGTTGTTGCCATCCTGAAGTTTATGCCGCACGACATTGTTACCATTTACAACTGGTATAAGGAGCATTTGACCTACGGCACCATCCTGTTGCTAATGGCTATTGAAAGTTCCTTTATCCCGTTCCCGAGCGAGGTGGTCATCCCGCCAGCAGCCTATTTTGCTGCCCGCAACGGCGACATGAACATTATCATGATTGTCGTGATTGCCACGCTGGGCGCACTCATCGGGGCCGTCATTAACTATGTGCTGTCGCTGCTCATCGGGCGCCCCGTGGTCTATGCCTTCGCCAACAGCCGCATCGGCCACATGTGCCTGATCGATGCCGAAAAGGTGGAAAAGGCTGAAGCCTACTTTGACCGTCACGGCGCCATTTCGACCTTCCTGGGCCGACTGATTCCCGCCATCCGCCAACTTATCTCCATTCCTGCCGGACTGTCGCGCATGAACTTCGGCACCTTTACCCTGTTCACTTCGCTGGGTGCCGGCATCTGGAATGCGGTGCTTGCAGGCTTGGGCTACTGGTTGAGCCAGCATTTCCCCGAAGAGGAACTGCTTGTCCAGCTCGAACATTACAACCGTTACCTGTCGTGGGCGGGTTATGCACTGGCCATATTTATCGTCCTTTTCCTAGCCTACCAAGCCATCAAGAAACGCCCCACTTCCCAACATACTCCCAACTCCTAACTTCTCACTCCTAACTATTATGAAAGTATCTCCCTCCCTGTTATCAGCCGACTTTGGCAACCTGGCCAAAGACATCGACATGGTGAACCGCAGCGAAGCCGATCTGCTGCACCTCGACGTGATGGACGGCGTGTTCGTGCCTAACATCTCATTCGGTTTCCCTGTCATCAAATACGTGCAAAAGCTGAGTCAAAAGCCCCTCGACGTACACCTGATGATTGTTGAGCCGCAAAAGTTCATCAACGAGGTGCGCGACTGCGGCGCAGCCATCATGACCGTTCACCAGGAGGCTTGCGTCCACCTCAACCGCGTTGTACAGCAAATCCACGACGCAGGCATGCAGGCTGGCGTATCGCTCAACCCCGCCACGCCTGTAGCGATGCTCAAGGATATCATCTGTGACGTGGACCTCGTGCTCTTGATGTCGGTCAACCCGGGCTTTGGCGGCCAGAAGTTCATCGTCCAGACCTTGAACAAGGTGCGCGAACTGCGGCCACTCATCGCCCTTAACGGATCGAACGCACAGATTGAGATTGACGGCGGCGTGAACGAAGTTACCGGCGCTCAACTTGCTCAGGCAGGGGCCGATATCCTTGTTGCCGGCAGCTACGTTTTTGGCGCCGACGATCCCATCAAGACCATCGAAGGACTCAAAAATCTGTGAAAATATTTTGTCAGGTGGAAAATTTGCCCTAACTTTGCACCCGCTTTGGGAGAGAAATCCCAGATAGCTTGACTGGAAAGGTGCCGGAGTGGTCGATCGGGGCGGTCTCGAAAACCGTTGTACGCTTTGCGTACCGTGGGTTCGAATCCCTCCCTTTCCGCAAATTAGAGACAACTTCTTGATTCACAAGCAGTTGTCTCTAATTTTATATTTGGTCGGACGATTTTCGGACGGTAAATCTTCAATATCTTCTCCTTGCTTCAAATATAAATATCTGAATTTCAATCAATTATTACCAATCATTTTTTAAATTACTGGGACGATTTCGGGACGAAAAATCACAAGATCAGGCACTATAAGAAATAAACTATCGGTTGTTTTGCCACAAAGGTAAAACAACCGCGTATGCCTTGAAAAAACAAGACAGTTTGTTATTTCTTCGGGGCGCGCACTGCCCGCACAGTGTGACCAAATGCACGGCCATTTATATGCCAATCGTACTTGTGCTCCGAGTCGAAGCCGAGAAAGTAAGATCCCTCACACAGGGCTTGGCTGAGTGTGCGCGACCAATAGTAGCCGCCGGAGCCTGCTTTATTGAGCACCCCCTCCCAATAGTAGCCTGCAACGGGCAAGAACAGAGATGCGCCGTTCGGACCAGTGCCAAGTTGGCCGTTCACACCATTACGCTGAGTCCATTGCCATGTGCAGTAATTGTACAACTCCTCTATTTGGTCATAGGACGGCATACGCCACAACGGCCCCCAATTGGCATAGGCGGCATCGTCTTCAGAATCCAACTCCGTCTTGTCGTCAAATGGGCCAAAATTGCTGTTGGTGCAGTACTTCATCAAATAGAAGTTGCCGATTCTGTCATATCCACCCAACTTGTAGGTATTCCAATCATAGGTGTCCTTGGTGTGGGTCTCACCCCAGGCGAAATAGTCACCATATTCCTCGGGATTGTTGGCACCGATGTTGCATGTGGCCCACAGGGTGCCGCTAGGCAAACCCAGGTCAACGAATTCATGATTATCGAGAGGCATAGGTTCATCTTTATCGTCACTGCATGAAATGAGGACGAAAGGCAATGCAATAGCCATTAACAAAAGTATCTTCTTCATAGTAAAATCCATTTTTTGTATGCGACAAAGGTATGGAGTATCAACAAGAGATGCAAGTTATTATCCATAAAAATGGACAATAACTTAGCTTTTTTCCGAAAAGTGTCAAAACTTTTTACGTCTTCGCAGCAAACAGCAATCGCTTAACGCCCTTAGATGCCTAATGATTCAAACATCTCTTCCGATGAATCAAAAGATTCTATACGTCCAGCCATCTTATCTTCCTGGGAAAGATTATGGCAACCATTGGAATTCTCATCTATAATCTGCATAACTGCTTAACAATTAAGATTAAAAGAGATATAAGGGATTAATCATCTAGAATGAACAATTGACGCAACGACTACGCATAAACTCATAGTCCTTACGGATACGAGTTTTTCTCTCTTCAGTGACAGGCTCAGGGTTGAGCATTCGCATCTCAAATTTTTTGGCCTCTTCACCAAAGAGCATCGGTGTTTCTTTTAAAGGTCTTGCCATAGTTTTTGTCCTCCTGATTTCTAATCTCAATGCAAAGCTAATCATTTATTTATATATAACTGCATTATTAATGCCAGAATTTTGAAAAACGCTCTTAAAGAAGTATTTTTGCACACTGAAACTCCAGTTTAAAGATGATTTCATCTGAATAATAGAGGAAAAATCAGGCTACTCGAAGCGTTAAAATACGTTTATTACCAAGTAGTTAAGTGGCAATTAAGGTCGGACGATTTTCGGACGATTGTTGTTAAATTGGGCACCTTTTCCAAATGCTAACATGCTGATTATCAATACTCGTTACCGAACAATTTGTGAGGTATTTAATCCCTCCCTTTCCGCAAAATGAAGAAGAAGTCCCTTGTGGGCTTCTTTTTTCATTTTACGTGTCAGGCGCTGCAGATTCGAACACACAGGGTTCGCCATCGGCCTTCAGGCCGCTTTCGCAGCGCAGCGGAGAAAGAATCCCTCCCTTTCCGCACAAATTCAATGAACGATTAAGATGTAAGTCTTAATCGTTTCATTTTTTACTGAGCTTGAATCGGAACTCTATAAGGTGTCTTGTTTCTCCTTTTCTACAAGTTTACGCAGACGTTCGATAAGCACATCATTCCGACCAATGACATTTCCTTTCACTGGAATATCCATCATTGTCTGCCCCACTTGGAATGCTACTATTAGCCAGAAGAATCCGTATCCATTGATATCTGTTATCATTTTGTAAATCACATATCCAATTAGGAACAGGACGAGAACGACATTAAATGGAAGGCATTTGCCAATTTTGTTGGGGTAGGAGGCATCATACCTACTCAATAATTCCTCTGCGTTTTCAGCCTTCATTATATTTTTATTCTTTACAGAGAATAGAAACTTTTCAAAAGATATCACCAGAAAGATGCCACTCAAGAATAAAATTTCAGAGGAATCACACTCAGTGAGGAAGCAATACACAATGATTGCTGCTAAACACAATAGACCGTAGACGATACCCATTACAAAACCTAATTTTACTTTTCGAGCAAATTCAGTTTTGATATCTTTGATGAGATTTTCTAATTCTATTTGTTTCATAATTCTAACTGATTATTGTTTGAGGCAAAGTTAAGGAGTATCAACAAGAGAAACAAGTCATTATCCATAAAAAGGGACCTTGCCTCGACTTTTTTCCAAAAAGTGTCCAAAATTTTTACACTTTCGTTGCCAACATCTGTTCTTAACACTGAATTTCACTGCAATTTTAGTGTTTTTGGCAAGATTTTTGTAATGTGATTTGGATGGTAACTATTTTTTAGTTACATTTGCATTTCTATGAATACAATGAATTATAAGGGCTATTTAGGCTCAGTCGCTTTTAGCGAGCAGGACGGTGTTTTCTACGGCAAGGTGGAGGGCATCAATGGTTTGGTGAATTTTGAGGGCGAGAGCGTCAAGGAACTTACCGAGGCATTTCATGAGGCCGTGGATGATTACCTCGCTTATTGCGCCAATCAGGGCATTGAACCGGATAAGAGTTATTCAGGCGCTCTGAATGTGAGGTTGACACCAGCCATCCACCGCAGAATCGCTATGCTTGCCAAACAAGCTGGGCTCACCATCAATGCCTTTATCCGAAAGACGCTTGAAGAGAAAGCAGAATCAGAAATGGTCGTATAACAATCGAACGCGAAATAAAGATTAATTAACTGTCTATAAGTTGCTTATAAGCTATTTTTCAGGGACAGTATAGGGACACTAATCATGGATTTTCCCTCTTTTACGAAAATGTAAGTTTTTGTGTATCAGATGGGTAATATTTCGGATTTTCAAGTATTTAATCCCTCCCTTTCCGCTGGAAATGAAAAAGAAGTCCTTGATTGAGGGCTTCTTTTTCATTTCTATAGAC
>JAEEGJ010020616.1_pt1 | contig 14302 bp, 14 predicted proteins | sample 8958761 | NCBI WGS metagenome assembly JAEEGJ01 (sample SAMN16246546, study PRJNA631951) | gut metagenome | biome: gut microbiome; feature: rumen; material: RS-attached | host: Bos | place: Iran: Karaj | collected 2018-10 | reverse complement strand
GATGGCCAATGCGGGCGGCGCATGGGATAAAGCGCAGAAATACATTGAGTCCGGTGTACATGGCGGTAAAGGTTCCGATCCGCACAAAGCGGCGGTTACCGGCGATACCGTAGGCGATCCTTTCAAAGATACTTCCGGACCGGCTATGAACATCCTGCTGAAGCTGATGACCATTGTTTCCCTGGTATTTGCTCCGGTTTTGGCTGCCCATGGTGGCATCCTGCTGGGAATGTTCAAATAATGAGTCGATAACTGACAATTGAATTTTATAGTAGTATAAAACAGGACTGTTTCGGCAGTCCTGTTTTTGTTTTGGTAAGTATTGTTTTTGTGTTATAATATAAAAGCAGATTTTCCACACATTCCACACGGAGGCGGCTATGAACGGACAGGTACACAGGAACGCCGGTGCTTTTTTCCTGCAGGGCAGCAGGGATACAGGCGTATTGCTGGTTCATGGTTATACCGGCGCCCCGGCTGAAATGCGCATGTTAGGTGACTATTTGCAGGCAAAGGGCGGTTATACTGTGCAGGGCGTCTGTCTGGCCGGGCACTGTGCAACGGTGGAAACTTTGGAGCAGACCACATGGCCCGACTGGTATGAAGCGGTAGAAGAAGGCGTGAAAGAATTGCACAGACACTGCTGCCACATCTACATAGCAGGGCAGTCCATGGGCGGTTTGCTGGCTATCAAAGCTGCTGTGGAACTGCCGGTGGAAAAAGTGATTCTGCTTGCAACACCTGTTTTTTTGCAGGACTGGCGTGTACCTTTCGTAAAACTTTTGCGTTATTTCATTCCGCGTTTGTACACAGGGCAGCACAGTTACAACGTGCCGGAGGAATATATGCAGGGTTATACGGAGATGCCGACAAAACCGGTGCCAAGCCTGCTGGAACTGATAGAGATTTGCAAAGCGTGCTACCTGGGAAAAATAAAGATTCCCACCCTGATTGTGCAGGGGAACGCGGATCATACGGTAAAACCGCAAAGCGCGACATACATTTACGAACAGTTAAAACAGGTTCCGGATAAGCAGAAAGAAATCCTCTGGCTGCCGGAAGCAAAGCATGTAGTGACGCTGGACGACACAAGGGAAACGGTGTATGAAAAGTGTCTGGAGTTCTTTGAAAGGCAGGTTTGAGGCAGGGAGGCTGCGCCGATGTTTTTTGATTTAATTGCTCCTACGCCGCTGATTCCCGGCACCAGGATTTTTGTAGACTGGGCGGAAATAGAAGAGGCGTTTATGGTTGCGGCACTTCTTACCGTGCTGATAGAAGTTCCGTTATTTTATTTTTGCGGTTACCGTAAGCCAAAAGAAGTGGCAGGCTTTGCTGTTGTTAATATAATCAGCAACCTGCTGCTGAATGAGTTTTTGGAGCAGGATCCTTTCGACTGGTATTGGATGGCCGTTGTCCTGGGCGAAATCGCGGTGATACTCCTGGAGTTTTGCCTCTGCAGTTATTTCATTCAGGGTGACAGGAAGAAGCTGTTCAAAACTCTTGTGCTGGTGAACGTATGCAGCGTAGTGCTGGGCGAAATACTGTTCTGGTTTTATTATTGATCAATGATTCTCCAAGTTTTTGAGAGTTTATCTCAATCACTGTGTTATTTGATGCAACAGTTTATACTACATACTTATAATTTAAAGAAGTAAAAAGATGCGCAAAGGGGGATTTAACATGAAAAGGCTTCTAACATTATTTATGACGGCTCTTCTGATGGTCTTATCTGCTTTGCCTGCAGGCGCTGCAAACCGTGCAGAATTAAATGCTGCGCAACGGGACAAGCTGGACATCTTCTTCAGTAATTTTGCGGAAGCGCATGTTGGGAGTTTTGTGGTGAACAACGAGATTCCCATGGATACTTTTGTAGATTTCGGTGTAAAGCACAACCTGATCAACCGTCAGTATGACCTGGTGAATGTGAACGAAGGGTACTGGGGCGTGAAAAAAGAAGCGGTAGAAGCTGCCGTGTATAAATATTTCGGCCGTAATATCCAGGCTGCTTCATCCCGCCAGTACACGTTGACGAATAATCTGTATATCATTCCCAAAGCCGGCGGGGAAACCTTTACTTTCGCCCAGGTGGCAGATTGGAACGAAAGCGGGAATGGTGTATGGACAGGCATTGCCAATATTTACGCCGCTTCCTCCGGTTTTACCGGAAATGTGCACGGCACGGCTGAGCAATGGAGGAAAGAAGCGCCGGAAGATGTTCCTGCCCTTACCGGCCGCTATATGTTTACCGTGACCCGTTCGCCCTCTGACGCGGAACGCTATGTGCTGGTGGACTGGCTGGGACAGTAACGGAATCCGGCAATAATGGTATAGGTGCAAAATAACGGATCGTCCGGAAAAACAGGAAGCCTTCGCTGTCATGACTGACAGCGAAGGCTTAGCTTATCTGGCGGCCGGAACCGGGAACTGAATGAATTCTGAATTACAGATTCGCGTTATAAAATGTGAAGGCGGCCGGAAAGTTATTCTTTCACACTCCATAGCGCAGTCTTAATAGCATCACGTTTTGTTTCGTTGTACACCTTTTCCTCGTTACCGTGTTCGATCTGGCGGAAATACACGTTGCGCATGTTGTTGGTGCGGGCAATGCTTTTCAGCTGTACGTAACGATCCTTCGGGTCGGTACTGGTGAAGAATAAAAACTTTTTGCTGATGACTTCCAGAGGCCGGAGGTTGTGCGCAGTGAAAATCAGCTGTCCCAGACCTTTTTCTGCAAAAATCTCCAACATCTCACCCCAGATATATTCAAAGATGCCCGCGTCAAATTCATCGATGGCAAGAGTGAAGGAAGGATCATTATAAGCTGCGGTCAAAAGGCTCAGCATGGAGATCAGGCGGCGGACCCCGTCGGATTCGTCCCTCAGAGGCAATACCATCCCCTTGCGGTGGGCAATCGCTTCCACCATCTGTCCGACAGAACCATCTTTCATGACAGGCCGGGCGATGGTGCGAAGCTCGATGGACAGGCCGGGGATCAACTGCTCAATGACTGTATTCACCTTGGAGATATATTGGTCAACGGTTCTAAACATATCCTGGGGCATGGCAGTGGGGCGGTCCATCTGGATAGGGAAGGAACCTGCCGGCGTGTGCAACAGAAGTGCCAGATTCAGACGGATCAGGCCAGAGGAGCGGGTGTTGACTACAAAGAAATAGTTTAACCCGTAATAGTTCAGTTCCAGGATTACCTGCAGGTATTCAGAATAATCAGCGCATTCTTTCAAATACTTCAGTGTTTCCGGCATGAAGATGAAAGACTGGGAACGTTTGCTGGCCAGCCTCTTATTTACTTCCAGATCCAGGGCCTTCTGGTTATTTTTATCCGGGCCGATCATGAACTTATGGCGTGATTTAGGTCCGAAAGGACGCTCGTCGCCCGTGGTGTCAATAACCGGGTTCATGCGCTGGTCGCTGCCATGGAAGGGGCCGGACATACTAAGGACTTCGTTAAAGATACAGACCCTTTGGCTGGAAAAAGGAAGTGTGTTGAAATCAGGGGCGTCACCCAGCCCTGATTCTGTGTCAACCGCATTTTCTTCCGCTTTCATACAGAACTCATACATGGCCTTGCGTATGCGGCCGTCCTCATATTGCAGTTCGAACTGGAAAGAAAGCTTTGCGGATTCTGCTTTCTTGTTGATACATTCAGAAAACAGGTTCTGCACTTTGCTGCCACGCAGCAGTTGTTTTAAAATATACAGCGCCTCGATCAGTGCGGTTTTGCCGGAACCGTTCTGTCCATACAGGCCGAGGATGTCGGCCTGAGTGCCGTAAGGGACAAAAGTTTTGCCGCAATGGAAGTCGATTTCACCATATTCTACATTCTTGAAATCCTGTAGAACAATCTTTGTTATGCGCACTACAGGAAGACGTGCGCTGTGTTCGTCAGTGATTAAAATGTTTTGTGATTTGGATTGCGTCTGTAATGACAGTTTCATAATGACCTCACTTATAATAAAAAATAAAAACAAATAAAAAATAATAATTGGCAAATAATTCCTTAAAATATTCTAACACAAGTTCGGATTCAAATTCAATAATTGATTTAAAAATATAAATTTCAGTATATTATAAAAATGATCAGTTTAAGGGAAAAAAGGGGAATTGTATCCAAATATGTGGTAAAATATAAACAATGGGACGATTCTGCAAATCCGGATGATACAATGAAAACGGAAAGGAATTATGCCCGATGGTGAAAGTAATAAACAATGATTTTGGTTAGTTACACCTTAGCATACGAAAGGTTAAGGAGGGAAAGGGGCGCCTATGTTTACCAAACTGGATGTAACGACAAAAAGTCATACCGAGATGCAGGATATTACCCGGCTGATACAGAAAGCCGTTACGGACAGTGGTGTAAAAGATGGGCTCTGCATTGTGTTTATCCCGCACACGACTGCGGCGGTCACCATCAATGAGAATGCGGATCCTGACGTAGTGAAAGATTTTACGAAAGAAATTAATAAGATTGTTCCCTGGGAAGACGGTTATCTTCACATGGAAGGAAATTCTGCAGCTCATCTGAAATCAAGCATGATTGGTTTTTCGGAACAGATTATCATAGATAATGGCAGGCTTGTTCTGGGAACCTGGCAGGGAATTTACTTCTGCGAATTCGACGGACCGAGGCATCGGAAAGTTTACGTTAAGATTTTAAACTGATATGGAGGCCTTATGAGACAGCTTTTTTCCATTGCCGGACCATTTGGTAAGTTAAGCGGTGTGATTAATTTATGCGGGGAAGAGTCAGGGCGGCGTAATGTGCTGGTGATGGCTCATGGATTCCGGGGTTCCATGGAGGGAGGCGGCCGGGCGGCTGCTCTGGCAGATGAAATCGGGGAAAATATTTGCAGCGTGGTACGTTTCAATTTCAGTTGGTGTACTATGCTGAGCAATCAGGTCGCGGAACTGAAAGCCGTTTTGGATTTTGTCAGAGAAACACTACGGCCGGAAAAAGTCTTCCTGCTGGGGCGGAGTTTCGGCGGGGCTACGTGTATTATTACAGCCTGTGGGGAGGATAATGCCTACCAGCCCTATGGTATGATATTGTGGTCTGCGCCCAACAGCCTGCAACAAACCTTTATCCAGGTGCTGGGAGAAGATGCGTTTCGGGAAGCGTTGCAGGGAAAGAGCATCGTACTGGATGATGAGCGCGGTCACGATGAGATTCCGGCAGCGTTTGTTATGGACTTGTTCCATTACGATGTGGCAGAGTTCTTAAAAAAATGGAAAAAGGGGCCTTTGCTGATTATCCATGGTGAAAAAGATAGCACTGTAACACCGGACCAGGCAAAAGAAAATTACGAAATCGCCGGGGGCAAAAAGCATCTGCATTTCATGGAAAACGACAATCACCATCTGGATCTGCACTTTAAGGAAGCCGGTGAACTGGTGAAAAACTGGCTCAGGAAAAATGCTCTTATAAGTAGAAGTTAAAACCTGATAAGAATAAATGACGCAACAATAAAGTCTAAATGACGTCATAAATTATTCAAAAACCGAACTGAGTGAACGATAGAATTTGGGAGGGGAACTGATATGGGAGAAATACAGAACCAGGTTGTAACGCAGCACTTACAAATGAACGAAATAGAAAAAAAGCTTCTGGCAGCGGAAGAGGAAAAGTATGGCGAGAAGCTGGTGGAAATGTCTAAAGACCAGAAATACGGTATGTGTTTTGCCTGCGGGGAGCAGAATCCTATCGGGTTACATTTACATTTTTTCTGGATTCCTAACGGCGTGCTGGCATTTTTTACGCCGAGGCAGGAACATCAGAGTTACGACGGACGGATGCACGGCGGTCTGATTACTGTGCTGCTGGACGAGATTATGGGAAATTACATTTTTAAGAAAGAAGGCGTGCCTGCATATACGGCACGCATCGACCTGCGTTTCCGCACGCCGGTAATGATTGGCAGTACCATACGCTGCGAAGGGCACGAAGTAAAACGAAAAGGTCGTCTGGTAATCATGGAAGGTGTTATAACCAATCCGGACGGGACCGTAGCAGCGGAGGCCACCAGTACGCTGATGATGGAAAGATAGACAAGGATGGAGCGTGAATGGCCTCGTTTCATAGTTTCGTTGAGGCCCTTCCGCAAGGAAAATGAAAGAACAGCTGAGAATATAAAAAAACAGCAAAAGGATTATTGATTATGGCTACACTCTCACTGAAAGATAAGATTATGGCGTTCATGCAACGGGAAAGTTACGCTCCCATGACGGCGGAGGAGATGATATTCGCCATTCCCGTCAAAGAAGAACCCATGCACGAATTCTGGGATGCCATCATGGAACTGGAAAAAAACGGCTATGTGGTAAAAACCCGTTTTGAGACTTACGGCCTGCCGGAAAAGATGGGACTGGTGGCCGGGCGGTTCCAGTTAAGCAGTAAAGGGTTCGGTTTCCTCATTCCAGATAATAAGGGAACAAAGCCGGATGTTTTCATTCCGCCCCGTAAGCTCCACGGCGCCATGAACAATGACCGGGTCATGGCCCGTATCGACAGTCATGCGCCGGGGCGCCGGCCCGAAGGGGAGATTATCCGTATTATTCAGCGGGCCAACACCAGGGTGGTGGGCGTGTTCAAACGCACCATGGATTTTGCGTTTGTGATTCCGGACGACAAACGGATCGGCAGCGATATTTATATTTTACGCAGGAATTTTGGCGGTGCGGCCAATAATCAGAAAGTGGTTGTGGAAATTACGGACTGGCCCACGGAAGAACATAATGCGGAACGTCGCAGCGCAGAAGGCCGGGTAGTGGAAGTGCTGGGCTACGTAGGAGACCCGGGACTGGAAATATTGTCTATCATCAAGCAACACGATCTGCCTCTGGATTTTCCGGAAAATGTGAAACGGGCGGCGGCCCGGATTCCGGAAGAAATTCGGGAAAAGGACTGGCAGGGCAGGGAGGACCGGAGGAACTACCCTGTCGTGACGGTGGACAGCGAAGACGCCAGGGATCTGGATGATGCGGTGTATGTGCGGCGTCTGGATAACGGGCGTTACCTGCTGGGTGTTTACATTGCCGACGTCAGTTATTACGTAAAGGCGAAAACCCTGCTGGATCAGGAAGCGCAGGAACGGGGCACCAGCGTGTATCTGGTGGACCGGGTGCTGCCCATGCTGCCCCAACGGTTAAGCAACGGCATTTGCAGCCTGAACGAAAAGGAAGACCGCCTTGTTATGAGCTGTGAAATGGAAATCGAAGCGGAGACGGGCCGGGTCGCAAAGTATAAAATTTTTCCGGCTGTGATCCATTCCCATCACCGGCTCAGCTATAATCTGGTGCGTGCCATTCTGGAAGAGGGGGACAAAAAGGCCAGGGAAGATTATGCGGACATTGTTCCCATGCTGGAAGAAATGCGGGAACTCTGCCGCGTTTTGCAAAAGAAGAGAGCCCGGTGCGGCGCCATTGAGTTTGACCTGCCGGAGCAGAAAGTAATATTGGATGAAGCAGGTAAACCGCTGGAAATTAAACAGCGTATTCACGGACTGCCGGAATCCATCATTGAAGAGTTTATGCTGGCGGCCAACGAAACGGTGGCCCGGCATCTTTCCATGCTCCAGTGGCCCTGCGTGTACCGGGTCCATGAGTCTCCGGCGGAAGACAAGATGGAAGGACTGGCCAAACTGCTGCAAAGCTTCAATGTGAAACTGCGCATTCCCAAAAACGGGGAAGTGCGTCCCAAAGATGTGCAGGCAGCGTTGGCGGAAATGAAAGAGCGGCCAGAAGAACGGCTGGTGAACACGGTGGCCCTGCGCTGCATGCGGCAGGCCGTGTACCAGACAGAAAACATCGGACACTTCGGGCTGGCCGCGGAATACTATTGCCACTTTACGTCGCCCATCCGCCGTTATCCGGATTTGCTGGTTCACCGTATTTTGCACGCCTGGCTGAAAGATCCGGACCTGACGCAGCATTTGTCTGCGCTTTCGGAAGACAGTCTGGAAAGTATGGCGGAGCATTCTTCCGTACAGGAACGCAACGCAGCGGAAGCGGAACGGGAAACCGTGGATTTAAAGAAAGCCGAATACATGCTGGAACACATTGGAGAAACCTATGAAGGCGTAATCTCCGGCGTGACCTCCTTCGGTATGTTTGTGGAACTGGCCAATGGCGTGGAAGGGCTCGTCCACATGTCCAGTCTCACGGATGATTATTACGAATTCATTGAAGACCGTTACTGCCTGACGGGAACCCATACCGGCAACACCTACCGGCTGGGTGACACGGTGCAAATCGAAGTGCTGCAGGTGAACATGGAAGACCGCAGTATTGATTTCATTATGGCCGGGGAGAATGATGCCATGCGGGATTATATTAAGACACAGCTTGGCAGCACCGGGGACCATGGAAGACCGGAACGCAGGGGCAATGCCCGGCGTGGTGGCAGCAGAATGAAAAAGTCCGGAGGTATTGCAGGGCAAAGGGCAGACGGTTCGGGTAAAACATATAAATCCGGCCACAGCAGCGTGGCCGTTTTACTGGAAGAAATCCGTCAGGACGCGGCTCAGGCTACCGGCGGCGGACACAGGAAAAACAAACGGCGTCACGGTAGCCACGAGCAAGTCAACGGTGTGACACGTCCTTATGCCAAGCGGGGCAAGGGCGGTATCGGCGGTAATAAATATGCGGGCATGAATAATAAGAAAAAACGGAGACGGAGATAAAGGAACTTTTGCTTCGTTAGCGAATAGAATTACTGTAAGAAACAGGAATTTGTACGTCTGCCTGAGCATTGTAATTATAATTTGTGAAGTGTAACGTGATGCAGGCATGGAAAAGGCATGAGCAAACCATTGGAAGCGATTGCGTCATTCCGTGAGATGAAATGAGCCGCCCGTGGCGGAACTGTTTGAGAGGCGCAGCCTCGAGTTTTCCGCCACAGGCGAATGAATCCATGGAATAGCAATCGGTGACAGGTTTGCGATGCCTTTCCCTGCCGCATCACCTACGCATATAAACTTCAATTTGTTTTTCTGGAGACATTATGGCGGAAACAAAAATCAAAATCATTACGGAAAACCGGAAAGCCCGCCACGATTACAATATCGTGGAAGCGATGGAAGCCGGCATGGAGCTGGTGGGCACTGAGGTGAAATCGCTGCGGGCAGGCAAGGTCAACTTAAAAGACAGCTTTGTACGGATTACCAAAAAAGGGGAACTGGTTGTGATTAACATGCACATCAGTCCTTACGATTTTGGCAATTACAATAATCATGACCCATTGCGTACCCGGCGTCTGCTGATGCATCGCAGGGAAATCGACAGACTGTTGGGTAAAGTGAAGGAAAAAGGCTATTCCCTCATTCCCCTGAAGCTGTATTTCAAGCACGGCTTCGTGAAAATGGAACTAGCCCTTTGTACCGGCAAGAAGATTTACGACAAGCGTCGCGACATGGCAGACCGGGACGCGAAGCGTGAGATGCAGCGGGTGATTAAAGAGCGGAATAAGTTTTAATCAGTGCCTCCTTAACATCGTTGTTTGCAAAGTTGCAAAGAGAAGACCCGGGTAAGGTATCGAGTGCGGTTTAGCGGGGGCTTCCCTTTGGGCATAAGAATACATATATTCAATTAATGCGTGAGGAACAATTGAGACTAAGACCAAGTGAAATAGAAGAACATCAAATCGGTGAAATTGAATATCGGCTGCAGTATAAACGGATCCGGCGTATGTACCTGCGGTTAAAGCCGCAGGAGTCGAAGGTGTTTGTAACGGCGCCCTATCGTACGCCTCTGTCTGAAGTGGAACAGTTTGTTTCCCGGAACCGGGAGTGGATCCGGCGGCAGAAGCAAAAACAGGAGCAGATGGCGCCGAAACCGGTTCGTCAGTATGTTACCGGGGAAGAAGTGTATGTCTGGGGAAAAGCCTATGAACTTCTGGTGCTGACAGATCCGGAAATGGTGCGCCAGCTTTGTGGGGAAGAAGCGGCGGATGCCTTGCTGAAACATCACATGGCTTCCGTGAAACTGGAAAACGCGAAGCTCCTGCTGGCCTGTCCTTCCGGCTTTGATGAAGCAAAGCGGGAACAATGCATTGATTTGTGGCTGAAACGCCAGATGGAAGCGTTCCTTCCGGCGATCTTTCAGGGGTGCCGTTCCGTGGTGGGCAAACAGGAATCCAGCTGGTATGTGCGCAAGATGAAAACCCGCTGGGGGACCTGCAATATCAGGACGGGGCGCATCTGCATCAATTTGAATCTCGGTCATCTGCCTCCGGAATATCTGAGCTATATCGTGATCCATGAGCTGACCCATCTGTGGGAAAAGGGACACGGCGAACAGTTCAAGGCGCGGATGGATCAGTATTATCCCCAGTGGCGGGAGCGGCGGCAGGATATTATCAAACTGGCCTATATGTTGTAAGGAAACGCGAAAGAAGCCTCGTTTTCTTATTCTCTGCTCCAAAAGTATTGCGGCAGAAAACAGAGTCCGGTTTGAAATAATCCGAACTATGCATTTTCCAACGTCAGGTTCTATGATATAATATACGTGACAGGTTTGGTAAAACTTATCTGTGAAGGAAGGACTGGCAGATTCATTTTTCGGCAAACATGCGGGGGATGAAATGGAGCAGTTCCTTAAACGTGTGCAGATGGTTGTTTTTTTGGTAGTTTTTACAGATGATTATGAGGAAAGGGGTATGCAAATGAAAAAGTATGTATGCAACGTATGCGGTTATGTGTATGATCCGGCGGAAGGCGATCCGGATAACGGCGTAGCGGCAGGCACTGCCTGGGAAGATGTTCCGGAGGAATGGGTGTGCCCGTTATGTTCTGCCCCGAAAGAGGATTTCTCGGAAGAATAACGATTATATAATTTCGCAGAGCAGAGGTGACGTGTAACATGAAATTGAAAATAATTCTGTTAGGCGCATTGCTTTTGACGTTTCTGTGTTCCTGTGTGTCCGGAAAGGCGGTTCACGCGATGGAAAGCAAAAAAGTAGTTCTTAACACGCTGCCGAAGTCGGCGGCGGAGATCAAACCCGCAAGTTCGCCGCAGCAGACTGCTGCCTATGCCATTGCGTCGCTGGTACGGTATACGGAAGACGCGGAAGCCGGCATTGCCATGCTGGACGTACTGCGGGGGCCGCGTCCCCTGAACAATTTCAACAAACAGTTCCTGCGGGACCAGCTGCGGGGCAAGGAGTATACGGCAAGATCCTACTTTGACGGGGCCAATCCCGATAACAATTACACGCCGTCTACACCGTATACGCTGACTGTTTCCGAGAATCCCTATTCTTACCAGAATGAAGGCTATGCCCGTCTGCTGCTGAAGAGCGGCGGAGCAGACAACCCGCGTTTTATTACGCTGCGGCTGAAACCTTCAACAGGCGAGTGGTATCTGTGGGAGTATGAAGGACTGCTGGCGGGGATCCGGATTCCGGCAAAAGACGATCCGTGGAAATAAAAAAGTTATAAGGCTTTGGGAGATTCCAAAGAATGAAACAACCAGGGTTGTAGCACATGGCTGCAACCCTGTTTCCTTAAAGAAAGTCAAAAAAGTTTCGCATTTATTTCCATGCAATTACAATTGCATTGTGATATAATCAAAGAATAATAACATCCGGACAGTGTTTGCTTGATGTTTTAACGGTGAAGCTGAATGATTGAAGGAGGATTGTGCAATGAAAAAATTATTGTTGATGTTGTGTGTGTGTTTGTCTTTGTGTGCCTCGGCTTTTGCGGCTGAAGAGACAAAATCGGAAGTTACGCCGGATTATCAGGCCGTGCTGGGCGGCGACCGTGCTGTCGTGGGAATGACAGACCAGACGGTGATGGCGGCAGTGGCCAATTTGAAGATTTATCCGAAAACAAAAGGAATTATCCTGCCTGCCGGGTTAAAGAACTATTTTGTGATCCGTACCGGCAAAGAGCAGGCGTTCCTGATCATTCCTCATTATAATAAGACCCGTATGACGGTTAAAAAAGCCGCAGACGGCAAAAAAGAAGGATCCTTAAAGGGTGATATGGAAGGACGCTCTCTGGTTCTGTTCTGCAATAAAGGGGATGCGGCAATTGATATGCTGGTCCGCAGCAGCTATGGTATCCAGCTGGTAAACTTTACGCCGGAAGCAGAAGAGCTGCAGGAAAACGGACGGCCCGGCCCCATGATCCTGTCGGAGAGGCAGCAGCGTTTTCTGAAAGATGTGACGGCTCAAATCCGTCATGACGGGGAAATGATTTCGGTTGAATGAGTAAAATCGAGGTGAAGGAGAAAAATGCCGACGGTTGCAGAGCAAAACTTAACCCTGTTGACAGACTTTTACGAGCTGACAATGGGGAACGGGTATTTTTTAAACGGGTTTTATAAAAAGCAGAGCTATTTTGATGTGTTTTACCGCAGCGTTCCCGATAATGGCGGCTTTGCCATCGCCAGCGGGCTGACGGATATCATTGAATATGTAAAGAACCTGCATTTCAGTGAAGCGGATATTGAGTTCTTACGCGGCAAGGGAATCTTTGATGAAAAGTTCCTGAAATACCTGCGTAAGTTTAAATTTACCGGAGATATCTATGCAGTGCCGGAAGGCACGCCGGTGTTTCCCTATGAACCGATCATTACGGTGAAAGCGCCGGCGGCGGAAGCGCAGCTGATGGAAACGTTTATCCTCCTGTGCATCAACCACCAGTCCTGCATTGCCACAAAAGCGAACCGCATCGTGCGTGCGGCGGGAGGACGGCCGGTGATGGAATTCGGCTCCCGCCGGGCCCAGGGCGTTTCCGGCGCGGTGATCGGGGCACGGGCTGCTTATATCGGCGGCTGCGTGGCCACGGCCTGTACTCTGACGGACGAACTGTACGGCGTTCCGGCAGCAGGCACCATGGCCCATTCCTGGGTACAGATGTTCGATACGGAATATGAAGCCTTTAAGTTCTATGCAGAAACCTATCCTAACAATGCAGTGCTGCTGGTAGACACCTACAACACATTAAAGAGCGGTATACCCAATGCAATAAAAGTATTCAAAGAATATCTGGCAACAGGCAAAAAGTTTGGCAATTTCGGCATCCGCCTGGATTCCGGCGACCTGGCTTACTTAACAAAAAAAGCCCGTGTCATGTTGGATGAAGCGGGACTGACCGAGGCAAAGATCGTGGTTTCCAATTCTCTGGATGAATACTTGATCCGGGATTTGCTGCAGCAGGGGGCGAAGATTGATTCTTTCGGTGTAGGCGAACGGCTTATCACCAGCAAGAGCAGCCCGGTATTCGGCGGCGTGTACAAACTGGTAGCAGTAGAAAAGGAAGACGGGACCATCGTTCCCAAAATCAAAATATCCGAGAACACTGCCAAAATCACCAACCCTGGCTTTAAAAAGGTGTACCGTTTCTACGATAAGAAAACGGGCAAGGCCATTGCGGATGAAATCTGTATGCATGAAGAAGTTGTGTCCGAGGCGCTGCCCCATACTATCTTTGATCCGGAAGCAACCTGGAAGCAGCGGACGCTGACAGATTTCCGAATCAGAGAACTGCAGGTGCCTATTTTCAAAAAAGGCAAGCTGGTGTACAAGCAGCCCGGTCTGAAAGAGCTGCAGGAATACTGCGCCAGGGAAGTGGCCGGCCTGTGGGATGAAGTGAAACGGTTTGAAAATCCCCACAAGTACAACGTGGATTTGTCCAAAAAGCTGTGGACGCTGAAGCACGATATGCTGGCCGCGTCTGGGAAGAAAGGGATTTGATAATAAAAAAATTACAAGTGCACAGGGTTTAGCAAAACCGTACGTGTTTGCTATTCCATGACTTATATGCCTGTGGCTTCGAAACTCGGGCTTTGCCCTCAAACAGTCTCGCCACCGCGGCACATTTCGTCTCATGGAATGACGCAAACACTCCCGACGTTTTGCTCAATCCCTGTGCACTTGCTTTTTTGTATGTAATAATGTTTTGATTACCTTGTTATAGCTCCGTCGTCTGCGGCAGGTCAGGAACGTTAGCTTATAACATCTTCGGCAACAGTTCAATCTTCTGCGGCAGGGCAGGAACGTTAGCTTACAGCATTTTCAGCAACAGCTCCGTTGTCTGCGGCAGGGCAGGAACGTTGGCTTCTTCCAGTTTGCCATTGTCTACCGCATCTGCCAAAAGGGAATCCACCGGCAGTTTATCTTGACACACGACGCCATGCGCTGCCGCGGTTTCTGCCAGTCTGCTTTTGCCGAAGAGGGGATGTTCTTTGCCGCAGTCCGGGCATTTGAAATAGCTGAAATTTTCCACGATGGACAGCACGGGAACGTCCATCATCTTTGCCATGTTGCAGGCTTTTTCCA
>JAEEGJ010020607.1_pt1 | contig 14309 bp, 5 predicted proteins | sample 8958761 | NCBI WGS metagenome assembly JAEEGJ01 (sample SAMN16246546, study PRJNA631951) | gut metagenome | biome: gut microbiome; feature: rumen; material: RS-attached | host: Bos | place: Iran: Karaj | collected 2018-10 | reverse complement strand
TTCAAATTTTTCAATCCATAAATATAAATGAAAATCTAAAAATAATTCCAGGAAAAGACAACATAAGTCAAATTGAAAATTTGAAATTTATTATGAAGAAACTTAAAAATATTTTTGATATTAGTTTAGAATATATTGACCTTTATGGAATAATTAATTCAAAAGATGAAGATTCTGTTAAATATTTTTTGAATTTTTTTTTAGATGTATATTCTATTTTATATCCAAATCAAACTACATCATCTTTAAAAATTGATGATTCAAATGAAATTTCAAGTTTTGAAATTAATAATTCGTTTGTTAAGAAAAAATTGGATGATATTTATATTGATAATTCAATTAATAAAAAGACATTTTCAAAAAGTTATATACAAGAACAAACAAAATTCATTGATACAGAAGGTAGATCATTTCAAAAATCAAGTAATAATAATGAAAAAGTATTAAAAATAAATAATAAAAAAGATGTAATGAAAAAAATAAATAAAAAAGAAATTAAAGATGAAGAGTTATTATCTCAAAAAAAAAATGATAATTTAACAGAAGATAATAAATTAAAAATTTATAAAATATTTCATAATCAAAATAATAATAATATTATCAGTAAAGAAAATGAAAAAGAGCCTATTTTATCATCAGAAGAATTAAAAAAAGAAATCTTAAAAATAATAAAAATACTTCACAAAAATAAATATATAATAATTACAAAAAGTGGCATTGATAAAATGGATGATATTATAATTAAAGTAATTGAAAATTATGCTTTTAAACATAAAAATACAAATACTAAGAAATATTTATTTGTTAATGAACAAAAATTATGTAAATTCATAAAAAAAATATTAATAATGACTCAAAATTATTTGAGAAATAATTTCCCAATGAAGAAAAAATCAGAATTTATAGCTTTTGTGATAAAATATTTAATTTCAGATTATTCTAATTTAAGAAAAAGTATTGATTTAAAAAAAAAAAATTATGAAATAGAAAAAATGAAAAAATCAAAAGATTTAGAAAGAGTTCATGATATTTTTATTTCTGCCTTAAATCTAGAAGGTATTAGATTTATTGAAGAAAAAAATACTCAAAATGATATTATGACACAAGAAGAAAAAAAAATAGTTCAAGAAAAAATTTTATTTAATAACTCTTTAAAACAAATTAAGAGAGATTTAGAGGAACAAGAAAAATATCAAAGATTTAAAATAAGTGAATCGAAAAAATGAAATTTTTTGAAAACTATTCAAAAAAATGTTTTTGGGTTAAAATATTTTTTTCTTCTTAATTTCTCAATGAATGCTAGAATATTTTATTAAGATATTCAATATAATTATGATATGTTTAAATTCATAATAATCATTTAATTTCTGAATATTTTTTAATTTTAGAATTTATGATAAATTGATTTTTTATTTTTTGAATAATTAATAAAGTTTTGTTAAATTCTCTTATTGTTTCATTTACAATTTATTTAAAATGAAAATCTTTATAAATTTGTTTTTAAAATGATAATTAATATTTGAGTTAATACTTTTCTATTTTTTTATAATTTTAATTCTTTTATCCATCTTATTTTTGTGTAATTTTTGTTAAGATATTCTTTTTCCATAATTCTAAAATATAAATTTCTTTTTCTTACTCATAAAGATGATTTTTCATTTCTACTTACAATAGAAGAATTTTTGAATTTTACTTCTTTTTTTTCTTTCATTTTTCGTCTTATTAATATTAAATGAAGAATGATAATTTCTTAATTCATAGGCAATTTAATTGGATTCAAATGTATTATTGTATTTGAATAAGTTTAAAAATTTTCAAATTTAAAGTCGGAGCGAGATATTATACTTATCAAAATTGAGTGTCATATTAAGAGAAAGCTATAAAAGAAATAGGATAAAAAATTCTTAAATTTATTTTTATTTGAATGTGATGAAATTTTTAAAAAATTAATCATAATTTTAAACAATGAAACTAAAAAAAATAAAAATAAAGAAAATATTATTTTTAGGGAAATACATATATTTTTCTCAAGGAATTAATGAATAATAATTAATCAAACAAATAATTAGTAAAACAAATGACAATAAAAAAATATTTTTTATTAAAAAACAATTATCCTATTAAATAAATTTTTAATAATTTCTTTTTCTATTATCCCTATAAAAATGTTGATTAACAGTTAATAATCTTCTTGGAAAAACTCTATGACATTTACAACATCTTCCCATTGGTTCATGTTCGTGACCAAATGCTTTATCATTATATCTATATCTTTCATCTTCTTCTTTTTCTCTTATTTTTCTATTTCTTTCCATTTTAATATTATTTAAATTTTCATTCAATAAATCATTCATTTTTTGTTGTTTACTTCTTAATTTATTTTCTTCATTTTGTCTCTCAATTTCATATTGTTTATCCATTGAATTTTTATATAATTTTTTTTCATTTTCTTCTTCCATCATTCTTCTTTTTTTTTCTTCAATTAATTTTAAATTTCCTCTTAATAATTCATCCTTTTGTTGTTGATTCTTTAAGGCATTATTTCTATTTTCTTCTTCAAGTTGTCTTTGAATATAATTATATTGTCTTTGAGCTTCTCTATTTTCTTCTTCGGTTTCAAATTTTTTTTTATTATCTTTTTCTCTCATTTGATTTAGTAAATCTTTCCTATATTGATCTAAATCTTCTTGTTTTTTTTTGTATTCTCCATATTCTAAATTATTTTTATAATTTTTATTATCCACATAATTATTAAAATAAGCTGAAATTTCCGGTCTTTCTTTATTTGTAAATTTATTTATATTTTCATTTATCATTTTTTCTTTTTGTTCATATTTATCTCTAAATTTGTCGTATAAATAATTACCATTACTTTCATTTAAAAAATTTCTACTATTTTCATTATCATATATTAATTTATCTTTTTCATTATATTTATATTTATTCATTACATTTGCAACTTCATTTCTATTTTCTTCTCTTTTTTTAATTTTTCCATTTATTAAATTTAAATCATATGATTTATATTTATCTTCAAAGGGAGCTGAAACAAAATCATTTCTTTTTTCATCGTATTCCCTTTTTCTTTTCATATCCATTAATTCTTCATTAATGCAATTTTGACAAATTAAATTTTGCTCATCAGTTACATAATCATTTTCATTTGAAGCTTTAGAAGAATTTTTTTTTGAATAATTAGTATTGACTCTGTTAACATTATTATTATTATTATAATTATAATCATTATTATCTTTAATTGATTTTGAAGGTTTATATTGATAAGATGAATGAACACTATTATTTTCTCTGTTATCTTCAAAATTTTGATAATGATTTCCGGAATAATATTCATTATTTTTATTTTTGTCATTTCCATAATTATTTGTATTTTTGAAAGTCATATTTTGTTCTCTATTATTATTTGAATTATAGTTTCTACGTAAACGACCAAAAGTTCTATTTGTATCTCCTTCATAATTATTGTAGTTGGAATTCATTTTCTTATAAAATTTTTTATGATTTTTGGGATTATGAAAAATAATTTATATTCAATTAAATTAATATAATAAAATTGAATAGGGATTAATATACATTTTAATTTAAAATAATGGATGAATTTGTTGAAAAGAAAAAATCTGTATTTATATTAAAAATACATTAATTTAAATATGTTTTATTCATTTTAATCTTTTATCAAATAGAATCTTTAGCCAATACACTAAAAAAATCTTTGAAATATATAAATTAAATATAATTTTAAATATTAATGACCAAAATATTTATAATAAATGTTTTTTAATTTAAAGAAAAAAATGAACAAAAGAATTTAAAAATTCTAATAAATTAAGAAAAAAGAAAAAAAGGTATAAATCTATTTATTGGTTCATATTATCATTATTATCATCATTGTTATTTTCAGTTGTATTTTGAAAACTTAATCTTGGAATATCTTCACAAGCATAAATAGATTTACTTTGATATTTAGCGGGATCTCTTCTTGAATATTGTACATGTTCTAAAATTTCAACAACTTCATTTAATAATTGGTCCATAATTATTTTAGATAAAATTAATTTAATTTGTGTTTCTTCACTTTCAAACATTTTCCATTCATCTTCTTCATCCTTTAATTCTTGACTAATACTTTTAAAAAACTTTTTATCTCTATCACTTGTTATTAAATCTGGCTTAATATAATCATAATTATCAGCAATTAATGCCATTTTAAATTTTGTTAAGTTTCTTAAATTTTTTGAAATTTTTTGTGTGAATTTTTTTTTTGAATTATCATCATTATTATATTTATATGAAACTTCTCTATTTCTAATACTCCATTTAAAAGGTTCACCTATTTTACCATATTTTCTTTCTTTTTCTATTAATTCATTTGCAGTGTCAATCAGACATTCATTTAATATATTATCAGATTTTATATAATTTTCATCTTCATTATTATTTTCTTTTCTTAATTTTTCATTTAAAGGCTGAAATTCTTTTATTATTTTTTCTTTATTTATATAATTTTTTTTTTCTAAATCTTTATTAATATAAATACTATTTGGATTTGATAATATTTTTTCATCTTTTAACATTATACCATTCATTAATTTAGTTTCATCAACTTTAAATGGTTGTTTTAAATTATTAATTATTTGATCATAATTAGAATCAATTTCTTTTGATATTTTTTTTATTAATCTAGGAGCTATTTTATCATTATATAAATTTAATTCTTTATCACTTTGAATTTCAGTTATTGGTCTCATAAAAGTTGAATTACTTAAACTAGAAATATCATTTGGATTAGAAAAAACACTTATATTAGCTGAATCTTGTACTACTTGACTTTTTATGACTGAATTACTCATTGAATTACTTATTGAAATTGGTATATTTTGTTTTTTTTTTGGTAAAAGTGGTTTTTGTTCTTTTATTTCATTGTTTACTAAATTTTTTAATATTTGCTCAGTTAAATCATCTACTAATTTATTTTCTTCTTTATTTGTCATTTTTGGTAAATTTAAAGGAATATATTTGTCATCATACTTTTCAATTTGAATTTCTTCTTCTTTATTTTTTTCAGTTAAAGGTTCTTTTAAATTATCATATCTATTATTAGGAAAACTTGAACTTGAATCTCTTAATTTAAATGAATTAGATAAATCAATAGGATTTGTATTGGTTTTATCATTTGATATTTTACCTTTATCTAAATTATCTTTTTTATTTGGTTCTCTATTATTTATGTTTATTTCATCTTTTTTATGATTTGAGTCATCATTAATTACTTCTTGGTTTTCTTTTGGGATTTCATCTTCTAAAATATTTCTAGATTTACTTTCACTTGTATTTTTTTCTTTTTCTTCATTTTTAATTTCATTTATAATATTATCATCACTTTTATCATAATCTAAATCTTTATCATCAAACTTAAAATCATAATCATAAGAATCATTATTTTTATTATCTTCATTTTCATCTTTTAAAGGTTCATTTTTTTGAATATCTTCTTTATTTAATTTATCCTTATTAATTGCATTATTAACTATTTTATTATTTTTATCTCTTTCAGAAGAAGATTTATTCCCAGAAATTGTATATTCCCAATCAATTCCATTTAAATCTTCTTTTTCTGCTGAAATATCCAATTCATTATTAATATTTTTTGGCATATTTTCAGAATTTTTATTTTCTAAATTATTTTTTGGACTTTCAAAATCAATTTTTGTTTGAATTTTATTGGAATTTTCATTTTTTATTTTTTGATTATCAGGTTCTTTATATTTTTCTTTCAAATTTTCAGACTTTTCTGATGTATTTGTTTCATTCTCTTTTAAATTTTTTTTTTCTTGTTTATTTTCTTTTGGTAAATCAATTTCTAATAAATTATCTTCTTTTGGTTTTTTGATTAAAGTATTTTCTGATATATCTTCATTGTGTTCTTTTTCTTTTTTTTTCTTTTTATTTTCTTTATTATCTTTAATTTGAATTCCTTTGTTTTGAATAGGGGATAAATTATTTAATTCATTACTTTCTTTTTCATCACTAAAATTATTTTTTCTAAAAACATCTAAATCAATTTCTCGAGATATATTATTACTATTATCCAAACCTTCATTTTGCATTTCAATTAATTTATAAACTCTATGTAATCTATCAGAATCTTCACTATTAGGATATAATAAAATTGAATTTTTTTCATCAAAAGATTCATAAACGTAAGTATGATTTTTTTTTGAAGAATAACTATTTTCAGAATATTCAGAATTATTTCTTATTATTCCTCTTTCATATTCATTATCAAAATTTCTATTATCATTCAGCTCATTATATGCTTCTTCAAATAATTTATTTAATACATAGGCTCTAATAGGATTTTCAAATGTATTTATTAAATTTTTTAATTTTATCTCCATTTCTTTAGTAGGAATATTTTTTCCTTTTTCTTCTTTTTTTTTATTTTTTTCTTTAATATATAAATCTTCCTCCTCTTCATCAATAAGATCATTATTTAAATAATTTTTATATTCTTGTTCTTGTCTATACTTGATTTTTTCATATTCTTCTTTAGCATTTATATAATTCGCTAATTTTTGAAAAAAAATTATTTTATATATTTGTTCTAAAATAATATCCATAACAGAAAATCTTTGTTGATTAAAACAATATAATCTTAATTTATTGAAAGCATTCCTAATATAAGGGAGAAACATTTGTCTAAAAGCAGCAGAATAAAAAAGAAAATGTTCATAAAATCTTAAAGCATTAAAAGGACTTGATTTACATAATATAATTAATGATTGAAATCCAATGGCATATTTTTTATAAGTATTTTCATAATAATTTATTAGTTGATTTAAAATATTTTTTCCATTTACTAATTTTAAAAATTTAGCAAAACCTTCAAAAATTTCATTATAAGTTTCTAAATCATCTGGTTCAAATTGGTAATCTGAAGTATGATTTAAAATATTATTTTCATTTTCACTTAAACTTCTTTCGTCATTTTTTTTTGTCTCTTCTTTTTTTTCTTTCAAATTATCTTTTTTAGAATCTTCAATTTCTTCATTTATATTTTTTGATAATCCTATATTTAATTCTGGATTTATTGAATTTATATTTGATTGTTGAATTGAAGCTTGATGTAAAGTATTTGATTTTGTTTCTAAATTTTTATTTTTTGAATCTAAACTACTTATTTCTTTAATTTGATTTTTACTTTGTTTTATATTCTTATTATCATTTATGTTTTGATTATTATTTTTTTTTATTTGATTATTTTTATTAGAAATGTTATTTTGATGATTATTTTTTTTATTATTTTTATTATGATCATGTAAATGAGCATTTAAATTATTTTTTTTCATAATATCATAAGTCTTTTTAATACTTTCTTCTGCTTTTTGAATTAAAGAATTTTTATTTTTATTATTCTTTTTTTTCTCATTATTATTATCTTCTATATCTATATTATTTAAATCACTTATTTTAACATTATCTTCTTCATAACTATTATTCCTACTTTCTGAAGAAAAAGCCCCTGTTTTCATTTTATTTTCTTTCTCTTTTAATAATTTATAGAACTCTTCTTTTGACATTTTCATATCTTCATTATCACTTTCCCTATTTCCACTTAAAATTATTTGTTTACTTTCAATTAAATTTTTTAATAATTCATTTTGATCTAAAATTGTACTTCTACTTGAACTCTTACTTAAATTTTTTCCAATATAATATCCATTTTGAACCTTTGAATTTTTCTTTTTTTGTAAATTTATATTTCTTTTATTACCATCTATTATTTCTTGTAATTTTGCAAGATTTTTATAATTATCTAAATTTTTTTTTTTTTTTCTTTTCATATTCTTTAATTTCATTTTCTTTTCTAACTTCATCTTTTTTTTTCATAAAATCTTGAATTTCTTTTTTATTTCTTTTATTACTTTCTTTTAAAGCTAATTGGAAATTATTATCACTATCATAAACAAATCTTGTTTTACTATCAGCATTAATAATTTTACTTCTATCTTTTTCTTTAATATCAGAAGTACTTTTTCTAAATGAATCATTTTTATTATCTTCATTTGTTATTTTTGATTCATTCATTCTATTATTTTTTCTATATGCTCTTATTTTTTGTTCAAATTCATGAATATTTACTTTTGGTTTTATTTTTTGTTTTTTTGCTTTATTATATATATCACTTTCATCAATAAAATTATTTTTTCTTTTTGAATACAATTTCTCAGAATTATAATTTGATATATTACTTTTCTCATTTGGTTCTGAATCAATTTTTTCTTCTTTTTTTTTATCTTCTTTTTCATTATTTTCATTATTATTCTCATTAGTATTTTTATTTTCTTCATCATCTTCATCTTGTAATAATTGTTGAACATCAATATTATTATCTTGTAAGAAATGGATTTTTTGTTCAATATCTTTATATTCTTTTCCATTTGTTTCTTCTTGAACTTTTTTTTGAAAATCTTGAATAAATCCAACTTCAGAATTATATATTAATTCACTTATTAATTGATCTCTTTTTCCTTCTTCATTTTCTTTTGAATTTTCAATGCTTTCATTATTTGTTTTTATAGGAGGAACTTTATATTTTTTTCTTCTTTCAAATATACTTTTACTTTCTTTATTATTTGACTTTGAAGTTTTTAAATTTGGTTGAGTTGGATTATAATATTTAGAATCTTCTTCATTTATATTATCAAAATAATTATTCAATTTTATTTTTTTTTTTGATATTTTAGAAGAATTTAATCTTTTATTTATATCATTTTCTCTTTTATCATCATTATCTTTTTTAACACTATCAAGAATTTTAATATTATTTTTTTTAATTGCAATGTTCTTTTTTTTTTGAATGTTTTTATTTTTTACATTTTTATTTGTTGATGATTCTAAATTTGAAGATTTATTTGGTATAGTTTGACAAGGAGTTTTATTTTTTGTAGGTTCAGTTAAAGAAATGAGAGAATTTTTTTTAGATTTTAAACATATATGATTATTATCATATTTTGTTTTTTTTGTTTTTAATCCCCCATCTGAAATAAAATTATTATCTTTTAAAAGAGAAGTTGGTAAAATTGTTTTTTCTCTTTTTGGAATTTTTTTAAATAAAACTTCTGCACTTTTTCCACTTCCTTCAAATGGTAATACTAGATTTTCTATTTTTAAAAATTCATCATTTGATGAAGATTGGGTACTATTTATATATAAGATTAATTATTTTTATTTTACCTTAAATTCAAATAAGGTTTTTTTGGTTTTGTTAATGTATTTGAAAATTTTCTTTTTTGATTTTCCATTTATTATAATTTGATATTTTAATTTTTATATCATATTTTTATTATAGAATTTTTTTATTTTTAAATATATTTTAAAGAATTTAAAAGAATTAATTCAAAACAGAAAAATAAAAAAAACAATATCTTATTATTATTGATTTTTAATTCAAGATAGAATTTTGTGGATTAATTTACTCGTATAACAAAATGAAGAAATTATTTTTTCAAAAATAGAAATTCAATTTACAAAACAAAAACTAGAAATTAAAAGAAGAAAATATGAAATAAAAAAAAGAGTAATTAATCTTTTAAATTAATATGAAAAAAAATAAAAACAAATTAAATAAATAATATTAAAAAATATTTAATAAATTTAAAAAAAATATTTGAAAGAAATAAAAGAAAATGATTTTAAATTAAAGCAATATTTATTCTTTATTTTCTTCTTCTTGGTATGCATTTTCATTATTTACTTCAGCATTTTCTTCTTCTTCTTCTTCATCTTCAGGAGTATTTTCATATAAATCATTTATTAATTCAATAAATTTTTTTAACTTTAAAAGTTTTTGTTTATCCATTGTAAAACCATTTAAAATAATATTATCAGCTCTGATACCAAAACCAATATCAATAATAGAAGTTTGTTCACTTTCATGATCATATTCCCATAAATTTACTTTCATATTTTCATTATCTTTTTTAATTTCTTCAATATCTCTTAACATATCAGTAATAACTTTTAAATCTCCTAATTTATATGTTACACAATTATAAGGTAAATTTAAAGCTTCATTTTCTTTTTCTTCACCTTCTTTATTTTCCTCTTTTTCTTCTTCTTTTTTATCTTCTTCTTTTTTTTCCTCTTCATTTTCATTTAAAACTAATTTAGGTTCTTCCATCACTTTATATAATTCTACTTTTTTGGAAATTGTAATATTCGGTTTTTCATTATCAAATTTTTCGGTTAACTTCGCCCAACCATCTTTATCATTTTCAGCCAAAGGTTCTTCTAAATATAATAATAAAGGATGCTCATTACATAATTTAAGATAAAAATCAATAATTTCTTCAGAAGTTAAAGGTTTCTTAAAACCATCCATTTCATAAGTATTATCTTTTTCATTATAATAATTATTCGAATTACAATCTATACCAAAATAAATATTTTCATCATTTATATCTTTTATTAATTGTTCTATTAATTTATATACATCTTCAACTTTATCTGAAGGAGAAAAAAAAGACCCTTCATCATTTAATTTCATTCCTGCTTCACCTTGTTTTCCAGCTGTTAAAGTTTTATGGATATTTTCATATACTTTGTTAAATAAATCATATAAAACTTTAGGTTGTAATTTTTTTTGATTATCAACAAATAAAATAAATCTTTCAAATTTTATTTTTGAATTCATATTTTTTCCAGTTTTAAATAGGGTAAATCCTATATTTGGAATAGTGTAATCATGTACAATATAATGAGGATATAATTCTCTTATAAATTGGGGTAATATTTCTTCTTTCATTAAACTCATTGAAATAAAAGCACATATTGATAAGGAATTAGTTAAAGCAATTGATATATCATCATGCAAAGAATTCGCATTATGTAAAGTTTCCATTAAAAAATCATCAAATTTTTCAATATTTTCTATTGAAAAATTACATATATTTTCATTAAAAACAGTTGATAAACAAGTTAATAAAGGTTCATAACTTTCTTTCAACTTTTCAAAAGAAGAAGATGAAAAAGGTAAAGGATAATTTAATATAGTTCGAGTATTTCCTTGAAAAGTCATTGTAATAATTAAACAAGGTACTTCTTGAAATTCTCCTATAATTTTGTTTTTTATTTCTACATTATCTAAAAGAAATGATATTTGGCTGTTTTCTTTTAATAATTGACATAAATTTGAAAAAGGATCTGGAGGCATTGTTCTAAATATTTCATTTACTGATTTTGTTAAAGTTTCTTCTAATTTATGTTTGTTTTTATATTCAATTACTTCTTCAGTTATCATACTTATTTTTTTATAAGTTATTAATTATATAATTTTATTTTTTAAATAATTTTTAAAATTACTTTGTTTATGATTGAAAAAGAAGACGAAAAAATTCAATCAAAAAAATTAAAAAATGATATGGAATTTATACCATTTAATTTACTAATTAATACAATATTAAAAGAAACAGATATTAAAAAAGAGATTGTAGAAGAAGAATATTCAGAATTATTTTATGAAACTTTAAATGGATTTGGGACAGCAGTATTTGAGAATTTAAAATATAAAGGAAATTTAAAAAATGGAATTTTAGATAGTAGAATGGAAAGAAAAAAAAATAACGAAACAGAAGACAAATCAAATGCACAAAACAATGATATTTTATTCGAAAATTATAATGAATTTAATAATATGGATAATATAGAAACAACAAGTGAACTTTACTTTGAAGATGGAACAATATATAAAGGAACAATACATAATAATATAATTGAAGGTTATGGAACATTTTTTTTTCCTACAGGGTCAAAATATACAGGAGAATTAAAAAACGGTTTAAGAGATGGAAAAGGGATTTATGAAAACAAAAATAGTAATATTTATTATGAAGGAGAGTGGAAAAATGGTTTAAAACATGGGAAAGGAATTTTAAAAAAAGAAAATATGATTTATGATGGAGAATGGGAAAAAGGAATAATAAATGGATATGGGAATATTAAATGGTTAAAAACTAATAATTTTTATGAAGGAAATTTTAAAAATGCTTTATTAAATGGAAATGGATGTATGATATGGAATGATGTTAATGAAAAATATCTTGGTCAATGGGAAAATAATTTTCAAAATGGAATTGGAGTTCATTTATATTATGAAAATAAAGGAGAATTTAAAATGTTAAGAAATAGATATTTTGGAGAATGGAAGAATGGTAAAAGAAATGGATTTGGAATTTTTTATTATTCTAATGGAAGTTTTTATAAAGGATTATGGGATAATGATAAAAAAAATGGATTTGGAATTATGAATTTTATTGATAGAACTCAATTTATTGGAATGTTTGAAAATGATAAAATGATGACTTCTATTGAAAATTTAAATTGTGAAATTTTTAGTAGTGATCCTAATAATGCAATTAATAGTTCTGTTTCTACTTTTTCTAAAAAGGATTTTGGAAATAAAAGTATTTCAAAAAAAACTTCTCAAAGTATATTATTCAGAAAAAGTAGTTCTGTTAAAACTATATTTGAAAAAAAAACAGAAAAAATTAAAAATAATGATAATCAAAATTTAAATGAAGTAGTATCATTAAAAGAAAAATTAATATTAGAAAAAATAAATACTCCAAAATTATATTTAGATATATCAGATATAATATTATTAAATCCAGAAATAAAAGACCAATTAATAACTTTAGATCATATTTTATTAAGAAATTTAACAGATATTTTTCATTGGTATAATTTAATAATTGGAAAGGAAAATATAAAAGATATAGAATTTGGAACTTCTTTTGCAACAATGACAAATAATGAAGCAAAATCTATTTCTTCCATTCAAACTCCCAAAGTTCCAATTAATAATTTAGTGAATATTAACAAAGAAAGTGAAGAAAAAAATAAAGAAAATAATTTAGTTAATATGGATTATGACTTAAATAATGATTTAAAATTTTGTATGGAACTCAATCAATTATGGTTATTTTTAAGAGATACTATTGGTATTATTGATATTGATTTTACTATTGTTGATTTTGATAGAATTTTTTTTAATGGTTCTAAGAATTATATTGAAATGTTTTATATTCCTCTTGATATAAATAATAATAATGAAGAAATTTATAAATTTTTATATGAAACTTTAAATAAGGAAAAACATGATTTTAAATCACATTATTTTCAATATATTCATTGTCAACAACCAAATATTTTTGAACAAGGAAAAAGAATTATCAAAGATATTCATAATAAAAAAAATATAATTTTACAAAGAACATTTCATGAAATTTTCATTAGAATAGCATATTTTAGAAATATATTAAGAATAAAAAATGAAAATGAAATATTATTATTTAATACAAATTATAATATGAACATTATGAATAAAACAAATCTTTCTTTAGTTGAATCAACTAAAAATTTATTATCTTATATAAAACCATTTTGTGTAAATAAAAAGAGAATTAATTCTTCTAAAACAGATTTATCAGGATTAACTTCTAAAACTCAAAATTTAAATTCTATTAAAAAAGATTTTGAGCAATTTTTAAATTATTATGAATCAACATTATTTAAAATGTTTAACAAATTATATTTACTTTCAACAAATCATCCAAATTATAGTGATAAAACAGTTACTTATAATTTTTTATATAAGAAAATTTTATTAAAAGTGAAAGATGAAAAATTATTGAAAATTTTTAAATATAGAAGTGATTTTTGTGAAATGATACTATCAATTCCAACTAAATGTATTATTCCTCAAGTTATGACAATAGGAAAAAAAACTTTTGTTATTGTGAAAGAAGATGAAAAATCTATTAATTCTTTAAAGGAAAGTAATAATACACATTTAGCAAAAAAATATTTGAAATTATTAAATAATGAATTTAATTCATATGAATTTTATGAATTATTGTTTCATATTTGTAAAAAATACTCTGAATATAATAATAGTTTTTCTAAAGATTTTTCCTTTAATCAAGTTATTATTTCGCTTTATGAAATTATTCAAAAATATATTAATGAAGAAAAAGAAAATAAAGAAAAAGGAATTTATAAAAAAAAATACTTTTATCCAAAATTAAAATCTCACATAATTTTAGAAGAAATTATAGAAGCTAAAAGAAGAGAAGAGGAAGAAAGAAAAATTAGAGAGGAAGAAAATAAAAGAATAATGAAAGAAAGAGAAAATTTAAAAAATGAAGATAATAATGTTTTTATAGAAAAAGGAGAAAATGATTCAGATGAATATGAAGATGACAATTATTAATTATAATTAATATTTTTAA
>JAEEGJ010020605.1_pt1 | contig 14309 bp, 15 predicted proteins | sample 8958761 | NCBI WGS metagenome assembly JAEEGJ01 (sample SAMN16246546, study PRJNA631951) | gut metagenome | biome: gut microbiome; feature: rumen; material: RS-attached | host: Bos | place: Iran: Karaj | collected 2018-10 | reverse complement strand
TGCTTCAAAAGACAAATCATTAACGGCCACTAATGTTTTAGCGTTAGTTTTTTGTTTTTGTCTTTGACGTAAAGTTAGTTTGAATTCCTTAGTGACATGTTCAATTCTAAGTACACTCATAGTAACCTCCTAAAATCGGCAATATTGTAATAGAAGGATTTTGATAAATAAATGCAAATCGAAAAAGACTATACAAAAATGGCAAAATGATAAGATTTTACCAAATAAAAAATGGCCACGCTTCTAGCGGCGTGACCAAGGAGAAAGGAGTGGTTTATTACTTGCCAACGGCTAATTTAACACATTCGTAAGCACCGTTATAGTGACCAGTTTTTTTGAGTGCGTCGATTTGGTCACACATGTGAGGAATTAATTCCTTATCACTGATTAGACGGTCGAGCATAGCGTTAACTTCCTTAACAGTAGGGCATTCTGGAGTAGAGTCGCCATTTTCCCTGCCGTTGATTGCTCCATAGACTTCATGACCACCGATGTGGCGCATAAAGAGCTTTGGAATTGGATAATACGCAAGCTCGCTTGGCTTAGTAACTAGTAAATCAGTCACTGGCATTAATAAATTAGTGGAATAAACTGCTTCAAAGATATCTTTGTTATAGATTGCGTAGATACCAGAAGCATCGCCTTCTTTAATATTCTTTACAAAGTAAGTTAACTTAGTATATTCATTAAAGAAGTTTTGTGTTTGGATGCCTTTCACTTTATCAACTAATTTGTGATAGACATCGAGGTGGTCACCAAAATTAATGAATAAGGTGACCTTGTTTTCCTTAACGTATGGGATGAGATGTTTAACCATCGCTAAGAACATATCAAAACCCGCACCAGCGCCACCAACAGTCATTAAGATACGTAATGGTTTACCATTAGCGATTCTTTCCTTACGACGTTTATTGTCGTTTTCTAAATCAACTAATAGTTCATGGTCAATAAAGCAACCAACCATCTTTAATTGATCTTCAGGAATGCCGTTTAGTGGTTTTTTATCAAAGCCGTTTAAGGTCTTGTAGCCGAAATAGGCAAATGGGGTTTGAACAGTGTGAATTGCCCCTTCAGAAAGGTGTAAACCCATTGGCCAGTTATCTGGAATAGCGTTAACAACATGTGTCATACCAGCGTGAATCGCCGCTTGGCTTGGCCACACGTGAGTGGCGATATATGGGATATCTTTATCAATGTTTTTGAAGATAGGCACTAATAGTTCACTGTTTCTTTGATCTTTCGCGTTATAACTAATCTTTTTAAAACCTTCACTATTAAGTGGTTCCCAAACGAGTTTATTGAATAATTTAGATTTTTGGCTAATACGAGACGCTAAAGAATACATATTGTTTTGTTCTCTAATCATCTTGCTACCAGTGGCGTCAAAACTGGCTAAATCTAACCAATATGGTTTATAGCCTAAGGCTCTAGCCGCACTTGCCATCGCAATAGAGATGCGGTAGTGGCCAAAACCCATTCTGATATTGCCAACGATTAAGGCGTTCTTTTCAAACTTTTGGTTTTCTTCACCAAAAACGATATTGTTCGCACCGATAAAATCTAAAGTAGGAATTTCTTTAAAGGAAATCTTGTAATCTTCTTTAGAATCATCACCGTATTTCTTAACATATTTAGCTTTGCTTTTATTCGCCCCTTTAATAACTTTGTTACTCATTGGGTTATTAAAGATATTACTTGTTCTATCAATCATTTATGGAGTACTCCCTTCTTAACGTCATAAGTGAAATGTTTAAGTTCACCATTTAATTCATAACTGATGTGGATAAGATTACCTTTGGTAATATATCGACGGTTATGCGCATTTTCGAATATTTCGAATGTCTCTTGTAAGAGTTTCTTTTTGGTGTCATCGTAATTAGCGATGTCATCACTAGTCATAAGCACGCTACCAAATAAAGCGTTAATCTTGCTTAAAGCTTCTCTTTGATGAAGTGTTAACTTAATGTTTTCATCTCTTAATAAGAAGACATCTGGATCATTACCGAATAAGTGGTTGTTCATAAATGAACGATAAATAGTGTTTTGAATTGTAACTTTCGTAGACACTCTTTCTCTATGGAATAAACGCATATAGAAGACGTCATCGAAGTCTAAACTCACATCTGGACCCACTCGTAAGTAATCGAAATGTTCGTAGGAGTTAATAATATTAGCACCACAGCCTAAGATGAGACGGTCGCCTAAGATGTCTCTTAATAATTGATAAGCTGCATCTTGGACCATACATCTAGTCTTATTTTCATACTCTGGTAGTGCCGCCGCATACAAGAAGTCAAGCTTAAAGAAGTCTACCCCCATGTCCATATAATGGACTAAGCATTCCTTGATATAAGCAATGACTTCTTGATTGTCGAGGTCAAGGGCATAAAACCCTGACCAGTTTCCTCCCGCTTTGATCGGTCTCCCTCTTCGATCTTTCCTAATCCAGTCTGGATGTTCGGAAAATAAGCGAGATTTGGTTTCCGCGGCAAACGGAGCGAGCCATAGGCCCGCCTTGAACCCTTTTTTGTGAATCTTATCGATAATTGGCTTTAAGCCATTTGGGAACTTCTTTGGATCAACATCCAACCAGTCACCGACAAATGTTTCATAACCATCATCGATTTGGAAGAGATTGAAGCGCTCATCTAAAGCTTCTAAATCTCTTAAGATTATTTCTTCGTTAATGTTTTGATAGTAGTTATACCAACTGGTATAGCCAAACAATTTCTTAACGTTTCTTTTTGGGAAAGCATCCCAGAAGGCCATTAAACCTTTTTCAAAGTTATCGTAGTAGCAGTAGTCAAAGATATTAACGCTTTGTCCTTTTGCTACTTTAAGACCTTTTACATCACTAATAAGATGGATCGAACTTCTATCTTTAATTAATTCAATAATTAAGTAGGCAGTCTTATAGTTGAGGTTGAAGATGAATGATTCATATTTACCTTTACTATAGAAGACATCATAGCCATGGCTCTTTCTAATTGAATAATTATAGAAAGTAGCGTCACCATATTTATCCATCGCATACATATGCGAGATGATGTGTGGACTCTTTTTAATGTTTCTGAGTCTTTCTCTTAATCTATATTCCCTGGTGTCAGTCCAAGACTGATAACCATTAAGGAAATACATATCTTTATAGTTGATGTGGCATGGATAAGAGACATCCGCTTTATCGAGGATGATCTCTTCATTAGCGGTAATACTAACAATTGTTCTATTACCATTTCTAATTTCGTTAATTGCTACATCAGCATTAGACGATGTAATAGTATGTTTTTGACCATTCTTAAAATAGATGAGTCGCATATTATTACCTATAATTATTCGGCTTTTTCACCGACATCTTTTTCGTTTTCAATCGCTTTTAAGAAAGCTTCATCGCCTTCTTTAGCAATAGTTTTCATAACTTTCTTTTCTCTATAGAAGATGAGGATAACCGCACCCGCAATACAGAAGGCTGCCGCCACAATAGCGACGACCACTAAACCAATGTTAGATGGAACGATATCGTTACTTTCTGTCGCTTGAGTGGTGCCCATAATGGCTAATGAGGTAAATAAGATCATCGCTAAGGATTGACCAAACTTCATCGCAAATGTACGAGCAGCGAAGAACATACCTTCTCTATTTTGACCAGTAGTGACAGCTTCAGCTTCGGCAACGTCAGCAACGATAGATTGAGGAATGATACCTAATAAGGCCATTGGTAAAGCGGAAATAATCATAATAGCGATACCGAATGCCCATGAGATAGCGCCGCCATCACAAATGCCTTCAATACTACAAATAGCGGCAATTGCATAGCAAACTGCTAAACCTAAGAAACCTGCAATAACAAGTTTCTTTTTACCAAATTTCTTCACTAACTTAGTGACGAATGGATAGAACACAGCGCTTAAGACTGTCATACCACCCATAAAGACCATGACTAAGCCTTCATCAAATGCCATAGAGACTTTAACGAAGAATGGTAAACCTGTTTGGAACATGGTTAAACCAACCCAGTACATGATGTCAGAGAGTGAGAATGTGGTGAAATCTCTGTTTTTAAATGTTGAAGCAAGTGATCTAATAACGTTTTCTTCACTTGGTTTGGTATCAACAAATTCTTTTTCTTTTAATAAGAATGTTGGTAATAACATACATACGCAAGCGATGACCGCTAAAACGATGAAGCAAATTCTATAGCTCCAAGCAAAACCAACTGCGCCTCTGATTAATCCCGCAAAGACGAATGGTGTATAAGCAAGTAATGTACCAGCAAAGAATGTTAAGGAAATAGAAGTGGAAATAAACATTCTATCTTCTTGAGTTTTACCAAACTCAGAGATAAGAGCGTTATAAGGTGTGCAGTACATTGTCATGAATAAATAGAATAAGACAATGGCGACACTAATCCAAACGATGTTCCATGGGCTCTTTTCTGCGATAGGAGCGCAGAATAATAAGACTGTCACGATTGATAAAGGAATCGCGGCAATTTGCATGAATGGAATTCTTCTACCTCTTGGATTCTTACTTCTATCAGATAAAGAAGCAATAAGTGGGTCAGTAACAGCGTCAAAAACACGGCTTAAAGCTGTGATTAAACCTAAAACTGTCATGAAACCACCAATGGCTAAACCAGGAATGATGTATTGGACCGCACCTGCGTCAATATCACCTTTAGTTGGTAAATAGAATGTCACTAACCAAGCACTAATGATACCAGAAAGAAGCGACCAGCCTAATTGACCGATAGCAAAAATGATCATTTGCTTTTTTGATAATCTTTTCATAATTTGTCTCCCTTTTTAAATTATGTCCCCGATTAATTGTTGTTGAGTTTTGATAGAACGATATCAATCATGCATTCAACTTGCGCCTGTTTTTCAATAACTTTATCTTGATTGAGCACAGCCGCTTTGATGGAAAGTTTCTTACAAAGCTCTAGTAAGGCGTGAGTGGTGGCGAAGTAGAACATCGATATGTCTCTTTGCTCCTTAACGGACCCATCTTTAATACCTTCCTCGTAGGCTTTCATATAAACCTTCTCATATTGACCAACGACCGATTCATATGGGTCGATGACATCATTGCTTGTAGGATCCTCGCTACTAATGAATGAATCAAACTCATTAATAAACTTGTAGAATTCTGGATGATGGATGAAGATTTGCAAGTAACTGAGATAGAAAATCTTTAATTTTTCAAATCCAGTTCTACCTTCACTTAGTTTGAAGTATAAGGTGTTAACTTCTTTTTGTAATTTCATCGCGGCATAAACAACGATGGCTTGCTTCTTACCAAAATAACGGTAAATGGTGGCTTCACCCACCTGAGCGGACACCGCGATATCCTTGATGGTGACATCTTGAATAGAACGACAGATAAACAAATCTGTTGCGATGTCGACTAAAAAATTCATTTTTACATCTTTTAAACTCATAACACTATGATAGATTAACTCTCAAAACGATAATCTTTCTATCAACAATATATCTTTAATATAAAAATAAAGCAAATAAAAAATGCAAAATATTCAAAAAATGTGTGTTTTTATTTATAAAGATGTAATGTATAATGTTTTTGCTCAAACAAAATAGGAGAAGTAATGATGAAATTACAAAAGAGATTTTTATTTTTAAGCGCCTTAGTCGCTACTTCTTTAGTGGCTTGTAACAACGCTAAACCAAGCACAGAACCACAACCAGAACCAGACAATACGCATGTTGATGTCTTCGTTCTTTCTGGTCAATCCAATATGGAAGGTAGTACCTATTGGACACATCCAACAAGTAAGAAAGAATTATTAAAAGAATACTTTGAACAAGAAGGTATGGATTTCACTCCTGTTTCAGAAGGTATCCCATCAGTTAAGACTTCTTTCTATGGTTTCTATCATCCAAGTGGCTGGACACAAGCTCATACCGCTAGCCCAGACAAATCCACACCTGAAGCGAGATTAACTCCTAACTTCCAACCAACAAAAGTTGGTATGGGTGTCGGTGATAAAGGCGATAATCCAAACCCATTCTTCGGTCCTGAATTAGGCATTGCTAATACCATCGCTGAATACGCCACAGAAGAAAACCCAGTTCACTTAGTGAAATGTGCCTTCTCCGGTAGTGGTTTTGAAAATGGTAACTATAGAAACGGTGACCCAGACTGGGGTAGCCGTAATGATGATCCAAAAGAATCATTATTCTATTTATTAAAAACGTATACACATAACTGTTTAGAAGCGATTGAACAAACAGGTAAAGTTCCAGTTTTAAAAGGTTTCATTTGGCACCAAGGCGAATCCGATGGTGGTAACGCTAAATATGAAACACATATGAGAACTCTTCTCAATGACTTCAAAGAAGAATTCAAGAGTTACGCTGTTGATGAAGATCCAGATAAGATCGCTTTCTTAGACTGCACCATCTATGATGGTAAGGGCAAGAGCTCAATGAGCTATGGTACCGCCGCTAATAATGCCAAATTAGCGATTGCTAATGAATCAGAAGATGACTTAAACTTCTGCATCGATGCTGGTCATGGTGAAGGTGGTTTAGGCTTAGAAATCGGTGATGATGCCGCTGGTGGTTATAACACATATCACTACAACACCAAAGATGCTTACATCCTTGGTAAAGCCTATGGTGAACTCATCATCAATAACAATTTATTAAGAGAAAAATAATCCATCTTAAAGAAATTGGAGATGCGCTATAATAGATACTGCGCTTGTAGCTCAGTTGAATTAGAGTGCAACCCTCCGAAGGTTGAGGTCACGCGTTTAAGTCGCGTCAAGCGCACCAAAATGAATTAATGGTCCTGATTAATTTCAGGACTTTTTCTTTAATTTGTTTTGATGAATTCTCACTAAAAAATAAGTGATAAAAAATATCTAAAATCTCTTCTTTACTAAAGTAAAAGAATAATGTAAGATATTGCTTTCTTTTGGACCAAAAAGAAAAGAGAAAGGAGAGGAAGATAAATGAAAGCAAAAAAGAGCAAGTACTTCAAAGCCGCGAAAAGTAACACTGACAAATTAGTGGTCTATTTCTCCGCTACAGGGTTTCAAGCTAATGGCGTGTTAACTAAAGGCAATACCGCTAATTTAGCCGAAATCATCAGAGATGAACTTCACGCGGATTTATTCCAACTTGTTTCTAATGACGAACATTATCCAAATGATTATCGCCCACTTCTTGAGATATCTAAACAAGATATCGACAGTAACGCCCGTCCTATGTATCAAGAAGATGTACCAGATTTTGCCAAATATAAATACATATTTATCGGTGGACCTGCTTGGTTCTTCTATTGGCCAATGATCAACTACACATTCTTAGATAACCATGATTTAACTGATAAGACTCTCATTCCTTTCGCCACTCATGCTGGCTCTGGTCTAAAAGGAATTGACGATCATTTAATTGAAATGTATCCAAACAACAAAGTCTTAAAAGGTATTTCTATCAATGGTAGTGATACACAAGCGGATAAAGATCATGTCAAAAAAGTGATCAAGAACTGGCTTACAAGTATACTATAGGATACGCGTACACGAAGATGGCGCTCCCAAAATTATGGGCAGCGCTTTTTTTCTTGCAAAAATCTATAAAAAAGCTCTTGACACTTATATACCTCGTGATATGATGTATACCGTGAAAAGAGGTATGCTATGGATGCTCAATTAAAAAGAGGTGTACTAGATGTCTGTGTCTTAGCGGCTATTAAGAACGAAGATTCCTATGGCTATAAGATCATTAAAGACTTAAAACCTATTCTTGAATTATCTGAATCCACACTCTATACCATTTTGAAGCGTTTGGAAGAAGCCAATATGCTAGTGGTGCGCTCCGCGGAATACGAAGGCCGGCTTCGTAAGTATTATCACATCACACCGAATGGCTTAAGAAGAATTGAAGACTTCAAAAACGAATGGAAAGAAATTATGGAGATTTACGCCTTCATAGAAAGGGAGGAAAGATATTAATGAACAAACAACAATTCTTAGATGAACTTAGAAGTAAATTAGTCGGTCTTCCCGATGAGGAAATTGAAAACCGCGTTAGCTTCTATGAAGAAATGATCAATGACCGTATCGATGAAGGTAAAAGCGAAGAAGAAGCGATTAACGAAATCGGTACTGTGGATGAAGTAGTAAGAGAAATTGCTAAAGATACACCGCTTGTGAGCTTAGTGAAGCACAAGATGAAACCAAAGAGAAGACTCAGAGGTTGGGAAGTATTGATTATTATCTTCTCATTCCCGTTCTGGCTTCCACTTGTGATTACCGCTATTGCATTAACATTTGCAGGTATCGTTGTGCTATGGAGTGGTGCAATCGCCGTCTATGCCATCGAAGTGAGCATGATTGCCACCATGATTTGGGGCATATTAGGATACCTTGCTAATGGTCTAGCAGACACCTACTACTTAGGCGCAGCATTACTGGGCTTCGGTGGTACCATCCTCATGGCATTTGCCTGTTTTGGGGTAACCAAAGGGATGTTCCGTTTAACTAGATTTATGATAATTGGCATCAAAAGTGCCTTTATCAGAAAGAAAAGGAGATAAGGATTATTATGAAAGGAATATTTGTTGCATTAATCGTCGTTGGCAGTATTGCCTTAGGCGCTGGTGCGGTAATCGTGGGATATAACGTAGTTAAAGGTAGAAAGAGTGATACCTATGCCACTAATAGACATGAAATCAATGAAGAAATCAAAAACTTCGATATCCATACCGCTACCGCTGATGTGGAATTAGTAAAAGCAAACGATGGTAAAGGCCTAGTCGTTTGTGAAGAAAAAGAAAAAGTTTATCATGAAGTCACTGTGCAAGATGGCTTATTAAAGATCAAAACAATTGATAATCGTAGATGGTTTGAAAGATGGTTCTTCAACTTTGATTTTAGACCAATGAAAGTCACCGTCTACTTACCAGAAACTGCTTGTGAATCATTTAACTATGATTCATCCACTGGTAGTTTAGATGTTTCTAGCGATTATACATTCACCAGTATGAAAGCTGTTGCGAGTACAGGTAGCATCAAACTTAACAATAAAGTCACTGGTGATGTTGAGGCTAGAGCCTCCACAGGTAGTGTCGCTATTAAAAACGCTACCGCTAATAAATTATACGCAAAAGCCTCCACTGGTAGTGTCTTAGTTGAAAACACTGAAGTAGTGGGTGAAGCAAGAGTGGAAGCCTCTACAGGTGCGGTCAAAATTACAAACTTAAAGTGCGCAAGTTTTTATGCTAAAACAAGCACAGGTAGCTTCAATGGTACTGAAATTGAAGCCACAGGTGATGCTTATATTGAAGGATCAACAGGTTCTTCAACAACAAAAACCATCAAGTGTCAAAACCTCACATTAAAGCATTCGGTTGGTTCTGCAAGTTTAGAAGATGTCCAATGTGAAGACTTAAATGTTAGAGCGAGTACAGGTGGAGTTAAACTCACTAGCACAATCGCTAATAATCACATGGATATTAAAACCACAACTGGTGATGTTATCTTCAATGATAGTGATGCCGCTAGCTTAAAGATTGAAACAGATACTGGTGATGTTAGAGGTAACTTCTTATCACCAAAGATTGTCTTCTTTGACTCTGATACAGGACATGGAACATTCCCAAAAGAAACAACTGGTGGTGTGTGTGATATCAAAACTGATACCGGTAACGCAAATCTCACTTGGTAAAATGAAGACGCTCGGATGAGCGTTTTCTTTTATTTATTTTAAAAAATAAAAAAATGTATTAAAATTACCACATATATGAAGAAAACTTTTGCAACTATCTTTAGCACTTTATTTGTTTTATTCTCTTTAGCGGGTTGTGGGGCAAATAATCCCGCCAACTCTGAATCATATGAAGGTCATCCACGAATTGTCACTCTTCAAATCGTGGGTTTTAATGATTTCCATGGTAACACTTTAGATAGTGAAACAGGTTTAGGTATTTCCAAAACCGCTTCTGTAATTAACGAAGTGACTAATAATAAATTAAATACCATCATCTTATCACAAGGTGATATGTGGCAAGGTTCCGCGGAAAGTAACTTAACTAAAGGCTTTATCGTCACTGATTGGATGAGTGAACAAGGCTTTGTGTCAATGACCTTAGGCAATCATGAATTTGACTGGGGTGAAGACCGCATTAAAGAAAATGCGGAGATCGCTAATTTCCCATTCCTTGGTATTAATGTCTATAATCGTTCCACGAACGAAAGACCGGATTACTGTAAACCATCAATCATAGTGCAAAAGAATGGTGTTAAAGTTGGTATTATCGGGGCAATAGGGGACTGCTATTCCTCAATTGCCGCCTCTAAAGTAAAAGATGTTTATTTTAAAACAGGAACAGAATTAGATTCCTTAGTGAAATATGAGGCTAAATCATTAAAAGAGCAGGGATGTGATATAGTTATCTATTCCATTCACGATGATGACAGTGCCTATAATATTGAACTAAGTAAAGACTATGTTGATATCGTTTTTGAAGGTCATACTCACAAAAACTACATTAGAAAAGATGATAAAGGTGTCTATCACTTACAAGGCGCTGGTTATAACAATAGCTTCTCTTATGCTAAGTTAGAAGTCGACACTAAAAATGATACATTTAAAGTCACAGATGTTAAGAGCATCTTTACCCATGACTACACAAAGAAAGTCGAACCTGAAGTTAGATCAGAAGCTTTATTTGAAAAATATAAAAGTGTGATTGGTAATGTTAGACAACCAATTGCTGAACTTACAAAACGTTATTATTCTGAAGATTTAAGACAATTAGTGAGCCAGTTATATTTAGAAACTGGTTTAGATGAATGGAAAGAAAAATATAACATCTTCTTAGGTGGTGGATATCTTTCTTGTCGTTCCCCATATCATTTAGGCGCAGGTGAAGTCAGCTATGCTGATATATTCAATCTCTTCCCATTTGATAACACAATACAGTTATGTTCTTTAAAGGGCAGCGATTTAAAAACACGCTTTATGGAAACCGATAATGAAAACTATTTCATCACCTATTCTGATTATGGCAAAGCCAATAAAGAGAATGTCAATCTAAATGATACTTATTACATCGTTTGTGATAATTATTGCTCTGATTATGCCCCTAATAAGTTAACAGTCGTGGAAGAATATTCTGATCCATTCCTCTTTGCGCGTGACTTGCTTCTAGACTATGTAAGCGCGGGCAATCTTGCGTAGAGATTACATAGTAATCTATCAATTCAAATTATCATAGTAGAGTAAAGATTATTCCTAATAGAGTAATCTTTTTTATTAATAGATTTATTAATGTTCTTTCTTTTCTTACTATATTGACGGCTAAAAAGGAGGAACGCTTATGGCAATTAAAATTTACGCTGATGCGGGTAGCAATCTATTCAAAGACATTATCGAAAAAAGAAACGCTGAAATCAAAGTGGTCAATATGTCGTTAACTATCGATGAAAAAATCTATCAATGCTATGAAGATGATATTAACGTTGACCAATTCTCTCACTCTTTTTATCAAAAGATGCGTGAAGGTAGCAAAATTGATACTTCTCAAGTCACTCCTTATACATATGAAGAAGCGTTTAGAAAAGATGTAGAAGATGGTCATCAAATTATCTGCTTTGTGATGGCTAAAGGTATTTCAGGCACATATAACTCAGCATGTATTGCTAGAGACACAATCAATAGAGAAAAAGGCAAAGAAGTAGTCTATATTGTGGACAGCGCTACTGCGGGCTTTGGTGAAGGTCTTCAAGCCCTTCACGCTTATGAATTAGTGAAGAAGGGTGTGTCTTTTAAAGATCTTTGCTATGAATGTGAAAAGTTCAAATTCCAGGTGAGAAGTGAATTCACTGTTGGTGATATTAAATATTTAATTAAGAAAGGTAGAGTCTCCGCTTTATTAGCGAAGTTCATCAATTTCTTAAGAATCAAATTCATCTTAAAAGGTAGCAATAAATCTAAGATTGAAGTGGCAGGTAAAGTAAGCGGCCGTAAAATGGCATTAAAAAGACTTGCGGAAACTTGCCTCGCTAAAATCAGACATCCAGAAAAACAAACAGTCTATATCTCTCACTGCGATGCTTATGATGATGCCTTATCAATCAAAAACTATCTAACTGACCATGGTGTGAGTAATGTTGAAATCTATTTCTATGACCTCATTACAGGCGCGCACATTGGTCCTGATTCATTAGCCATCTTCTATGTTGGCGAAAATAGAGATTAATAATTATAATTTCTTGTTTCTTGTTTAATTATTGTTGGTCAATAACAACTTGCCAAAGAAGAGAATTAAAAGATAACGCAACAGAAAAATAATTGAAAAATAAATAATGTAGAATACAATAAAATCTAGAATAAGTCTTAATTTATGAACAATTCTAAGTACTACAAACTATCGTTATTGCTTGTTCCATTTTTGCTGATTGGATGCACTGAAAAAAGTTCTTCAAAGGACAAAGAAAAAGTAGCCATCACTTTCATTCAGCAACCATTCTTACGTTTTTCTTATGACGAAAATGGCGAAATGAATGGGTATTATTTCAAAAACGAAGTCATAGCGACAACTATCATTGAATTCGAAACGGGTCATTTTCTATCAAAAGATGAGATTAATGAAATTTCAAAGAATAGATTAAATTATAAACTGCCAGAATTGAATGGCGATGGGTATTGGTCATTTACGTTTTTCATTACAGATTATGATGATGAAAGTGGCTTAGCTAATAACTATTTAGAACCACAAAGATTAAATGAAGACCTCAATATTTATTTTGCCATCTATGGCTAGGATTTAACATGTTTGCAAAGCAATTGATGTTTTTAGTATGTACTTTTATTACAGGCTCATTTTTAAAACAACCATATAAACTAATGACATCACATTTTTCGTCATCAATTAAAGATGCAGCTAGTACGAATACGATACAGGCTATTTTTATGCCACAGTCTCATCAAACAACCAAATAATTATTTCTATCTTTTTCATCACTGTTATATAATTAACTCACTGCCCGAGTGGTGAAACTGGTAGACGCACTGGACTCAAAATCCAGCGGTAGCGATACCGTGCCGGTTCGATTCCGGCCTCGGGCACCACTAGACAATAACGAGATGGAAAATCTCGTTTTTTTGTACTTCATTAGATTATAATGATAACGATATGTTTGATCGTTCAAGAAAAGCTCTTGCCTCCATTATTGAAGTATTACAAAAGACACTAGAAGCTTTTAGTCTCATTCTTTTTATTGTCTTTACGTTGTTTTATGGCTATCAAATTTATGTGCATATTAATGAACCAGTATTTATCGCTATTTACGCTGCGCTTTTAATTATTCATACCATTGCCTTTATCTTTGCTAAAACAAGCAAAGTGAAAGGTGAAACACACGCTGAAAGATATGAACAAAGAAGAGCGATTAGAAATAAGAAAAGAGTTTTTAAAATCATTAAATTATCAATCAACGCTGTAGCGATTGTTTGGACAGTTATTGAAATCTTCACTAGTAAAGTCAGCGATTTAAGAATCATGATTGTCATCATTTCAGCGGTCTTATTATTTGCGCAGATACTCATGGAAATCATTCTTTCTTTATTAATTAGTTACTTTGATAATTTTAGAATCGCTCTTATTGAAGATATCAAGAGCATTGATATGGATAAAAACATCGTCACTCGCGTAGTAACTAAATCTCTAGGTATTAAAAAAGCCGTCAGTGGTATTAAAGATGAGAACTATTTCTCAGAAACAGAAAAAGCAATCGCGAGAAAGCAAAAAGAAAAGAAAGACAAGAAATAGTGTATGGCTAGTAATATTGATTATTTAAATTACGTTTTAGAACTCTTAAGAGAAACAAAAAACATCACCTATAAAAAGATGATGGGGGAATACATGCTTTATAAAGATGATATTCTCTTTGGTGGTGTCTATGACAATAGATTTCTAATTAAGAAAACTAAATCTTTAGAAAATAGTGGTCTCAAAGACCAGATTCCATATCCATCCGCGAAGCCTATGCTTTTGGTGGATTCTGAAGATCCTGATGAAATTAAAGAACTTGTTCTGTTAGTAATTAAAGATTTAAAAAAATAACCCTAGATTTCGTTAGGGTTATTATTTTTTTTACAAAGCTTAAGTTGTAATTGATTGATTTGTTCTTGGCTCATGCCCACATTCAACATGTAGTTATTCGCCATGCTATGGAAGTTAGCGGTACCTAATAAGACATTCTTTTCAAAACCAAAGACATATCTAATCATTTCATCAATATGTAGTTCTTTAATGACATCGTATTTCTTTGTGCCTTC
>JAEEGJ010020604.1_pt1 | contig 14311 bp, 8 predicted proteins | sample 8958761 | NCBI WGS metagenome assembly JAEEGJ01 (sample SAMN16246546, study PRJNA631951) | gut metagenome | biome: gut microbiome; feature: rumen; material: RS-attached | host: Bos | place: Iran: Karaj | collected 2018-10 | reverse complement strand
ACCGCAAAGCTTCGAGATCTTCCATAATATTTTGAATAATCTTGCCGCCCTCAAAACGCTGGCCTAGGAGTGGCGCAGTGCAGACTCTTTCAGCTTTCTACGAATCAATCTTCGGCTGTAAAACTTATAAGATTTCTCTGGATGCAGGCTGCACCTGTCCCAACCGGGACGGAACAAAGGGAAGGGGCGGCTGCATCTTCTGTTCCCAGCAGGGCAGCGGAGATTTTGTTGCGGGCCGGAAACTCAGTATTTCAGAACAGATAGAGCAGGGAAAGAAGCTTGTTGAGTCCAAGGTTCGCGGACGAAGCGGGGAGCGTCAGGGAAAGTATATTGCCTATTTCCAGAGCTTTACTTCGACCTATGGAGAGCCTGCAGATCTGTTAAAAAAATATCACGAAGCCCTGAACTGCGAGGGCATAGCCGGCCTCGCAGTGGCCACAAGACCGGACTGTCTTGGCGAAGAGATTTTACATGGCCTAGCTGAAATCTCCCGCACCCATTTTGTACAGATAGAACTCGGTCTTCAAACCAGTAACGAGCAAACCGGCCAGCTCATAAACCGCTGCTACACCAATCAGGATTATATAAATGCAATCAGCCGAATCTGCGAGGCAGCCCCACAAATCCACATAGTCACCCACCTGATTTTCGGTCTTCCCGGCGAAAGCGAAGAAGACATGCTCAACTCCGTAAAGTTTGTAGCAGAACAGAATTGTCATCCTGAAAATATTCGTCATCCTGAACTTGTTTCAGGATCTTTCTTCGGCATCAAAATCACCAGCCTCTACATCCTGCAAAATACCCGCCTTGCCACCCTCTACGAATCAGGCCAATACCAGCCCCTTGCAAAGGAGCAGTATTTCGACCTTCTCCAAAAAGCCCTGACGCTCCTTCCGTCAGACTGCGTTATCCACCGCCTCACCGGCGATCCACCGAAAAAACTGCTCATAGCACCAAAGTGGACTACAGACAAGAAAAGAGTCTTAAACGACCTCTTGACTTTACTCAAATCTCATAATAAAATTCTACTATTATAAATAACATTTTTGGGTGGGATCAAAATGTCAGAGAAAAAAACTGGGCTTCAGGCTCGTATTGCCGCTATGCAGGCAGCGGAAAAGGCTGCTGCTTCCAAATCAACTGCATCAAAAACGACTCCGGCAAAAAAAACAACGACTACAAATAAAACAACAGCCGCTGCAAAAACTACTGCTAAAGCTGCCGCAAAGACAGCCGCCAAGGCTCCTGCAAAGGCAGCTGTAAAATCAGCTCCAGCTAAAAGTGCCGCAAAAGCAGCCCCTGCAAAAACTGCAGCTAAGGCAACAGCCGCAAAGACCACAGTAAAATCAGCTGCAACTACAAAGACTCCTGCCAAAGCTGCCGCACCCGCAAAGGCTCCGGCTAAATCAGCCCCGGCAAAAGCAGCAGCCAAGGCTCCCGCAAAATCAGCTAAAGCCGCTGCCTCTGCAGCAAAGCCTGGTGTTTACGACGAAGATTCCATCCAGCACCTCGAAGGTCTTGAGCATATCCGTCTCCGCCCAGGTATGTACATTGGATCGCTTGGCGACGGTTCAAACGAAAACGACGGTATCTACATTCTTCTTAAAGAAGGAATCGATAACTCTGTCGACGAGTTCTCTCAGGGCTTCGGTAAAAAAATTGATATTGAAATTAAAGAGGGCCGCGTAAAAATCCGTGACTACGGACGTGGTATTCCTCTTGGAAAACTCGAAGATTGTGTAAGTAATGTAAACACTGGTGCTAAATACAACAACAGCGTATTCAAGCAGGCAATCGGTATGAATGGTGTAGGTATTAAAGCTACCAACGCTCTTTCTTCTTACTTCCGTGCCGCTTCTATCCGTGATGGAAAAATGGCCGTAGTAGAATTCCAGAAGGGTGAAAAAATCAGCGGCAAAACAGGCAACGCAAAGCCTGGTGTTCCAAACGGAACTTACCTTGAGTTCGAACCTGATACAGAGCTTTTCGGAAAATACAACTTCAATATGGAGTATGTAGAAAAGCGCCTCTGGAATTATGCTTACCTCAATCCAGGCCTTCTCTTAAGATGTAACGGTCAGGATTATGTAAGTCAGAACGGTATTCAGGATCTGCTTGAACACGAAATGGACGGCAAGGCCCTTTATAAAATCTTCAGCTACAAGGGCGAGAACCTTGAGTTCGTGTTAACTCATACTAACAGCCTGGACAAATATGTTTACTCATTTGTAAACGGACAGAGCACAGAAGACGGTGGTACTCATGTTACTTCCTTCCTCGACGGTGTTACAAAAGGCGTAAACTCTTTCTTCAAAAAAGAATACGACGAAAAAGATGTTTGCGGCGGATTAATTTGTGCCCTTAAAATTGGTCTTGATAATCCTATGTTTACCAGCCAGACAAAGAACAAGCTTGGTAACGTAGAAATCCGTGCTCCAATTATTAAAGAAGTTCAGCTTGCAGTTGATGACTGGCTGCGCCACAACCCTGATGTTGCCGGCGCCCTGGAAGATAAAATCATTAAAAACCAGAAGGCCCGCAACGAAATTAACAGCGTAACCGAAAAGCAGATCCGCGAAGCAGAAAAATCTGTAATGCTCAAAATCAAAAAACTTAAGGACTGCCGCTATCATCTTCAGGATGGAGAGAAGGGTGCTAACTCCATGATCTTCATTACCGAGGGAGATTCTGCGACAGGTTCTATGGTAGGAAGCCGCGATGTTTCTTACCAGGCAATTTTCTCTCTGCGCGGTAAGCCTGAAAATATGTACGGCCGCAAAAAGTCTGCTCTTTTTGATAACGAAGAATTGAAAAATCTTACTTTCAGTCTTGGTGTTCAAAAAGACATCGAAGGTTTACGCTACGATAAAATCATCATTGCAACCGATGCCGATAACGACGGCTTCCATATCAGAAATCTTGTAATGACTTATCTTCTGCTTTTCTTTGAAGAGCTGGTTCTGACAGGTCACGTTTATATTCTTGAAACTCCGCTTTTCCGTGTGCGCAATAAATCAAAAACAGTTTACTGCTACAGCGAAGAAAGCCGCGATAAAGAAGTTGCCAAGATGGGTAAATCTGCTGAGGTAACACGCTTCAAGGGACTTGGAGAAATCAACCCTAGTGAGTTCGGCCAGTTCATTTTCCCTCGCAAAGAAGGCGAGAGTGAAGACAAGGGTATGCACCTTACTCAGGTTACAATCCAGACCCTTAAGAATGTACCACAGGTCCTTAAGTTCTACATGGGTAACAACACTCCCGAACGCCGCGACTTTATTGTTCATAACCTGGCTAAAGAGATAGACGCATAGGAGGGGAAAGCCTTCCCCTGCGCTCGCACTTCGTTGCTCGCTACCCCTTCTACGGGGCTCCACCCCGTAACGCCCCGGTAAAGTATTACTTAAAAATTTTACTCTAGTTTAAATTATATCTTTGTGTTATAATTATGTTTTCATAATAAATTGTTCGAGGTACTTTATGGACTTAAAAGGACGCAATTTTCTTACATTAAAAGATTTCACTCCGGAAGAGATTACAGGACTTCTTGACCTTGCTGCCGACCTCAAGGAAAAAAAGAAGAAAGGTATTCCTGTGGATATTCACCGCGGAAAAAACATTGCCCTCATTTTTGAAAAGACCAGTACCCGTACCCGTTGTGCTTTTGAAGTAGCAGCACATGACCTGGGCATCTGCACAACTTATCTTGCAGAGGGTAGCCAGATCGGTAAAAAAGAAAGCATTGCAGATACAGCCCGTGTTCTTGGCCGCATGTTTGACGGAATTGAATACCGTGGCTTCGAACAGACTCTCGTAGAAGACCTTGCAAAATATTCAGGCGTTGTTGTATGGAACGGACTTACTAACGAATATCATCCAACCCAGATGCTGGCAGATATGCTTACAATCCGTGAACACTTTGGAAAGCTTAAGGGACTCAAACTTGTGTACTTTGGAGATGCCCGCTATAACATCGGTAACTCTCTTTGCATCGTATGTTCAAAGCTTGGTCTGAGTCTTACACTCTGCGCACCTGAAAAATATTTCCCAAATAAAGTCCTCGTAGAAGAGTGTCAGAAATGGTGCCAGGAAAGCGGTGGTTCAATCACTTTGGAAAGTGACGTAAGCAAAGGCGCAAAAGATGCAGATATCATTTATACTGACGTCTGGGTAAGTATGGGTGAGCCTGATGAAGTATGGGCAGAACGTATTGCAGATCTTAAGCCATATCAGGTAAATGCTGAGGTAATGAAAAAGGCAAAGCCAACTGCAATCTTTATGCACGACCTTCCATCCTTCCACGACCTCAATACAAAAATCGGTAAAGAAATAGGCGAGAAGTTCGGTCTTACAGCAATGGAAGTTACAGACGAGGTTTTTGAAAGCAAACAGTCGGTAGTTTTCGACGAAGCCGAAAATAGAATGCATACTATAAAAGCAGTAATCGCTGCAACATTAGGAAATAACTTGTAGGAGAACAAAATGAATGCAATTATAACTGTAGTAGGATCAGATAAAGTCGGAATCATCGCAAAGGTTTCACAGTACCTTTCAGAGCATAAAATCAACATTGCCGACATCACACAGACAATTCTTTCAGGCAACTTTGTAATGATGATGATGGTAGACCTTACTGCTGCCGACATCGACATTGAAGCTCTCCGTACAAACATGAACAAGCTTGCAGAAGACATGGGTGTTGAAATCAACATCATGAACGAAAAAGTCTTCTCTGCTATGCACCGTGTGTAGATAGCCTCGCCGCCCTTCGGGCTCCTCGCAATCCATTTATAACACGTTATTAATTATTTTGCATACCATTAGTTTTTATGTTAAAATATAATTAATGGAATTCGGATATTCGGGCTACTACATAATAGGTGAAATTGTAACCTGCTGGGGAGCCTTTCTTATTTGTGTAAATACGCTTCTCTCCTATGCGCTTTATGACAGACGTCAACGCTTCTTTTTGTATGCCGCCGCTTCCACATTCCTGGCTTCTTTGTTCAATATAATATCAGCTTATAATATTGAACATTTCACAGAGCATTCTCATTTTGTCTGCATGCTCATAACCTCAATCTATTTCTTTCTGTTACTTATATGTCCATTCATTATGACAAGTTATGTTTGTGATATGGCCATTCAAAGTAAAAAGAAAAAAACTGTTTTTAATATGATTCTGGGTATAGTCCAGACTCTCTATTTTATTTTTGTAATCATCAATGTGAAAACCGGCTGGATCTTCAGTTTTGATCCCAACTATGGATATATAAGAGGCCCGGCTAAAAATATTACCTATATTCTTTCTATGGCTTATGGTGTTGCTATAGTAGGAACGGTTATAGTTCAGCAGCGTTTTATTGCAAGACGTATTTTCTGGGTATTCATTATCTATCCATTTATCTCGCTTTACTTTGTAGCTATACAATACTTCTTTCCTAAAATCCTGCTGACAGGTGTAGCTTCTTTTACTTCCATTCTTTTTGCCTACATGACAATTCAGTCATATACAATGGAAATAAATATTAAAACAGGACTTATGACAGAAAGCCGCCTGCGCAGAAGAGTAAACATGCAGCGTAAGAATGCTGTTCTTTATGTCATGACGATTGATAATATCAATATGATTCAATCCTGCCTTGATGTTCTTGAACTTAATCAGCTTTATATGCATCTGGGCCAGATTTTCATGGCTAACTTTCCGCGTAATGCCTATATCCTTTCTATGAATCGTTTTGCCGCCATTGGCCGCAATATGGAAGAAGTTCAGCAGAAAAGTCAGAAGGTGCTTTCTGATATTAAAAAGCTCAGTTCAGATATTAACTCTGTAATTCCGGTTCCAATAGAATCTTATTCGGCTGCCATTGGCTTTTCCAGAGAGAGCAAAGATTATGATTCAATGATTGATTTGATTAACAGCATGCTGGTAAGAGCAAAATCTTCTCAGCTTAAAAATCTTCAGATCTGTGATGAATCTGTTTTTGTAGACAGAGAACGAAAACGCTATATCTATAGAATCCTTAAACGTGAGCTCACGCTGGAAAGCGAACAGTTCCAGGTATGGTTCCAGCCAATCTATTCTATTCACAATAAAAAGTTTGAATACATGGAAGCGCTTTCACGTCTTAAGAATACAGAGCTTGGTGATATACCTCCACAGGAATTTGTACAGGTTGCGGAAAGCCGTGGTCTCATAGAAATGCTGGGTTTTGTTGCCTTTGAAAAGGTCTGCAAATTTATTTCCGAAAACCGCGACACAGTAAATGCAGTTTCAATTAACTTCTCTGTTTATCAGATGATGAATCCGAAGGTTGTAGAAAATGTTCTTAAAACAATCAGACGCTTTAATCTTTCGCCTTCGAATATCATTATGGAAATTACCGAAAGTATCTTCATTGATAATTACGAACTTGTTATGAAGCACATGATGGAACTTGCCCAGGCAGGCGTTAAGTTCTATCTCGATGACTTTGGAACCGGTTATTCAAATCTTACAAACGTAATTTCTCTGGCGTTTTCTACTATTAAAATGGACCGTTCTCTCGTGCTTGCAATGGAGGAGGGGCAGAAGGGCGTAAGCCTTTTCTTTGATCTTGTAAGCACCTTCAAGGGAGTAGGCTTTAAGATTCTGGTAGAAGGTGTAGAAACAAATAATCAGAATTATCTGGTAGAGCGGGCTGGGGTAGATTATATTCAGGGCTTCTTGTACAGCCGTCCGCTTCCACCTGTTGAGTGCGTAGAGTTATTAAAACGTACGGCTAATCAGAACGTAATCACTTCTTCATAAACCTGAATGGCAAACTGATCTGTCATTCCGGAAATGAACTCGATTATACATTTTGTGTAAGACTCGTTATCGTGTAAATCAAATACCGGCTGGGTATTATATTTGAGCACGGCCTTACGGTCTACAAAGCTGTGACGCCCAACATCAAATGGCTGGTAGGTTGTATATTTTATGAGCCAGTCTTCAAAAGTAGTACAAAGCTTCGGGTAAAAGCGGAGTGCCTGAGCCACGCGTCCTGTCTCTGCAAATATCTTTGTCTTCTGCAGGGTACGGTAAAGTGTACCTATTATGTTTTCTGCATAAATTGCAAACTCACCGAGACGCCAGTGCTTGTAAATACGTGCAAAGTTAAATTTCTTAAGCTCAAGAATAAAGCGGAAATATTCATCAGAAAAGCAAAGTCCCCTTTCCGGGCTGCTCTGTTCGCACAGGTCTACGATCAAATCATTTATGAGCGTTGTTGTGTTTACTGCTTTACCGCTTCGTAATGCCCGCGCTCCCTTCCTCTCAAAACCAAGCGTGCTTCCCACAATTTCGCGGAGCTCTCGGTAAGCAGCCATATCAATTATATGGTACGCGCGGGCATCCTCGATATCTCTTCCGAGGTACGCAATCTTATCAGCAAGCTTCACAACGCAGCCTTCCCAGGTAAAAGGCTGAATAAATCCGGGACGTTTTATAGAGTATAAATCAATAGCTTCCTCGCGCGGTTTAATTCCCTGCTGGTCAATTTCGCCGCAATGACAGATAAGTCCATCACGCACAGCGTAAGTTAAATTCAGCGGCTGTTCATAACCGTTAGGGTCGGGGAGTGTTTCAATAAAATCAGCAAAGAAAAGACTGTTTCGTTCATGCCAGAATTTTTTAGGAGCATTGTGACCTTCCTTCTGTTCAAGCAGGTTGTTCAGACAGTCTTCTCCGTGGTGGCCGAAAGGGGCGTGTCCTATATCGTGGCCCATTGCAATGGCTCCGGCAAGCTGTTCGTTTAAGCCAAGGTATTTTGCAATTGTGGTAGCAACAGAAGCAACATGCATCACATGCTCCATGCGGGTACAGATATGGTCGTTATGAGGTGCAAAAAACACCTGAGTCTTATGCTTTAAGCGGCGGTAGGCCTGGGAGTGAAGAATTCTCGTATAATCCCGTTCAAATTCCGAGCGGATTTCATTATTTCGTCCATAAATCGGTATTTCGCGCTTATTTGCCTGCTCCCATTTTGGATTTTCCTTACAGGTTCGTACATCATAAAAAGAATTCTGCATTTTTTTACCACCTGAATATAAGTATAGGGCAAACTTCGTCAGTCGGCAAGATTTAATGCGCCTGTGCCGACAAGTTTTATTTTGAAAAACCGAAAAGTGGTGTTATAATAAAACGATATGCTGAAGGATAATAAATTCGTAAGGCGACTGTTTGGCGAACAGTTTGATATACAGCACAGACTTCTCAATATCATCCTTCTTGTAGGTATTCTCGGTGTAGCATTCGCGTGTGTCAATGCTATCATAATGAATCAGAATATCTATACGAAAATACTTTCGTTTGTCTGCCTCATCATGTTTATCATTATTTTCTGGGTTGCAAACAAACTTAAACGAACACAGCTCGCCATTATTATCTTTTCAATTCTTTTCAATAATATTATTCTTCCGCTGCTCTATATTTTCTCTGGTGGTATAGAAGGCGGTATGCCTCTGTGGTGTCTCTTAGGCTTTGTATTTCCGTTCCTGCTCATAAAAGGAAAAAGCTGTATTCCGGTTTTCATAGCCAGTATGACAGAATTTATAGCGATGATAATTTATTCCTATTATCATCCTGAAATTATCATGAAAATGGGAAATATGCAGATGGTGCTCATAGATATGGTTATTACTATGATTGCCGTTGTAGTTATTATTGCATCTATTTTCCGATATCAGACTCATGTTTACGAAAAGCTCAGAAAGACAATCATAAAATCAGTCCGCGAAGCAAACGAGGCTATTGCACAGAAGCAGGACTTTATCTCAAACGTCTCGCACGATATCCGAACTCCAATGGATTCGATTATCGGTTTTACAGAGATTGCCAGAAAGAATATTGATAATCCGGAAAAGCTTGCAGAAAGTCTTGAAAAAATCTCTCGCGCTTCCGGTCATCTTCTAAACCTTGTAAATGAAGTTCTTGATATGTCAAAAATCGACAGCGGAACTTCAACCATCGAAGAGGATATGTGCAGTATCCACGAAATCATCGATAATGTATGCCAGATCCTCCAGCATGAAATTGACCGCAAAAAACTCAAGCTTGAACTTGATTACAGCATGCTCGATGAAGATGTTCTGTCGTGCGATCAAATGCGCCTGAATCAGATTCTCCTGAATCTTTTAAGTAATGCTGTTAAATATTCTTATGAAGGCGGAACAATTTATATTTCAGTAATTCAGCTTTCTTCAGAAGATGAAAGTAAAATCATAAACGAATTCCATATCAAGGATGAAGGCTGCGGCATGACTCCGGAATTTATGGATCATGTATTCGAGCCGTTTGCACGCGATAAGTCTTCGCCGGTTGCTGCCGAAGGAACAGGTCTTGGCCTTACAATTGCAAAGTCTCTGACAGAAATTATGGGCGGAACAATTGAGGTTGTGAGTGAGCTTGGTAAGGGGTCTGAGTTTACGGTTACAGTTCCGCTTTCTATTCCGTCTCTTACAGAAATCGAAGAAGAGCAGGATATCTTTATTTACGACTTCAAGGGACGTCATGTTCTTGTTGTTGATGACAATGAACTTAATCGTGAAATCCTTGTTGAAGCTTTACGCGAAGAAGGCTTTATTGTTGAGGAAGCAATCGACGGTTCGTTTGCAATTGAAAAACTTCGTGACAGTCCTCCGGGAACTTACGATCTGGTAATTCTCGATCTGGAGATGCCTGTTATGGATGGATACGAAACAACAAAGATTATCAGAAACTTTAAAGATTCTAAGGTTGCGCAGATTCCTATTATTGCGCTTACTGCGGATGCTCTACCAGAGGAAAAAACAAAAGCCTTTAACTGTGGTGTAAATGCCTATCTGGTAAAGCCTGTAGACATGCAGGCCTTGCTTAAGATATTCATGCTTTTCTTCCGTGAAAATAAACGCTCATAAAAAGGAGGTGCTTTGTGGAAAGATGTGTTGTCGCCCTTACATCAAGCTCTGTAAACGAAGAAGCTTACTCAGAAATCAAAACTCAGCTTGATACACACGAAGCAGCTCCCAAATTAATTATTGTATTTTCCGAAATCGATATGCTCTGGTTTTTCGCGCAGAAGTTTCATCAGCATTATCCGGATGCAGTTGTAATCGGTTCTTCAACCTATATCAATTTTAATTCAGAAGGCTACAGTCATTGCGGTGCTTCTGTAATGGCAATTAATTCAGGAATAGAAGTTGCGGGCGGGCTCTTGTTTGATATTGACCGTCACCCTGCAATGTATAGAACTCATATTATCCAGGCAATGAATCAACTTTCGTCTCTGGAAAATACCTGCTGTCTCGAGTTTATGACAGCCTTTGGAAAAGGAGAGGAGTTAGTTCTCGATACCTTTGAAGATGTGCTCGATGGAACCGGTATTACAGTTGCCGGAGGTTCTGCTGGTGCACCGCTCGAACGACAGGATACCATTGTTGCCTTTGGCGGAGACATCTTCAAAAATACCTGTGCCTTTGTATTCATTCATAATCTTGAAGGAAAAATAAATTTTTACAGGGAAAATATTTTTAAGCCAACCTCGTTCAGGTTTACTGCAACCTACGCAGACTGCGAAGACCGTACAGTAATGGAATATGACGGAGAACCTGCCGCAGATATTCTTTCGCGTGCGCTCAATGTTCCGGTAAGTAAGCTGGAGGAAGCCCTTGAACTGCATCCGATGGGCCGCATTACCGACGGCGAAATACATATTACAGAAGCAAACGAAGTTTTTGCCGATGGTTCTATTTCTTATTTTGCAACCATATACAATCATACAAAAATGCTTCTGCTTGAAACTGATGATGTAAAGCGAGTGTGGAACGAAACCGTTCAGCGCGTTAAAAATGATTTTCAAAAGCCGTCCTTTACAATTTCCATCAATTGTCTTTCGCGTTCACGTCTTTTTGAAAAAAATAACACCTTTGGTGAGTTTGTAAATATGCTTAGAAATTACGGAAAGTTTGCCGGCATTTCGGGCTACGGAGAGCAGTTACATTATGTTCATTTGAATCAGACAATGGTTCTTCTGGTTTTTGAGTGAGGCAGACTATGAGTAGGTATAATAATGGCATAATTTTTACAAACGATAACTGCATAGGCTGTAATAAGTGCATTGCAAACTGTTCTCTTATGGGTGCCAATATCGCCATAGTAAAAAACGGCAGGGCCCGCATGGAGATCGATTCGCGCAAATGTAATGACTGCGGACGCTGTATTAATATCTGTGTCCATCATGCCCGTGATTTCCGCGATGATACAGACCAGTTCTTCGAAGATCTTAAAAAAGGTGAAAAGATTTCTTTAATTCTTGAGCCTTCTTTTTATGCAATATATAAAGACAAAGCTCCTGGAATAATCGGCTGTCTTCGTAAGCTTGGTATTCAGAAAATCTATGAGGGGGCATACGGCCGCGAAATCTGTGCCTATCTTACCGTAAAATATCTTAAGGAATCAAAGTCTCTTCCTGTAGACGAACGCTGCTTTATCAGTAACGCCTGTCCTGCTATGGTAACGGTTGTCCAGAAGTATCATCCCTTCCTTCTCCAAAAAATGATTCCTATTCAGCCGCCTTCAATCTGTACTGCAATTTATGCGCACAAGTATCTTGGCGATGATAATACAATTGCCTGTCTTGGAAACTGTGTTGCAAATAAAGACGAAGTAGACAGCGAAAATACAAATGGTGTAATTACCTACAACATCACCTTTGCGCATCTTATGGAAAAGCTCGCAGACTATCATTTCGAAGATTATGCTGATGACGGCGAGCCGGACTTAAAGGGAAATGGCTTTGGTGCCATCATTTCTGTCGGCGGAGAATTTTCTGATATTATCTCATACTTCTTCCCGCATACAGAAACAATACTTGCACTCAAGGGCTTTGCGCCTGACAATATGAACTCGCTTTATATGTCTCTGGATGACCGTTATAAACAAAATCAGCCTCTCTTTGCAGAAATTACTGCCTGCAAAAACGGCTGTATAAACGGACCGGGAAGCTCCCAGAAGGATTACGACAGTGCGGTGGTTTATTCTAATGCCATTGCAATAAGACAGCGTGCCTACAAGACTTATAAGGATATCGAAAATCCGGATAAATTCTGGAAGCATGTTTCTTCGCAGTTTAAATATATCCGTCCGGAAGATTTTAAGCGCAGTTATACAGATCATTCACGCCAGCAGTTTAAGATTCCAAAAAGTGCCTTTGACGAAATCTTTGCAGATATGCTCAAGGACACTCCTCAGAAGCAGAGTATAAACTGCGGTTCCTGCGGATATCATTCCTGCCGCGATATGGCCCGTGCTATTGCTTACGGTTACAGCCGCAAGGAAAACTGTATTCATTATATGAATGATCTTCTTGTGAAACGCTTTTATACAGATGCGGAGACCGGGGTTATGAGCCGTGATGCTTTTGTTCAGGCTGGTAATGCTATGTTCTCTGCTAATCCACAGAAAACTTATATTGTGGCTGTAGGAGACGTAAATAAGCTGAAGATTATTAATGACCTTTACGGCTTTTCTACCGGTACCGATGCCTTAAGACAGATTGCCGCAACCCTGAAACAGATAGTGGGGGAGACTGGTCTTGTTGCAAGACTCGGCGGAGGTTCTTTTGCTTTGTGCATGGAGAACTCGGTAGATAATCTTCAGAAGCTTCAGTCCTGCAAGGTTTTTGATAACGGCCCTCTTCATGTTTCGTTCCCGATTACAATGCATTTTGGTATTCGTATTGCGAACTCAGAAGTCGGTCTTACAGATGCTATGGATCAGGCTTCGCTTTGTATGGATTACAGTATTTCTTCCGTACAGAATACCTATACAGCCTATACCGAAAAGAATATTGAAACAACTCATCTTGAAGCAGAAATAACTTCTAAGATGCAGCAGGCTTTAAACAACGGAGAATTCAAAATCTGGTTCCAACCGCAGTATTCTGCTGCTACCGGAGATCTTGTTGGTGCCGAGGTTTTAAGCCGCTGGATCAAACCTGATGGTACGATTATCTCTCCAACCGTATTCATTCCGATTGCAGAAAAAAACGGTTTTATCCGTATGCTTGATGAAACAATCTGGACAAATGTTTTTGCTTCTGTAAGAAATTGGCTTGATATGGGCTTAGACCCGGTTCCGGTTTCAATTAATATTTCCAGAGTCAGTCTCGAAACCGATAAGCTTTATTACATTATCAAGCGTCTTAAAGAAAAATATAATATCCCGGAAAAATATATTCATTTTGAAATTACAGAAACCGCCACTGTTAATTCACAGGCTTTGTTAAACAGCCGTATTCAGAAAATCCGTGAGCTTGGTTTCCGTATTGCAATGGATGATTTTGGAAGCGGTTATTCTTCTTTGAACTCCCTCAAGGATATGCCTATAGATATCCTTAAGCTTGATATGGGCTTTATGCGCGGAGATGACAGCCTGAATCGCGGCGGTACAATTATTAATTATGTTGTACGTATGGCTCAGGGACTTGAATATATTACGGTTGCCGAAGGTGTCGAAACTCAGGAGCAGGCTGAATTCTTGCGAAGTATCGGTGTAAATGTATTCCAGGGCTTCCTCTATGCAAAGCCTATGCCGGAAGATGAGTTCCTTGAAATATTAAAAACCTCCGGTCGTCATTCTACGGTTTCCCGTCCGAGAACCTTCGGTCAGATTGATGTAAGAAAATTCCTTACTCCAGATTCTTCAGAAAGTCTCATGTTCGAAGAGTATACGGGCCCAGCTGCAATTTTTGAATATGATGATAAAACAGATTCTCTTACACTTATCCGGGCAAATCATAAGTACTTGAAACTGTTTGAGCTGGAAGAACTTTCTTTTGCTGATGTTAAAAAGAATTTAAGAATTCTGGTTGGAAAAGCTTCTACAGATATTCTGCTTGATACAATAAAGCAGTCTCTTGAATCTAATAAAGAAGCAACCTGTTTAGCAGAAGTTCGTACTTATGTAAAGAAGGCTCCGGTCTGGATTAAAAATCATATCTGGGAAATCAGCCGTAACGGACAAAAGCATGCGTTCTATATGCTTGCAGAAGATATTACCAGTGAAAAGATTTCAGAAAGTACACTTGAGCTTTCAAATAATCAGTTTGCAATGCTTATGGATAATTCACAGGTAGGTTTATGTCTTATGCATGCAGAAGTTGACTTAAAGCATATCCTTACCGGCATGAAGGTTCGCTTTTTGCGTGTAAATCAGACCTTCCTCGAAATGTCAGGCTTTTCTGAAGAAGAAGTACTTTCATGGACAGAAAAAGAAGGCATGAATATCATTCATCCTAAAGACAGGCCAGGCTTT
>JAEEGJ010020603.1_pt1 | contig 14311 bp, 11 predicted proteins | sample 8958761 | NCBI WGS metagenome assembly JAEEGJ01 (sample SAMN16246546, study PRJNA631951) | gut metagenome | biome: gut microbiome; feature: rumen; material: RS-attached | host: Bos | place: Iran: Karaj | collected 2018-10 | reverse complement strand
CGTAGACACTGTCAAGGAACTCCGCACCCGCAATGCTGCCAACCTGGCCGCAAAGATGGCAGAGGTTAACGAAGCCAAGCACCTGTGCAAGCGCACTCCCGTTGAGAAGGAGATTGCCAAGTACATCGAGCTTGCCCAGAAGCTGGAGCCCGTTGTAACTTACTAATTTATTAAGAAGTAATAAGAAGGCCGATCCTGAGAGTGGACCGGCCTTCTTTTATTTGCTGGGGATGAAGATGACCTCCGAGAGGTCCGACTTTTCTTTTCCGCTGTAGGCCAGCACCACGTAGTTGGTCCTTTCCTTTCCGTCGTAGCTGATGTGCGGGCCCTGGTACACCAGGTTGGCGGTCCACTTGGTGGCGTTGGGTGCCGGACGGGAGAGTTCGTACACGGCGTAGCCCTGGGCTCCTTCTACTTCGGCCCATTGGAGCTTCTGGCCGCTGAGGGTTACGCTGGGACGGGCCGGGGCGGTTCTGTCGCTGTCTCCTATCTTGGGCATCAGGGAGCCGTACTCGTAAATGGTTTTGCTAAGGGTGGGGAGGAATTTGCTGTCCAGGATGTGGACGGTGCGGAACCAGATGTGGCCCTGGACGTAGGAGGCTTCGCGGCATTCCTCTACCTGCTTGACAAATTCGGTCATAGATTCAAATCCCGTTTCTCCCAGGCGGTAGGCGGCCAGTCCGGTGAACATAGGTACGTTCTTCACTATGCTTTTCCAGCTGTCCAGTACCATCTTGAAGTCGGCTATCTTGTGGCCGTGGGGCCAGTAGATCTGGGGGACCAGGTAGTCCACGGTGCCCTGCGGCACCCAGCGGCGAGGGTCGGCGTAGAGTTTGAGGGTGTTCTCCAGCCGGCCGGCGGGGGAGATGCCAAAGGTGGCGGTGGGCTTGGCGTTGTGGGTGGCGTCGTGCATAGCCTTGACGCACTGGTCAATGTTGCTAAAGCGCCATTCGTCTTTGTCTATTCCGCCGGGGAAGTTCTTTTCGGCCCATTGCTTTTCGTCGGTCTGGATGCCGTCCGGGTAGAAATAGTCGTCTATGTGGATGCCGTCGAGGTCGTAGTTGGTCATCAGTTCCGTGACCAGGTTGTACAGGTGCTGCTGCACTTCGGGCAGGGCGGGGTCCAGGTAGTAGCTGTTGCCGTACTGCTGGATCCATTCCGGATGCGTGAGGACAATGTGTTCCGGGCAGCGCTCCAGGCTCACGGACCCGGCGCGCAGGGGATTGATCCAGGCGTGGATTTCCAGGCCTTGCTTCCGGCAGGCGTCTATGGCTTCCTGCAGGGGGTCGTAACCGGGATCCTGGCCCTGGACGCCGGTGAGGACGTGACTCCAGGGGAGGGTATGGGTCCTGAACAGGGCGTCCATGTTGGATACCACCTGGAAGTACACCAGGTTGCAGCCGGATTCCTTGATTTTCCGGATCATGGTCCGGAGCTTTTCTTTCTGGGTCTCGGCAGAGTCGTTTTTGTTGGGCCAGTCGCTGCCACCCACGGTGGTGAGCCAGTCTCCCCGGACTTCGTGTTGGAGGGTTATGCGGTCGGTGGCTTCGTTGAAGCTGTAGTACTTGTCCTGGTCTTGGCTGGTGGGCGTGAGGACGCCGCAGGAGGCCAGCAGAAGGGTTGCGGTTAGTAAGGAAAGAATTCGTTTCATAGTGCTAAGTTACGATTATTTCTCTATCTTTACCGTATGAATCCTAAATTTGTTCTGGTGTCTTTGCCTTCTTCGCCTATGGTGGGGACGTTTGTGTATGGCCTGGTGGGCCAGCACGAGGAACTGGTGCGCAATATTGAGGAGCGTTTTGGCTACGTTCGCACCCGTGGAGGCGGCTGGTACGAGAAAGATGACGAGGCCCGCACCATGATTCTGTACGGCTGCTCGTGCGATTTTGGAGAGCCCCGCCTGGCCTTCCTCAACCGCATTCCTGCTGAGTTAAAAGGATATAAGTTCTATTTCCGCCTGGGCCCCGGCATCCCCATGAACGAGCTCGATTTGCAGGATGTAGAATGGTTTTAAAAAAATTGTGAAAAGGTATTGCAGATTCAAAATTTGTTTGTACCTTTGCAATCCCGAAAGGGAAGTTCACTGAAAACTTGGTGCGGTAGTTCAGTCGGTTTAGAATACCGGCCTGTCACGCCGGGGGTCGCGAGTTCGAGCCTCGTCCGCACCGCTTAAAATGCCTCTACAGCTATCTGTAGGGGCATTTCTTTTTCAAATTGGGGCTACATTGGGGCTACATTCTAGGGGCTACATATGAAAAGTCTGGAATAGCCCCTAAGGACCACTCCAGACCGTTGCGTTATAAGATAGCCAGGTTATGGCTTCTCCTGCTACAAAGTTAGTGGAATTTCTTGGAAATTGACATTACCACATAATATCTTCATATTGCCGTCAGACTAAAGACGTACGCTATGAAGATACTCATCGATAATGGCCATGGCATTGATACTCCTGGCAAGCAGAGCCCTGACGGATTCTTTCGTGAATATGCATACACTCGTTTCCTTGCAAGCAAGATCCAGGAGCGCCTCATAGCACTGAATCTTGATGCCCGGCTTCTGGTGCCGGAGTTGGAAGACATTTCCCTGAAGGAGCGCTGCCGCCGTGTCAATGCTATCTGTAAGGAATTCGGGAACGACCAGGTGATTCTTATCTCCCTTCACGTCAATGCAGCAGGTAACGGCCGTGAATGGATGAACGCCCGCGGATGGAGCTGCTACACCACCCCGGGACAAACCCGGGCAGACAGCCTCGCAACGGCCCTCTACGAGGCCGCCGAAGACTGGCTCCCCGATCATCGACTCCGTAAAAACAACACGGATGGTGATCCGGATATCGAGAGCAACTTCTACATCCTCCGCCATTCCAGCTGCCCGGCCGTCCTCACCGAGAATCTCTTCCAGGATAACAAAGACGACGTGGCCTTCCTGGAATCCGGAGAAGGTGCCCAGGCCATCATCAATCTCCATGTGGAAGGGATCTTCCGATATCTGCAGCAGTAGTTCCTATTATATATAAGAATCCCCGGCCGTCAGTCACCTGATAGTCGGGGTATTTGTGTCGAGAAATTAGAATTTACTTGACTATTATTCGTCCTTTTTGCTTGGGCGAAAAACAATAAATGCCGTTTGAATGATTGAGATGACGATGGAAATAGCCGTTAAAACAAGAGTGTGATTCCACGGGAAGTGGAGCACTAATGAAGCAAGCAGCCATGCAATGATGCTTACAACAAGAAAGGTAAGCATTCCTTTTAGTTCCTTTTTCTGCCCGATAGAGAGTTTCATAACATCAATTTTCGATTTAACGGCCTAAAGTTAATCATTATCCGCCACTTGTCCAAACGAAAGGCCCCCTGGAGCGAATCCAGAGGGCCTGACAGGTTTAGGTCTCAGTCCCGGAGACTACGGCTCACCGCCACCGGCCGCTGAGCGGCCCACTTGACTTCTGCCAGCATGGTGCCGGACTTCTCGCCATTGCTGGAGTTGACGTAGTAGTAGCGGAAGAAAATCTTCGGGGCCGCGGCGCTGGGGGGGGGGCGGTCTATTTCCCGATGCAGTGGTGGGCGAAGATGTTGTGGAGCACTTGCTCCGGGGAGAGGCCCAGGTCCTTGCCAAGGATGAGGTTCACGGAGGCTATGGCGGCGCGAAGATCCTCAGCCACTAAATCCGTGGGGATGCCCGTGTGGAGAGCTTCTGCCGTGCGCCTCAGGGAGGAGGCCGAAGAGGTGAGCGCCTCATAGTGCCGGAGGTTGGTGACAAGGGTACCGGATTCTGCCGTAAGAAGCTCCTTCTCAGAGGCGAAAAGGGCCGATTTTAGCTCCTCAAGCCCAAAACCAGTCTTTGCGGATATTGAGAGTATATTTGCTTTAATATCAAGTGATGTAACAATGTTGTTAGTCAATGTAACAAAATTGTTAATATCGCAACTCGATAATTTATCGGCCTTATTAAGTAGGAGAAATACAGTGGCTGATGAACCGGAAATCTTGTTCAGGATAAGCCTTAGATCGGCCTCAAAATCTACTGGATTTTTGCTTGAATCCAGCACTCCAAGGACCACCTCTGCTGAGGAAATTTTGCTGTAAGTTCTCTCTATTCCTATCTTCTCCACGGTGTCTTCCGACTCCCTGATTCCGGCAGTATCTATGAAGCGGAAGGAGAGCCCCTCAATCTGGAGAATTTCCTCGATTGTGTCCCGGGTGGTCCCTTCAACGGAAGATACAATTGCCCTTTCGTCTCCAAGAAGCGTGTTAAGGAGGGAACTCTTTCCGGCGTTCACGGCGCCAACTATTGCAACCGGGATTCCGCTCTTCAGCATATTGCCCTGACGGAAGGAAGCGGCAAGTTTTTCGACGTGCGCGAGTGTATTATTTACAAGGCCGATCAGTTTCTCACGGTCGGCAAACTCCACGTCTTCCTCACTGAAGTCAAGTTCCAGCTCAAGTAGGGAAGCCATCTCAAGGAGCTGAGTCCTGAGGCTCTCCAATTCCTTGGAAAAACCACCCCGAAGCTGGTTCATGGCTACGCGATGCGAAGCTTTAGTAGTGGATGAGATAACATCTGCAACGGCCTCTGCCTGAGCAAGGTCCATCTTCCCGTTAAGGAATGCACGTTTAGTGAATTCCCCTGGTTCGGCCATCCTGCAGCCAGCTTCCGTCAGAAGCCTTATGAGTTCAGAGACTATGTATGCCGATGCATGAGTAGAGATCTCTACGGAATCCTCTCCTGTGTAACTGTGCGGGGCGCGGAAGACGGAGACAAGGACCTCATCAAGGAGTTCAGGAGATCCCTCGGCTTCGCTCGGGATGACAACCTCGCCGTAATGGATAGTGTAACCGTCTTTCTCAGAGATACTTCCGGATTTTAATGAAACCACTGCATCAGCTGCGCGGAAGGCATCCAGACCGCTTACGCGTATAATGGAAATTGCTCCGGTACCTGGTATGGTGGCCGGAGCAACGATAGTGTCTGAATAGAGATTCTTCACTTCGTTCAGAATGACAAGGGTTTAATCGTACCTTGAGAACTTGGACATGTTGTCTATGAGGTCCTTGTTGGTCTTGAACTCGTCCATGTGCTGCTGCATCCAGGTCATGGCCTCCACAGGGTTCATGTCGGAGAGAAGCTTTCTGAGGATCCAGATGCGGTTGTTGGTATATGCATCATAGAGGAGGTCATCCCTACGTGTAGAGGAAAGGACCAGATTGACGGCAGGGAAGATTCTCTTGTTGGAGAGGTTGCGGTCCAGCTGGAGCTCCATGTTGCCGGTGCCCTTGAATTCCTCGAAGATAACGTCGTCCATCTTGGAACCGGTTTCCGTAAGAGCGGTTGCGAGGATGGTAAGGGAACCACCGCCTTCAATGTTACGGGCAGCGCCGAAGAAGCGCTTGGGCTTCTGGAGGGCGTTGGCGTCCACACCGCCGGTGAGAACCTTACCGGAAGCCGGCTGAACGGTGTTGTATGCGCGTGCAAGACGGGTGATGGAGTCCAGGAGGATAACTACGTCGTGGCCGCATTCAACAAGCCTTCTGGCCTTATCCAGCACCATATTGGCAACCTTGACGTGGCGTTCTGCGGGTTCATCGAAGGTGGAGGCCACAACCTCTGCCTTGACGCTTCGCTGCATGTCCGTAACTTCCTCAGGGCGCTCATCAATGAGGAGCACAATCTCATAGACCTCTGGGTGGTTATCGGCAATGGCGTTTGCAATGGCCTTGAGGAGCATGGTCTTACCGGTTTTGGGCTGAGCCACAATGAGGCCGCGCTGGCCCTTGCCGATGGGCGTGAACATATCCACAACCCTGATGCTCTGGTCTTTCTCATGGCCGTGGCCCAGGAGATTGAATTTCTCCGTGGGGAACAGGGGAGTAAGGAAGTCAAAAGGCACCCTGTCACGGACAAATTCCGGGGTACGGCCGTTTATGAACTTGATGCGTACAAGCGGGAAATATTTGTCTCCCTCACGTGGAGGACGGATTTCGCCGGTGACGGTGTCTCCGTTCTTGAGGGCGTTCTGCTTGATCTGCTGCTGGGACACGTAAATGTCGTCAGGGCTGTTTAGATAATTGTAATCGGAAGAACGCAGGAAACCGTAACCGTCCGGCATGATCTCCAGCACGCCGGTAGCCTCTACAGAGCCTTCAAACTCAATTCTCTTGAGTTTTTCCGGCTGTTTGGGCTGTTCCGGCTGTTTCTTTTCCTGACGGGGCTGCTGCTGTTGTTCAGGCTGTTTATCTACGGCAGGCTTATCCTGGCGCTTTCCCTTCTTGCCCTTCTGAGAAGGTTCCTTCTGGGCCGGCTGCGCATCCTGATTGGCTTCATCCTCCTTGAGGTCTTCAAAAAGGTTCTGGATGAAGGTTTTGGGAGCCTCTGCTGCGGGAGCGGCTGCCGGTGCTGTCTCTGCTTCAGGGGCGGCAGCTTTAGGCTTACGGCCGCGCTTTTTGGGCGCGGGAGCGGTCTCTGCAGCGGCAGGCTTTACCTCTGGTTTGACCTCCGGTTTTGCTTCCGGTTTAGGTTCTGTCTTGGAATCAGGTTTTGCATCGGCCTTTGGAGCCTCTTTCTTGGGCCTTCCGCGCTTTTTGGCGGCTGGCTTTGGCTCAATGGGCTTTTGGGCCTCAATCACGGCCTCGGTGTCCAGAATGGCGAATCCCAGGGTAGGGAGGTCCATCTTTGCGGCACCTTTGATATTAAGTTTTTCACCAAGCGCTCTGAGCTCTGCTTCACTCATAGCGTTTAATTCTGCTAGTTTATGGGGCATAAAAATGAAGAATGTATTTCAAGTAAGGATGGCCTTCCGAACGGAAAGCCAGTGCAAAGGTAACAAAAAAAACGATTACTTCAACATGTTATCCATGTAAGAGTCGGATTTTTTGAATCTCAGGAGATCGGCCAGGGCCGATGCATTGGCGGCAATACGGAAGCTGTAGCTCTTCCACTGGCCCATAGGCACCCAGGAGAGGGCGATGTTGAAACAGTGGAGGTCATAGGAAGCGCTGAGCTGGGTGGTTGTGAACTTCATTGCCATTATATCGAAGCCGGAAGTGGCCTGGATACTGAGGCGGGGGGTGAGCTTGATGTTGCCGCTCACATTAAGTGTTTGGGTAAACCTCTTGTTCTCAATGAGCTCCTTGGTGGTACTCTGATATGTATAGCTCTTTGAGTAGTTGAAGCTGTAGCTGAAGTTCACGCTCCATGGCGCGTTGCTGTTCATATAATATACGTATCCGCCGGGGATGTATTCTCCGGTGATGGGGTGATAGTAGATGCGTTCATACGACGTTGTGGCGCCGCCGCCACCACCGCCACCGCCGCTGCCGCTGCCTCCGGAACGAGTTCCGTCGTCTCCATCAGTTGCGCCCTTTCCGTTAAGGGAGAAGGAGGCCGATAAAGAAGCATTGGTAAGCCTCAGGGGAACACCAGTTGCTATAATGTTGAGCTTGTTAATCTTCTTGCCTTGCTCGTTGATTGCGTAAGGGTCGAAGTTAAGGTTACCGCTAAGGCTCACCTTGTTGAAAAGCCTTGTGGAGGCCGATACACCCACGTTATTCATCCTCAGGGAATCGGCCAGGAAATTATAGCTGGTGTTGATATTGAGCTGGTCCAGAAGCTTAACCTTCTTGGAACCCGTGCCGGTGGTATCCCTGATATCCCTCACCTTGGCTTCAAGGTTGTTGCCGAATGACAGGGACATAGTGGCGCTTTTGCCTCTTCCGGGTGGGGAGGCGTTGTTGTGGTTTCCGCTGATACTGTATATGTTGTACCAGGTTACGTCGTGGAAGGAGCCTCTCTTGTCATAATACGGGTCCAGGGTGCGCCAGCCGTTGAATGCCGTACCCTTTTCCGGAGAGAAACTAAGGGACATTGACGGCGTGATCACATGACGTATGGCCTGTACCCTCCGATGCTTCCCAAAGTTGAACATACCGTAAATTCGGGTACTCATGGACATGCTTCCGGAATACGTATGCGTGGCCCCGAATCCGTTGAATGCGGTTCCGGGATCACTTACCACCTTCTGGGCTATTACCTCCCGGCCATCCTTGTCCGTGACCATGATGGGATTCCCGTCTGCGTCTAGCTCATTCTCCAGGTGCTGGTCTCCCTTAGAGAACATCCAGTTCATGCCGTATGTTATACTGGGCGTGACGTTTATGTACTTGAGGAGCGTAAAGTTTGGAAGGCCTATCTGGAAGTTATGGGTCATGCCGTTTGTGAGTTTCCCCAGAGCCTTTACGGCAAGGGAATCTCCAAACGCCTTCTCACGGTAAGTCTTGTTGTTGTACTCGTCAATTATTGTTACGTGATTGCCGGTTTCGTCCATCACGAAGTCCTGGAGTTCCCTCATCTTGAAATTGATGCGGTTCTGGAAGGACGTTGAGTAACCGAAGGAAATCTTCTCATAGATTTTCTCCTTTCCAACCCTGGTCTTACGCTTGAACGGGTAGAAACGCGTTACGTTGAAGGTAATGTTGGGGAGCGTGAACGAGTAGCTGGAGTCCCTGGAATTCTGGTTATGGAGGGCGTTGACGCTCAGGTTGAATTTTCCGTTCCAGTTATGGGAATAGGAGATGGATGAACTGATCTGGTTTTGCTGGGCGTCCGTCACGCTGCGGGCATTATAGCGGCTGTTAGACGGGCTGGAGAAGTTTACAGATGCACTGAACGTGGTTCCGGGATGGGCCTTGGAATCCTGCGTGTGTGACCACCGAAGGCCGAAGTTACGGGACTGGACGAAGTCTGCGCTGCCCTTTTCACCGGCCTGGTCATTGGAGTAGGTAAGGGCAATCTGGCCGTTGAACTTGTAGTTTACCTTGTATCTGGAGTTAATGTCTATGGCCCAGGAACCAAGCGTGTAGTAGTCTCCGGTTACAGACAGGTCAAAATAGTCCCCGAACACAAAGTACATACCTGCGTCCCTGATGTAGAAGCCACGGGCCTGTTCCTCTCCAAATGTGGGCATGAGCATACCGGTGGCGCGTGATGGCTTTTTGGGAACGAAGCCGAACGGCAGGATGATGGGGAAGGCGGGGACATCGGCTATCACGGGCCACGCAGGGCCGAAAACGGTTTTCTGGGAAGGCTTGGTGATTACCTTTGCCATGGTGAGGTTTAGGTAATAGTGCGGATGTTCAAGGTCGCAGACGGTGTACACGCCGTTACGCATGTTGATGGATTTGTCCGGCATCATCTTGATCTTCTTGCCCTGAAGAATACCTTCGGCCTCTTTTGTCACCATGTTCTGGATGCGGGCCTTGCGGGTGTTGAAGTTATAGTTGAGCTGGTCCATCTTGTATGTCTGGGCACCTTCCGTCATTTCAGGTAGACCCTTCCATTCACCGGTAAGAGTATCTTTCTGACCGCGTGCAAATACGGTATTTGCATCCATGTCATACTCAATATAGTCTGCGGTGAGCGTCATGTTCTGGTACTTCACGGTTGCCCCGCCGTAATAGTAGATCATGCGCTTACCTCCGGTGAAATCCGTGATGATGGAGTCCTTGGCAGTTGAGAAAGCCGGAACCTCCAGGGAGCTCTTGCTCAGGAGGTCAAGGGAGTCTGAGCGTGACCTGGAGATGGAATCGGCCCTTGCTACGGAGTCTCTCTTTGCGCGGAACAGGCTGTCACGGCTGAATTCCAGAGAATCCCTGGAGGCCGATACAAGGCTGTCAAGGGAAGCCCTCACTGTTGAGTCCGGGGCCTGGCGGAACACTCTGGCCTTGGCGCCGGGGGCCATAAAGGCCGCACACAGTGCCAGGGCAAGGATATATTTCCGCAAATTCCCTTTCATTCAGGCAGAATTTTTGCTATATTTGTGCGTTATATAAAACTTACAAAATTACTATTATTTCCAGAATTTACCAAACCGCCTCCAAGATGAAGTTGCGTTTAAGCCATATCATAGCCGTAATTTCCGCCGTCTTACTTGCAATTCCCGTACCTGCACAGGACACATCCATGCGCCTGAGGACGGTTGTGATAGACCCGGGCCACGGCGGAAAGGATGCCGGCTGCGTGAGCCGTGACCAGAAAACCTATGAGAAAAACATTGCCCTGGACATAGCTAAGCGCCTGGCTCAGAAGATATCGGCCTCTTATCCGGACGTCAGCGTAAAGATGACACGCTCCGACGACCACTTTGTAGAACTGGAGAACCGTGCGGTTTTTGCCAATAAGGCCGGGGCCGATCTTTTCATTTCCGTGCATGTGAACGCCGTAGACGGATCAACCGCGGCAAACGGCTATTCCATACACTGCCTTGGACAGTCAAAGAAAAAGGGCAATGACCTGTATTCCAAGAACCTTGACCTTGTAAAGAGGGAAAACTCCGTTATCAAGCTGGAGAAAAACTACGCTGCAACGTATCAGGGGTTTGATCCAGATGACCCTTCATCATCCATCATCTTCTCCCTCATGCAGCACGCCCACCTTGGCCAGAGCCTGGAATTTGCCGCAGATGTTGCGCAGGCCATGGAGGGAGGGCCCATCAAAACCAACAGGGGAGTGTCCCAGGACCCTTTCTGGGTGCTCTGGCGTACGGCAATGCCCGCTGTTCTCATTGAGGTTGGCTTCATGACAAATCCCCAGGACCTTGCCGTACTCCGGTCAGAGGTTGGCAGGGACCAGATTGCCCAGAATATCTACAAGGCTTTCCGCATCTACAAGGCCCGTTATGACAGGGAAGAGATTGCCGATCAGGTCGGCAATGACGTAGCGGCTGCCGCAGATCCTGTCATTTCGACCGGAGCCGAAGGCGTAGCGGAGAAATCTCCTGAACCTAAGGTCCTTTACGGCGTTCAGGTGCTGGTGTCTTCCAAGGACATGGCAGAAAGTGATCCTTTCTTTGCCGGGTACAAGCCCATGAAACTTCCTGCTGGGAAATTAGTTAAGTATGTAGTGGGAGTTTCGGCAAAACTTCAGGATGTTAAGAAAAATTATCCTGCAATTCAGAAAAAATTTCCAGATTCTTACATAGTGAAAGTAGAAGACGGCGCAACATCTCCGGTAAAGTAAAAAAGTGGAAACGTTTCCGCAGCAGAAGTGCTTCTGACAGCGGTATAAAATTGCTATTGAATCTTATAAAAATTCAAAATTAGATGTTTTCCGATATGCGGAAATAGGGCATTTGCGCGCTCGTAACTCATTGATAATCAATGATGCGGAAAATTTGTTGTTTTAGGCTCTCGCAGCATTAATCTAAACATAAAATTTTTAAAAAACAATAGCAATTTGCGTTTTTTATCAGAAAATTTTCAACCATCTTTGCATTCCAATTGACACTAACCCACGGATGACAGACCAGGAAAGACATATAGCCGTATGGAATAACTGTCTGCAGATCATTGCAAATAACATTGATCCGCAGCAGGTTTCCACATGGTTCAAGCCCATCCGTCCGGTTTCACTGGACGGGGCCCGTCTTACCGTGGAGGTGCCCTCAGATTTCTTCCGCGAATATATAGAAGGTGCGTACAAGGATCTTATCCGCCTTACCATCCGCCGCGCAATCGGCGCAGACGCCCAGCTGTACTATCTGGTGCGTCCCGTCCAGAACCGGCAGGGAATGGTCCTTCCTCAGGAAGCAGGTTCAGTACCCGGGAACAATCCCATTTCCGTTCCCACTTACCAGCCCGCAGGCAATCCCGGCCCCTTCGTATTCCCCGGCATCAAGCGCGTCACCATCAACTCACGTCTCAATCCCGCATACTGCTTCGGCAATCTTGTGGAAGGAGACTGCAACAAGATGGGCGTAAGCGCGGGAGAAAGCATTGCCCAGGCCCCCGGCAAAACTCCTTTCAATCCGCTGTTCCTCTTCGGAGGCCCCGGTCTTGGAAAGACTCACATCGCCCAGGCCATCGGCATAGATATAAAGAAGAATTTCCCGGATCAGGTTGTGCTTTACGTGACGGGCAATGAGTTCAAAACCCAGTATATGGATGCCGTCAAAGGCAACCGTATCGTGGATTTCATTGCCTTCTACCAGAGGATAGACGTCCTCATCGTGGACGATATCCAGGATCTCGCAACCCCGGGAGCCCAGAACAGCTTCTTCAATATCTTCAACCATCTGCACGGCAGCGGCAAGCAGCTCATCTTTACAAGTGACCGCGCACCCGCAGACCTCCAGAACTTTGAGGAGCGCCTCCTGTCACGTTTCAAGTGGGGATTGTCAGTTGAACTTTCAAGGCCGGACTACGCCACCCGAGTCCAGATGCTTAAGTCACGCTCAGAGCGTGAGGGCGTGGCCCTGGAGGAAGAGGTACTTGCATACCTCGCCTCCCGCATCAAGACAAACTTCCGCGAACTGGAAGGCACCCTTACATCCCTTGTGGCATACGCCACGCTTGGTCACAGTGACATTTCACTTGACCTCGCGCGTACAGTCACTGGAAATATAGTAGGGGAGGAGCACACAGATGTCACACCGGATCTCATCCTCAAGACCGTGTGCGAGTACTTCAACATTACCCGTGACCAGCTTCTGGCCCCTACGCGCAAGCGCCAGATTGTCCAGGCCCGCCAGATTGCAATGTATGAATGCCGCAATCTCATTCCCAACTGCTCCCTTTCAACAATAGGCGCAGAGCTGGGAGGCAAGGACCACGCAACCGTGGTACACGCCTGCACAACAGTCCAGGACCTGGTCCAGATAGACAAACAGTTCCGTCAGTGGGTGGAGGACATTGAAAGTATGGTTGTTGTGCCCGTAGAATAAGGGCAAAACAAAGTGCCACACTTTTTGGTGCGGCACTTCTTTTTATGCGAGGTCCAGCGGGTTCCGCTTGAGCCATGTAATTACGGAAGCTATTTCCTTATAGAAGGGCGTATCTTCAAGAATAACTGGCTGTATCTCCCTCACGGCATCATATGCACGGCGTGATGCAGAGCAAAGCTTATCCTTTATTCCAAGGATATCAGTTGCCTGGGCCAGGGCAATGCAGTGGATGGCCATTACCTGGAATGAATTCTCAACAACCTGACGGCAAAGGAGGGCGGAATTTGTGCCCATGGACACTATGTCCTGATTGTCGTTGTTATTGGGGATGCTGTGAACGTAATTTGGCATGGCGAGGGTCTGGCACTCTGCAGTAGTGGAAGTTGCGGTGAACTGGCAGGCCTGCATGCCGTAATTGAGGCCCAGCTTACCCATGTTCAGGAACGGGGGCAGGATGCCGTTGATGCGGTCATGGAAGAGGTAGTTGAGCTGCCTTTCCGTGAGCATGGTGAGGCGCACAAGGGCAATCTTCACCTTGTCTTCCTCCAGGGAGATGTAGTCTCCGTGGAAGTTTCCGCCGTGGTACACGTACTTGGTGTCCGGATCCACAATGGGGTTGTCGCAGGCAGAGTTAATCTCGTTCTCAAGTACTTCTGAGGCCGATTGGAAGGTATCATATATTGGACCGAGGATCTGGGGAGTGCACCTCAGGGAATAGTAGGCCTGGACCTTCTTCTCAAATACTTCCTCCTTATGGCCGCCGTTATAAAGCTCAATCTCACGCTTTGACAGGCACTTGGAATCGGACGCAAGTTTACGGAGCCGGGCGGCAATCTCCTGCTGCCCCCTCTGGCGGCGGCACTCGTTCAGGGCCTCAGCCATAAAGTCGTCGTATGAGCCCGCAATCTCGTTCATCCAAACCGCTGCAAGGGTGGCCCAGTCCAGAAGGATATCGGCCTGGAACTGGTTCACAAGGGATATGCCCGTCATTACGGAGGTGCCATTTACGGCCGATAATCCCTCCCTGATGTGGATTTCCATGGGCTTGAGGCCGCACTGGGCCAGAACCTCTCCGGTGGGACGCCACTCTCCCTTGTAATGCACCTCTCCTTCGCCAATCAGGGCAAGGGCTATGTGGGCAAGCTGGACAAGGTCTCCGCTGGCGCCCACGCTGCCGTGGCGGGGAATGAAGGGATAGATGCCATTATTCAGGAAACCCGCCAGAAGCCTCACAACATCCGGATGCACACCTGAGCGTGCCTGGAGGAAGGTGCCGATGCGGGCCACCATAGCGGCCCTCACGGAAGCGTCTCCAAGCGGCTTGCCGGCGCCGGTTGAATGACTCCTTATTATATTATATTGTAGATCCTTCAGGTAATCATCTTCCACGCGCCACTGGGCCATGGGGCCGAACCCCGTATTTATACCGTAAATGACTTTATCTTTGTGGAATTCTTTGAGGAAACGGTAACAGCGCTCAACTTCCTGCATAGCCTTTTCCGGCAGGATGAGTTTCTCACCGCCGAACACTACACGGCGCACATACTCCGTAGAAAAATACTTCATAATCTGTTCAAAATGTCATGCAAATTTACTAAC
>JAEEGJ010020600.1_pt1 | contig 14314 bp, 9 predicted proteins | sample 8958761 | NCBI WGS metagenome assembly JAEEGJ01 (sample SAMN16246546, study PRJNA631951) | gut metagenome | biome: gut microbiome; feature: rumen; material: RS-attached | host: Bos | place: Iran: Karaj | collected 2018-10 | reverse complement strand
TATAAGCAGCAACGGAACGGATGATTATTCCTTTACTGCGTTGCCTGCGGGCATCAAGGAAGTGTATTACAACTACGAAGGCTTCTATGCGGAGTTCTGGAGCTCTACTGAGGTCAATAGCGAGTTCGCCAATAACGCTGAAGCGTACAAATTGCTCTTGGTCAGCCCCACTAAGACTGCGGTCCTGAACGGAACCTTCAAGGAATTCGGGTTGTCTGTCCGTTGCGTGAAAGATTGAGTGTCGCCTTTGGCCTCAAACCTCACTGATCTTCCCTCAAAGCCCGCTACAGCGGGCGACCTCATACCTCACACCTCATAGCTATTATTATCTTTGTTTCGATAACAAGAGGTTTTATGCAGTCCTGGACTGAAATCAAGAAAATCGAGAATCCGACCGAAGAACAGCAGCTCGAGGCGGTGAAGCTCAACTGGTACGCCATCAGCCTTATCGAGAACCCGACGCCCGCTGTGCAGAAGGCTGCCTTCGCGCAGAACGTGCAGGCGATTCTCTACATCAAGAACGGCCTTTGCGAAGATTTGAAGGCGGCGCTCAACGCGCTTGACGAGCCCGCGCTCCTTGCCGCGGTGAACGGCGACCCGAACATTCTGAAGTTCGTGACGAACCCGGAACTTCTCAAGGCCGCGGTGCGCAGCGACTGGAAAATCGTGAAGAAGATTGACAACGCGGGCGAGGACCTGTGGGCCGAGGCGGTGCGTGCAAGCGCCGATGCGGCAAAGGTCGTGCCGTTCATGGGCGAAAAAGTCCAGGCGGCGCTCGTGGAACGTGACTGGCGTGCATTGCAAGATATTGTGCGCCCGTCGGCCGCCATTGTGATTGCCGCGGTGAAGCAGGACTACCATGCTTTCGAATTTGTGAGTATCAAGGACCGCACGGAGCCGGTGCAGCTTGCCGCCGTTCGCACGGACTGGCGCTGCATCCAGTACCTGCAGCGTGCAAGCGAAAAGGTGCAGATGGAAGCGGTTCGCCAGACGAAGGACGCTTTCGCACTCATCAAGAACCCCGCCGAAGCGGTCAAGGAATTCTGCAAGTAGTTTTCGGGGCGCGCGATGGAAAACCCGCTGGTAAAAGTCGAGAACGTCTCGTTCCGCTACCCGAAATCGGGCGTGGACGCGCTTTCGGGCGTGTCGCTCGAAATCCCGCGGGGGAGCTTCTTTGCGCTGCTGGGCCCGAACGGGGCGGGGAAGACTACGCTGTTGCGCCTTCTGTGCGGGCGTTTCGCGAAATTCTCCGGAACGATTGAACTTGCTGGCGACGTGCGCGTGTCTAATACGCATTCTGGCGCGAAGGGGGCTGCAGGTTCGGGCTCGCGAGGTTCGTTCCTCGACCCGCTCGCCTGCGGTGTACTGCTCGAGAATCCGGGCATATACCCGAAGCTTTCGATAAACGAGTACGTGGACTATTTCGTGGGGTTCTATGCGGCCCGCATTCCCGAGTGGAACGAGCAGGCGGCCCGCGAACGCATTGCCCGCTTGGCGAAGAGCCTGGAACTCCCGCCGCTCGATACCCGTATGGGCAAGCTTTCGCTCGGGAACCGCCAGAAGGTGCAGTTGCTTCGCGCGATGGCTCCTGCGCCGCGTCTTTTGATTCTGGACGAGCCGGTGGCGAATCTTGACCCGATGTCGCGCGAGACGGTGTGGAAACTCATTGCGGACTGGCGCAGGCAGGAAGGCGGTACGGCCATCGTGTGCTCGCATATCCTCGCCGAGATGGAAGAGGAGGCGACCGACTTCGCGATTATTGACCGCGGGCACGTCTTGAAGAGCGGGCGGGTCGCCGACATCGCGAGCGAAACCGCGACGTTCCGGGTGGAAGTCCGCGGCAATACACCCGCGGGCAATTCGCCCGCCTTTCCGATGCCCGAAAAAATTCGCGACATTCTCGCCGCCGCCGGAATCGAAGCCGACGTTGCTCCCGCGCAAGCGAGCCTTTCTCGCCTCTACCGCGAGACGGTTTAGTTCCTGCAATAAACGTCCCGCTCCCCGCGATAAACATCTCGTTCCCTGAAATACCAGTAACCAATAACCAACAACTAGAACGTCTGCGACAAGTCGAACGCAAACCTGCCCCAGGCAAAGCCTTCGAGGCTCCAGTCGCTCAGGTTCTTCTTGAACGCGTAATCCAGGCGGAATGTGAGGAACTGCCAGCGGTAACGCAGTCCGAGGCCGAGCGCTTCTTTCGCAGTTTCTTTGTACAAGTCGTGTTCGTTGTCCATCACGCGGGTCCAGTCGTAGAACTGTACAATCTGCCAGTGCCTCCAGCCCTTCCAGGGGAGCGTCCAGCGGATTTCTTCGTTTATGCGCAGGTACATCGGGGTAAGTCCCGTGTTGATGACCGTGTCAATGACCTCGTTGCCATCGTCGTCGGTACTGGTCGTGTAGCTCTCGTAACTCGCGAAGATGCTGCGGAATCGGTACCCGCGCACAGAACGTGAACCGCCCTGGTAAAACACGCGCGCATCGTCTTCAAGTGCCTTCTCGAAGAACCTGCCCACGCTCCCGCTCAGCGCTCCGTAGAATGTCCAGAACAGCGGGTGGTAGAGATTCACGGTTGCCTCGCCGTAGGTGTACGGGTTGCCTATCATGGTGAGCTTTTCGAGGTTTGCGTTCAGGTTCGTGCCCGCGCCTACGGTCGGGGCCACGCGCACACCCTTCGTGGGGTTGAAGTAGTCGTCGGTGTAGTCGAAGGTGAGCGCTATTTCGCCCTTCACCTTGTACATGTCGGCTCCGTTCTTGCTCACGAAACGCGTATCGAGCGTCCCGCGGAATCGGATGTGGTCGGTAATGCCGAAAGTCAGGTCGCCGCGGTTGATGATTTCGTAACGCTCTTCGACGCTATCGGGGTAGGCCGGCGGGGCGGTCTTTTCGTGGTTGAAACTCAGACGGTCTTCAAGGCGGATTGCCGTGGGGATAAACGTGAAAGATGTTCCGAAGAGTAGCGGGTTTGCGTAGCCGAGTGAAATTTCCTGTTTGTTCTCTGCCAGCTGGAACGAGGTGGAAAATTCGTTGAACTTACCGAAGAAGTTTTTGTGCTTTGCATACGCGATGGCGCCGAACCCGTACATTTCTTCGTAGAACAGGCCGTAGCGCGCTTCGCCGGGTACGCGCTCGGTCACGTTCAGGTGAATGTCCGATAGCCCATCTGTCCTCAGGGAGTCGGTAAGTTTAATTTGTGTGAATAACTGCGTAGAAAGTAATTTTGACTTGAATGTGTTGAACTGGTTACCGTCAATGATTTCGCCTTGCGGGATTTTCCATAGCGACGATAGCCATGCGGTATCGGAAAGCCCCGCCTCTTGTTCTTTCTTGGACTTGTCGAGGTTTTTCTGTGCGGTACTCACCATGTTTCCCATGATGACCATTGCACCCGGGTTCACGATAATCTCGACCATGATGACTTTTTGCGTTGTGTCTATGAGTTCGCCCGGCAACACGTAGGTGTGCAGGTAGCCCGCCTTGCGGTAGGTCTGCTGGATAAACTGGATGTCTTCGGCGATGTCGTCTTGCGAGAAAATCCTTTCCTTGTCGTTCGTGCGGAGCTTGCTCATGTCAATATCGATCTTGGACGAATCGGGCACGATGATGCTTGTCCCGCCGAACCGGTAACGTTCGCCTTCGCGCAGCGAGATGACGTAAACGCGCTTGCGTTTGTTTTCGGAATCGACTTCACGCCTGATTTCCATTTTCATGCTGAGGCTGAAGAACCCTTGCGAATAGTAGAGCGCACGAATGTTTTCGGTGGCAAGGCCCATCATAAAGTCTTGCTTTGTGGTATCGAGGTTCCCGAATTCGTCGGGAACTTCGAGTTGCTCGTTCAACTGGAAATTCGAAAACACAACGTTTCCGTCGAATTGCACCTTCCAGGGGTTCTTCTCCGTATCTTCGGCAAAGACGAATGCGATTGCAAAAAGCAGGAAACAGATTAGTTTTTTCATTTTTGTGCCTCCTTCTCCTCGCTATCCTTGAGCGATGCGTTGGAGGATATCGTTTCGCAGTAGCCCAGGCCTAGCAGGCACGCGTTCCAGAATCGGTAACCGTAGTTGAGACCGACGTTCTTTTCGAGTCGGTTCTCGTTAGAACTTGCTCCCGTGTTGGTGAGGTACTGCTTCGAGATGAGCTGCCCGTTCAGGTAGAGCGACGGGTTGAGGTGGTTCTTGTGCGAGAACGACTTGTCCTGGAATACGGGGAGCGTGTAGGTCACGCCGAATTGCAGGGCCTGGTCATATGTCGGGTTTTCGCTCTGGTCCTGTGTGTAACCGAAGATGAACTTCATGTTCTTCACCCAGCGGTCGAGTGAAATCGGTATCTTGAAGTAGCTTGAATCCTTGTCGCTTGTGGTGTTGTTGCTGAACAGCATCACCTTCATGTCGATATCGCCGATATACTCGCCACCGAGCGTCTTGTTGGCCGTGGTAGAAATCATCTTGCCGATAGCCTTGCCGGCAATCTTGTTCCAGTCGGTCGATTCGTCGTTGTTGTCGGCGATGCACCCGAGGATGATGTTGTAGTAGGTGGCTGCTGCGCTCGATTCAGTACCGCAGTTGCTCGTAGGCGTAGGCTGCGGGTTCGTAATCGTTCCCGTGATGTCGAAGTTGATGGGGCAGGTCTCATTTTCCTTTTCGCCAGTGTCGTCGCAGTAGGGGAGTTCCTGCGCACTCGATACTTCGAGTACGCCGTGTTGCCACGGGACGTCCATCCACGAGATGCTGAAGGAGTTCAGTTCGAATTCGTAAAGATCCTGCACGCCGATAAAGCCCGCATTGGAATTCGTTACGTCGCCACGCAGGAGCGGCCTGTTGGTGTTTCCGAGCACCCAGAAGTCAAACGTGAAGGGGAATGTCGCGAACGGAGTCACGATGGCGATGGAATCTCTCTGCGAGTCGTTCACGTGAACCATCAGGTTGATGGGGCTTGCGGTAGAAATCTTCGCTTCCTGCGCTTCGGTGGTACGCAACCTGGTGATGAAGTTGTTGAACATCGTGAGGATGCGGTTGAGCGAATTCGGCGTTATCTGGAACTCGAGCGCCTTGTAGTAGATCATCTTGTCGACGATGAGTTTGCCCGAAATGGATTTGTTCTGGAGTCGGTCGCTGGTGGAACGCGGTATGGTAAAGTCGAGGTTGCTCTGAGCCTGTATCTCGCCTTCGCCGAATGTTTCGTCGAAGAAGTTGTACTGGATGTAGGGGAGGCTCACCGATAGCACCAGCTCGTTGTCGTAGTCTTCCAGCGAGCCCGAGACATCCTTCACCATTATGGAATGCTGCCCGGACTTGAGGCTGAACTGGTCGGAACTGATGTTGAAGCGTTCAAGCTTCATGCTGTCGAGGCTGTATGCCGCGGTAACGTTGATGGTTTCGCCTTCGTTGTTGCGGGTCGAAAATTCGGTGATTTCGGCAATCCCGTTTTCGAGGTGCCCCCTCACGCGGAACGGGACGAGCCTGCTCATCTTGGGAGGCTGGTAGAACGTGGAATCCGAGGTAATCTCTGCGGTTATGCCCTTGATACCTTCCTTGAGCTTTGCGGAAACGTCTATCTGCAGGTCGGTGCGCTTGATTTCTGTTGTGGTGCCCGGGATAAACCATGCGCCCGATACATTCGCCTTGCCCGTGAATGTGTACAGCGAGTCTATGATGCCCTCGACGGCGACGTCGCCGCCGTTGTCGGTGCTGTGGCTTACGCTCACGTGGCGCTTGTTGCTGAACACGTTGTCGACGATAACCTGCGAGGAACCCGCCCATCCGCCGTTGCCGATGTTCACGTACGAATTGAGTTCTACCTTGTCGCCCTCGGCGAAAAGGTTCACCTTGTCTACCTTGAGTATGGTGTGTGCAATCTTCTTGAATTCAAGCTGCGTGAAGTCGATGTTGCCGAGCAGGCCCTTGCCTTCTTCGTACGCGATGTCGCCGCTCATGAATCCGTTGGCAAGAGTCGTGTCGTTGAGCGGTTCCAGTAGCACCGGAATACTGAAGTCCTTTGCCGACGCCCACGCGTGAATCACCTGTATGGGCAGGAACGCTGTTGGCTTGAATTCCGGGTTGGAGTCGTTCGGAAGGATAAACGCCGCTTCTGCTTCCACCATGTTCTTGTCTTGCATGGCCTGGAACCTGTCGATGAAGATGGAGTCCCCGCTCTGCCTTGCTTTCACGTGTGCGCGGATTTCGAACGGGTCGTAGTTTCCTTCGGCAAACACGTCAATCGAGCCCACGTTGTCGGTGAAGTTTTGCCGCCAGTGTCCGGATACGGTGCCGTAGATGTCGTTGCTTATCTTTAGCTTTGCGAACGGGATGGTGTTGATGTCCACGCTGTCGGCCTGCACCTCGATGGTGATGGAGTCGGTCCATGCGATGTACGCGTAGGCATGCCCGCCTTCGCGCTGCGTCACGTCCCAGGATGTGTGCGGGTCTTCGTGATTCCACATCACGTCGCCGAAGAAGTCAAAGGTTTCCTTTTCGCCGTAGATGATGCCGTTGCTGAACAGGATGCCGTTCCTGTTGAGGTCGAGCTCCACTTCGAGCGAATCGGCCTTCATCTGGTAGGCGAAGTCCACGTTCGGGATTTTCGCCTTCGCGTGTAGCACCCCGTTCTGGAAGTTGCCGTCAATGGTAAAGCGGTTCCGGAGCGTGAGGTTTCCGAAGTTCCAGTCCAGCGCCCAAGGTTCGTACGGCGAGAAGTCGCCCTCGAACGTGACGAGCAGTTTGTCGCCCAGGTTAACGACCGCATCGATTGTGGAGCCCTGGCGCGTTTCGATGCTCACGTCTATGCGGTCGCCTTCCTTGTGCGCGGAATGGATTTTCATGTCGAGCGGCATCATGTGCGGGCCGAATATGGAACTCATGTACTCGACGTACCCGCTAATATCGCCGTTGAGATTCTTGTCCATGCCGCCCTCGAGCATAATGTGCCCGCCCTCGTCGTTGTACAGGTCTACGTGCACGTGGTAGCGCTCGTCGTCGCCCTTCAGGTTTATCTTCGCGTTGCTTGCCATCAGGGGCCAGAACTCCCCGACCCTCGTCTGCAGGTTCAGGTTGTACTTGGGTTTGCGCGTCTTCGGGTCGAAGCTCACGTCGCCGTTCACCTTGATTGCCCCGATGGTCGGTACCGCGGGCGGAATTTCCACGGGTATCCAGTCCTCGGGCTTCTTCACTTCCATGTCCACGTGGGTCTTGACTGCCGCCATGTTGTTCTTCGGCGCCTTCACGTCGAGCTTTATGGCATCCTTGCCGGCCTTGACCTTGCCCTTCACGGCCACGTTCTCGCCTGCGAAGTCCGCGCGGATATCGATGCTTGCCGTTTCTGCAAGGTAGTCGCCCTGGATGCTGTCGAGCTTTATGCTTGCCGCCTGCATGCCGTCGCTCTTGATGGAGAGGTCCGTTGCCTGCCAGTGCTTTGCGTCTTCGCTCCCTTCGTTTATATCCACGGAAATCTTCCCGACGCTCGCCTCTACGGGCAGGTAGAACTTGGCCCTTTCCGGGAAGGCGATTTCCCCTATCGGGTCCTTTTTCTTGTCGGTGCCGTTTGTGTCGGGGCTCGTCTTGATGCTTGCGGCAAATTCGCCGAGCGAAACCTTGCCGCCCTTGCCTTCGCCCAGGATGGTAATGTCGAGGTTAAAGTCCTTTACGGTGTAGACGTTGTCGCCCTGCTTTACGGTCACGGAATCCCAGGAATGGGTGAGCGGGCCCCCGAGCGTGTACCCGTGGGGGGTGACTTCCACGTCGCCGTAGGTGTGCGGGTTCGACAAGTAGGTAATTACGGCAATACGCGTAAACCAGGCGCCCAGGGCAAGAACGCCAACAACGACCGTCACAATGGCGGCGGTCAAAGCAAATGTCGAAGTACCTATCTTCAACGTGCATAATTATAGAAAACATATTATATATCGCGGTCCGGAATATGCCAGAAATGGGTGCATAACTCGTTGATGCTCAAAGAGTTGCGGAGTTTGACGGGGGTTTTATGGTCCAAAATCCGCATCTCTTGATGTAAACATATGTTATCACGCATTAGACTTCTTTCAAAAAAGTGTGATTTTTGACCAGAGGATGTTACAAAATGCTTTTTTAAAAATTACGGAAAGATTTAAGTAAGCGTTTTGTAGTCAGATTTTTTGGCTTGATTGCTAAGTTATGCGCCGTCCAAAACATTTTCTCCTATCCAGGGAAGGAAACTCATGAGGCTCGACAAGGCGAAATCGACCGTATGCCTGTTGGCCATCGCAACGCTGAATACTTTGTCCGTTGCGGGCGGCCTGAACACCAACACCAACCAGTCCGTGCTTTTCCAGCGCAGCGTGGCCCGCGACGCGAGCACCGACGTGGATGCCCCGTATGCGAACCCCTCGGGTACGGCGTTTATGGAAGACGGCCTGTACATTTCGGCAAACAACCAGACGTTCTGGCAGAGCCGCGAGACGACTGTCGAGAAGTCCCCGATATTCAAGGACGGCACGAACTTCAAGGGCAATGCGTTTGTGCCTTCGCTCCCGAGCGTGCTGGTGACCTGGCACCACGGCAACTTTGCGCTTTCGGGCCACATGGGCGTTATTGGCGGTGGCGGCAGGGTAAATTTCGATGACGGTATCCCGAGCTTCTACGCGCTTACATACGCCCCGCTCAAGCAGATGGAGGCGGCACTCGCCGAGAAGGGGCTTACGACCACGAACAGCTCCATCGATGTTTCGCTCGAGGCGAGCTCGTACATCTTTGGCGCGACTCTCGGTGCCGCCTACGAGTTCAACAAGATGTTCTCGGTGTATGCGGGTGCACGCTTCAACTATGCGATGAACAGCTACGACGGCTCGGTCGCAAACCTCCGGCTGAATTCCGTTATCCCGGGCGTTAATCCCGAGGGCAAGATGGTGGAGGCGTCCACGCTTGCAGAAACCTTCGCGACACTTGCGGAAAGTGCGAAGACTCAAGAAGAAAAGGTGCAGTACGCGACGCTCGCGGGCACGTTCGAGACTCTTGACGACAAGATGACGATGGACTTGGAACTGGACCAGACGGGCTTTGGCATTACTCCGATTGTCGGTCTCGGTTTTAAGTACAAACGACTTACTTTGGGTGCAAAGTTCGAGTACAACACCTCCATCGAGATGGAAAACGACACCAAGAAGAACGATACCCCGCTCGAACAGTTCAATGACGGCAAAAAAGACCACAACGACATTCCTTCGTTCCTTGCAATTGGCATAAACTATTCCCTGCTCGATAACCTGCGCCTTGCCTTCGGGTACCACCACTGGTTTGACAGCAAGGCCGACTTTAGCGGCGATCTCGAGGACTATGTGGACGATACGAACGAGTTCCTCTACGGTGTGGAAGTGGACTTCCTTACGCGCTTCACCATAAGCGGTGGCGTGCAGGTGACCCGCTTCGGCATCAAGGACGGCTACATCAGTGACATGAATATCAACATATCCTCGACGAGTTTCGGGTTCGGGCTTGCCTACCGCATTACGGACTGGATGCGCATGAACCTGAGCTACTTCCACACGCTCTACCAGGATTACGACGAGCAGGTGGAATACGGGATAGACGTGTACAACCGCGACAGCCGTGGTTTTGGCGTGGGTCTCGATTTCAGGATTTAACGTAAAATTTCCTTTGTAGATGCTATAGGGCCGCCCTTCGTGGTGGCCTTTTCTGTTCGTCGCGGGTCTGATTTTTATGAATTGTTTATATTTACGGGGACAAAATATCCAAGAGGATTTGATGAATAGAAAGATTCTTGTTCTGGGTGCCCTTTGTGGCCTTGCCCTTGTAGGGTGCAACGGTTTCGGTTCTGGTGAGGGCAAGTTTGCCCAGGTAGATAACGAGACCGTCTATAATACAGATATTGATTTTGCGGTAATGACTTCCGCTACCGGGCGTGCTGATTACGACAACATTGTAAAGGGCGTGCTCACGAGGTCTGCCGTTGTTTCTAAGGCCCTGCAGGAATACCCCGAACTCGGGAAAAACTGGGAATCCTATTCCAAGAACATGGAAGACCGCCTGCTCACGCTCGTGTACCAGCGCTTCTATTCCATGGAAAAGCTCACGTATTCCGATGCCGACCTGAAGGCGTTCTTCGATGCGCATAAGGCCGATTTTGCCGATTCTACGGGCAAGGTCGAGTTTATCGATGTGCGCGGGAAGGTGGCCGATCGCCTGCTGCTCGAACGCGAGGCCGAAAAACTCAAGGAATCGGGTGGCGACACCGCGGCGTTTATCGGCGGCTTCAAGCAGGAGATGGTGCGCAATACCATCAAGACGGTGAAGGAGAAGTTCCCGGTTACGGTCGAGAAGATTGTGCCGCCCGACCCGCAGGGCTACTACGAGAAGCACAAGGAAGAATTCAAGACTGCACCTGCATTTGAAGTCTATCACGTGCAGATGGAAGATTCCGCCGCGCTTGCCAAGCTGTTCAAGAAGCCCGTGGACCTCGAGAAGTTCAAGGCGATTGCCGCAAAGAAGAGCGTAAACAAGGAAACCGCCGCAAATGGCGGCTATGTGGGCGTGGTGAAGGAAGGCTACGCCCTCCCGTACGGGATTGGGATTATCAACGGCCTTGCCGAAGCGTTTACGGGCAAGCCCGAAGGTACGCTGTCGCCGGTGCTGGGTTCGACCCGCACTCCCGGCCGTCATGTGTTCTATCTTGTCCGTGAAATTCCGCCGGAGGTCAAGCCCTACGACCGCGCGAAGGCTGACGTGGAAAACCACATGCTGGGGGCGGGATACCTGGAGCTCCCTCCGGATTACGTGCTTATCTCGAAGAACGGCGCCCCGCTTGTTACCGAGAAGCAAATCCTGCAGATATTCGAAGAAGAACCCGGCATGCCGAAGACGAACAATATGCGCGAACGTATTATCCGTAGCCTTGCGGAATGCGCTTCCTTTGCCGACGAGGCTCGTGCGATTGGCCTGGATTCCTCCTGGGAATACCGCGCGCTGGTGCGCCAGACCCGCGACAACTACATCATTTCGCACTACGACGAGATGGCGCAGGCCAAGAACGCTTTGCCCGAGGATTCCCTCAAGGCGTATTTCGAAAAGAACGGCAACCCGGTGCGCCCGAGGCTCTCGTACGAAGAATCGAAGGCCGACCTGGTTGACTACATCCGCTTCCCCGAGAACGTGCTGAAGCGCGACTACTACTTCAACTACGTCATCAATGCGAAGCGCGCGATGGACGATACCCGCAAGCAGGTGTTCTCGAACCGCATCGGCGTGCTTCGCAAGGCGCGCAAGGAACGCATAGAGGCCGAAATCTGGGCCAACGCGAAGGTGAAGGTGTTCAAGGAAGGCGTTTCGGTCGAGCAGCCTGCCGCCGGTGCTGCTGCCATGCAGGCTACGGCCGATTCCCTCTACAAGGCCCGCAGTTACGAAGCCGCCGTCGAACAGTGGAAGAAAGTTCGCGACTTCTATCCCGATAACGACACGCTGTTTGCGAAGGCTACGCTCCAGATTGCCCAGATTCAGTCCGAGGCGGAACAGTATTCCTTCTCCGAGGCGGAATACAACGTGTTCTACAAGATGTGGCCCGACAGCCCGGATGCCGAGAAGGCCATGTTCAGCCGCGGGTTCATCTTGAACGAGAACTTGCACAAGGATACGCTCGCCCTGCAGGTCCTGGAGGAATTCCAGGCCAAGTACCCCAACAGCGAAATGGGGAAGGACGTGAACTGGCTTATCGAGAACATCAAGTCCGGCGGAAAACTCGCCGAAGACCTGATGAAGAAAATCGAGGCGGAAGAGTAATTATCTATATTTCCCACATCTTAAAACAAAAGGTACCTACTATGGAAATGACATTTGCAATGATCAAGCCCAACGCCGTCAAGTCCGGCCTTATCGGGCGCATTATCGACCGTTACATCGCTGCAGGCCTCTCCGTCTGCGCCGTGAAGATGCACCAGATGACCTCTGCCGATGCTCGCGGTTTCTACGCCGAACACGTGGAAAAGCCGTTCTTCCCGGAACTCGAAGCCTACATGACCAAGGGCCCGTCCGTGATGCTCGCCCTCGGCGGCGAAAATGCCATTGCCAAGGTTCGCGCTATCAACGGTGCAACCAATCCGGCCAAGGCGGAACCCGGTACCCTCCGCTACGACTTTGCCCCTTCCATGACCGAAAACGTCGTGCACAGCTCCGACAGTCCTGAATCCGCCAAGCGCGAACTGGACTTCTGGTTCAAGGAAGACGAACGCTACGCTTACGAAATGCCGAGCCTCAAGGCTTGCTGCGTCCTCTAAGTTTAAAACAAAAACCCTCTCAAGGAGACACAACTCAATGCAATGGATCGTCAAGTATCTTACCTCCTCCATTGGTAAGAAGCAGATCATGGGATGCACGGGTGCGTTCCTCGCACTCTTCATCCTCGGCCACATGTGTGGCAACTTCCAGCTTCTGAACTTTGATCAGGCTTCGGCCCAGGCATCCTACAATGCCTATACCGAGTTTCTGACCGGGTTCAATCCGCTCCACTTCCCGGTGAAGATGATTTACCTCATCGAACTGGTGCTCGTGGGTGCCTTTGCCCTCCACATCTTCCTCGCGGTGACGCTGAAGATCGAGAACAAGAAGGCTCGTGGCGGAATCGAGTACGAAGTCAACGCTCGCAAGGGCAAGAAGACTTTCGCGACCTTCACCATGATCTGGTCCGGCCTCTTCATTCTCGGCTTCCTCATCCAGCACCTCATGACCCTCAAGTTCGGCGAACACTACCTGTACGTGAACTCCCAGGGTGAAATGGTCCGCGACATGTGGCTCACCACCATCGACATGTTTGCTAACCCGCTTTGGGCTGGCTTCTACGTGATCAGCATGTTCGTTATCGGCATGCACCTCTTCCATGCGATTTCCTCTGCGTTCCAGACCATGGGTATCGCTCACCAGAAGTGGACCCCGATTATCGACATCGCCGGTATCGTCTACAGCGTTATCGTTGCAGCCGGTTTCGGTATCACTGCCATCGCTGCCTTCTACCTCGCTAACCAGCCCGAAACGCAGGCCCTGCGCGCCAAGTCTCACGAACTGCAGCAGCAGTACCAGCAGCAGAAGGCCAAGGCCGATAAGGCTGCCTTCGTGATCCCCTCTGTCGGCGAAGTACAAGTTTCTTTCAATATTGAAAAGTAAGGAGACCACTAATGATTCTTGATTCTAAAATCCCCGGTGGTTCCATCGAAGAAAAGTGGACCAAGCATAAGTTCGAACTCAAGCTCGTGAACCCGGCCAACAAGCGTAAGTTCACGGTGATTGTGGTGGGTACTGGCCTTGCCGGTGCTTCTGCTGCCGCATCCCTTGCCGAACTTGGTTACAACGTAAAGTCTTTCTGCATTCAGGATAGCCCCCGCCGCGCACACTCCATTGCTGCCCAGGGTGGTATCAACGCTGCCAAGAACTACAAGAACGACGGCGACTCCGTTTACCGCTTGTTCTACGATACCGTGAAGGGCGGTGACTTCCGCGCTCGCGAAGCCAACGTGCACCGCTTGGCTGAAAACTCCAACCTCATCATCGACCAGTGCGTCGCTCAGGGCGTTCCGTTCGGTCGTGAATACGGTGGCCTTCTCGACAACCGTTCCTTCGGTGGTACGCAGGTTTCCCGTACGTTCTACGCTCGCGGTCAGACGGGTCAGCAGCTCTTGCTCGGTGCCTACCAGGCCCTCATGCGCCAGGTTGCCGCCGGTAAGGTCAAGATGTTCCCCCGCCGCGAAATGATGGACCTCGTCGTGATCGACGGTAAGGCTCGCGGTATCATCGTCCGTAACCTCATCACTGGCGAACTCGAAAGCCACGTGGCTGATGCTGTCTGCCTTTGCACCGGTGGTTACGGTAACGTCTACTACCTTTCGACCAACGCCCAGGGTTCCAACGTGACGGCTGCTTTCCGTGCTTACAAGCGCGGCGCTCTGTTCGCCAACCCCTGCTACACGCAGATTCACCCGACTTGCATTCCTCGCCACGGCGACCTGCAGTCCAAGCTCACCTTGATGAGCGAATCTCTCCGTAACGACGGCCGTATCTGGGTTCCGCGCAAGGCGGGCGATACCCGCAGCCCGGACCAGATTCCTGAATCTGAACGTTACTACTACCTCGAAGAGAAGTACCCGAGCTTCGGCAACCTCGTCCCGCGTGACGTGGCATCCCGTAACGCCAAGCAGGTCTGCGACGCCGGTCTCGGCGTGGGTAACACCAAGCAGGCCGTGTACCTCGACTTCGCCGACGCTATCCAGCGTATGGGCGTTGCCGGTGTGTCTGCCAAGTACGGCAACCTCTTCCAGATGTACGAAAAGATTACCGACGAAGCCCCGTAC
>JAEEGJ010020593.1_pt1 | contig 14317 bp, 27 predicted proteins | sample 8958761 | NCBI WGS metagenome assembly JAEEGJ01 (sample SAMN16246546, study PRJNA631951) | gut metagenome | biome: gut microbiome; feature: rumen; material: RS-attached | host: Bos | place: Iran: Karaj | collected 2018-10 | reverse complement strand
GGGGTCAAATCGTCAGGCAGCATTAGGATGGCATCTCTGGCTACGTTCAGCCCGTCGATGATGCTGCGGCATTGTTCGTAGTCGCGCTCGATGGTAACAGTGATGGTCTTCATTCTGCACCTCCTTTCTCCAAGACATCGACCATAGCCTGCACGGTCTCGGCCAATTCGCCTGTCCGGCAGTTGTATCGTATGCCCACCTCGAGGGCGTTGCATCCGGCGGTGTACAGCTGGATAGAGTGCGCGGCAGCCATCCTGATGACGTCGGCGAAGGGGCTGCTTTTGTCCAGCCTCGGCAGCGGGGCTCTTCTTTCATTCAAGAAGCGTTGGACCTCCAGCACGGTGCTGGCGGCAACGGCTCCCGCCTTCGGCGATCCTTCGGCGATCCTTCGGCGGCCATTCGTCGTCTGTTCGGTTGTGTTGTTCATCTTCTAAGGTTTTTGACATTAAACATTCGGGCCATAAAACAAGCGGATGCCCACTTCCCGCTGTCAAACTACCTTAGAAGAGGAGTCGCCGGGGCCATTACAGCCGGAGCACGGGGTTAAGCATCCGCTTTCATTATTTGCTTGCCGGTTCCGGAGGGGCATAAAAAAAGCCCTCCGCTGATTCCGGGGGCAACCGTCTTTCGTTGCTCCTCTTCTATTTGTAGTTTGACACCGCAAAAGTACGACCATTTTCCGACATGGCCAAATATTTTTTTTAAAAATTTCGCAACTCGCTGACCTGCAATGCAAAAAAAATTTCCCCGCCCGGTCGCCGGGGCGTGAAAAACGCGGGTTCGAAAATGAAAAAGAAGTCGAAAATGAAACTTTTTTTTGCCGGTTCAGAAAAAGTTCGTATCTTTGCACCCGGAAATCAACGGGATGTTGAGACCAGAAAAGCGGATACGAGATGGAAGTTAGCGTGTCCGCTTTTATTATTTGTTTTTCAGAGTGTGCAAGGAAATGTGGCTGACGCAGTATTGACAATATGGGGCTGTGGTATTTTGTGTTTCAGGCTTGTAGCGGCCTATCGTTATTTTTGCGTACCCAATGCCTTTCACAGCGGCAATAAGGATAAACATGTTGTCGAATGTGTCCTGTCCGGCGTTGTCTTTTGCAGTGTTGTCGTAGACAAGGGTGGCTATTTTTAGCAGCTCCGGCGCCATTAGCGCGAGCTGGGTGGATTTCTTTTTGTCAGCAGCGGCATCCCTGGTTTTGTCGGAACTGACCGACTTGTTGATTGCCACATTGTCATTGAGAGCAGGACAAAAAACTATACGAGGATGGGTTTTGTATGTGTCGCGGATAAGTCGTTTCCGTTCTGTTTTTGCATTGGGAATATCGGTTTTGACATTCAATTTAACCTTTTTTATCTTGTTGATTTTCTTGCGCTCGGCTTGGGTGTATGTGTGCTCGCGTTTCTTGTTTTTCTTTTCCATAGTGATGTTATTTTCGCAGTGCAAAGATACGATTAATTTTCATATAAGCAAAAAAAAGCCACCCTGCTGCAGGGTGGCCATGAGGGATGACCGTCGCCCATGGGCGACAAGGTTACCAGAGGGCGACGCGGCCCATTCGGCCCATGTCAAGGACGGCGCTGTGGGCTCCCATAGCCTGGAACACGCGGACAATGGTCGAGTAGGTTATACTCTTGCCGCTTTCGATTTTTGAGATTTGCGCTTCGCCGACGCCAACCCGTTCTCCGAGTTGTTTTTGCGTCAGTTTTTGCCGTTTGCGGGTTTCCCGGATAGCCTCCCCGATACGGTAGGCCTCCAGTTCGGCTTTCACTTCGGCGTCGAATTTATCGCGTTCCGGAGTGCCTTTTTTACCGATGCTTCGATCAATACACTGATCGAGAGAATACAATTCCATAATTTTGTGTCTTATCGTTATGTGGTGAAATATTCTTCTCTTATTTTCTCCGCTTTTTCAATTTCCTTGCGAGGTGTTTTTTTAGTCTTCTTCAAAAAACCGTTGGTGGCAATAATCAATGTTTCTTTTTCCGTGTCCCAAAACGAAAGCAGCCTGTACTCCTTGCTTTCGTATTTTGTTCTTAATTCCCAGATATCATCGTTTAGTTTTTTGAATAATTCCGGCTTTTTTACACCCGCTTCTACCAACTTGATGTTCTGGTATATTTTCGCCCTTACCTTCTCTGGCTGCTTGTTTACAAATTCATCAGCCTCTTTAGTCAATAAAATACTAATCATTCATGTATCTCGATTTAAATTTTGTGCAAAAATACAAAAACTTTCCAAAATAGGAATATTTTTTTTTCTTGAATTGATTTGTGTGGATGTTTTTGTGCTGTTATTCAAGGCATTGGGTGGCGCATTTTTTTGTCGGGGTGGTCAAATAGGTGGTCAAATAGATGGTCAAAAAACATTTTCAATTTAATGTTTTTATTGGTTTTTGAATCTGCGTATGTTGTATACAATCATCCAGGAGAAAAAGAGTACGATTGCGAGTAGCGCAAGGATGGTTTTCGTGTTTTCCCCGGTTGTGTTACACTGTGGGCATTCGGGGCATGGCAGGGTTACTGGCACTTCAACGGTGACGGTATCGGCCGGGATATGTACGCTGGCGGCCAGGCTGTCGCCGGTATCATCGATATGTAATGTCAGCGTGATATTATCCGGACTGGTAAAGGTCACAGTACCGTTGTCCGCAAGGTCGGAGACTGGGAATGTGAAGTTTGCCAGATGTTCCGGAATCGGCAGCTGTGTTTGAGCCGTACCGGTGACACTGTCGAAGCATTCAGGACAACGTTGTTGCAGCCGGGCAAGCTGCTGCTGGCAGCTGCAGCCGGTCAGACCGATGGCCGTCAGGAGGAAAAACAGTGTATAGCGGAGTGTCTTCATTATTAGAACAGTTTGGAGACGAAAGACCATCCAGAGGTGGCCAGCTGGCCGATGGCGGTATTGAGGGCGTTCTTCTGCTTCTCTTCCTGAAGCTGCTGGATGTACTGTTGCTGTTTCTTATTCTGGACTATCACATAGACCAGGGCTCCGACAAAGAGCAGGCACAGAATGATGATGACGATCTTGGTTTTCATAGTTATGCGAAGTTAAAGACTGTTTCCGGGTTGATTTTAGCACCGTGTTCGTCGGTGAGGGTGAAGTGAAGGTGTGGGCCGGTAGTGTTGCCGCTGTTGCCGGTGCGACATATTGCGTCGCCAGCTTTGACAATATCGCCCTCTTCTGCGATGAAACCGGACAGGTGGGCATAGCCTGTTCGGTAGCCGTTGTTATGGACGACGATCATCTGTAAGCCACCGGCATTGTCGGTGTAGGTGTCGCTGACATGGCCATCCCAGGGCGAGCGTACAATGGTGCCTTCAGGAACTGAAATGTCGACGCCGTTGTGTACGGTGGATGCTCCATTGACAGGGGCGTTACGCTTGCCGAAGGGTGAAGTCACCTTGCCGGTTACAGGGTTGACAGGTTGTTTCATTCTTCTTATTGCTTTGATGATTAGATAGACGGCTATGATGGTAGCAGCGATAGCGGCCATCATTAGCAGGTTATCCTTTGTGTTGTTCATGTGTTTTGAGTTTTGAGCCGGTCAATCTCGGCACGGAGTTTTTCGTTCTCTGTCCGGAGGTCGGCATTTTCTTGGCGTAGGGTGCGATTTTCGTCTGTTATCCTGTTGAGCTCATCTTCGAGGGTACGCATCCTTGATAAGGCCTCTTTCATGCGGGCGTTAAGATCGTCGATGAGCAGCTTGTAAGACTGGGTGTCGCTGGTGCGTTTTTTGCTACCCAGCAACAGGAGACTTGTAATAGCACTGGAGCCAATAACGGCGATGATGAGCTGTACGATGTTATCCATGTTTAGTTGATGTTAAAGACCGCCCGGACTTCTTGTTTGATGGCGTGAACGTTCTGGCGGAACTGCAGGTAGTTGTCGCGGTCGGCGACGTTCTCGGACAGCCCAGCCTGGTAGTCGTTATACTTATTGATGAGGGAAAGCTCCTCTTCAGCAGAAATCATGTCACGGATGCGGGCATCCACCACTTTGTCGTAGGTTGGTAGGCCCTCAATAACAACGACCTCATAGTTGAAGGCAGTGCCGTTGTCCGTGGTGACCTCCTGGATGTTGTAGTTGTAGTGATAGCGGCTGTCGGAGACTTTAAGCAGCGAGTTCGGGCGTGTTGTGGAATTTGATTTCATGTTGTGTTGTTTGTTGTAGTTTTTTGATTAAATATTCTGAATCTGTAGAGATAAGCCATCCCCACCAGGGAGCGATGGCCTGGAGAAAGTCTGCGTGCGGCAAGTCCTTTTTGTTGAGCTTTGCCAGTTTGCGGCAGAAATTCTTTTTTATGCGCTTGCGTAGGCGCGTCTGATTAAGATAGATAACATATCCGGCAATGTCGACAGGCCGGCCGTGCCGGTCGTGTCTATCGACGGCCACAGGGTAGATCTGGTAGTCGGGGTTTAGGGTGAGTCCAAGGTTTTTACGAAGATAATCTGTTATCTCGGCAAGTAGAGTATGCAGATCCTCTTTGTTGTCACCGAATATGCCTAAATTATCCATATAGCGGTGATAATGTTTGATTTTCTTGGTCTCTTTTAACCAGTGGTCGAAGTATGACATGTAGAAGTTAAAGAACATCTGCGACATGCGGCCGCCAATCTTAAGGCCCGGAGTGTTTAAAAGCGAGCGGATGAGTGAAATCGTGCGCTCGTCTTTAATCTTCCTACGGAGCAGGTCGATAAGGATGTCATGCGAGACATTGGGAAATGCGTGATGGATGTCGGCCTGCAGACAGTAGCGGCAGCCGTTACGGTCTTCATTCATGGCCTTGCGGATGCGTTGCGAAAGCAGGTAGCATCCACGGCCTTTGATGCTGGCGTAGGTGTCGCGGACAAATACCGGTGTAAGAAATGGCTCTATAACCTGGACTATGGCCTGTTCTACTATTTTGTCAGGGTAGAATGGCGCCGTGGTTATCAGCCGTTCCTTGGGCTCGTGTATGATGAAGGTGCGAGGTTGTGATGGCGAGAAAAACCCAGAGTCGAGATTCTGGTGCAGCCTCTGGATGTTTTCTTCCTCATTTTTATAGAAGGATATAACGGCACGGAGGCGGCCTGCAGCTTTAGCGGCTGTCGCGGCTGCAATTTTTAGATTATCTACACAGATAATCTTATCAAATATATTTCCGTGCCGTTTCATTAGATTCTTTGCTACATTTTTGACTTTTCGCGTGCTGCTACTAAGACAATCAATAGTTACTATTTTTCAGCGAGAGCTGTGGTCTGTGTCCTTTTTTTTTAGTTTCATGTGTTTGTAGTAAGTGCGAGACCCGATGTTGGCGTTGGCGTTCGACGGGGCGTTATTCGCATTCGCATACGAGAGGCCGGCGTTCGTACCGTTGTTCGCGTTCCCGCCAAAAAGCAGGCCGAGGACACACAACCTTTTCCGTTTTAATCAGGTAATACATCGTGCCGCTGGCCTTCATCGTTACGAGTCGCGGGAAGGCGTCGCGTTCGCGTATAGCGCGAAGTGTATGTTTGATTTCCGGCGAGTTCGTGAAGAATTTACGTGTCGATTCCTCGTTGTCGCTGAGTGAATATTTGATTTTCACAAGGTAGCGACCTTCGCCGTATTTCGTCTTCACATCCTCGATATAGTCTATTATATAAAAGCTTTTGTTGATAAGCTTTTGCTGTGTTATCTCGTCACAGTTGAAGCGTTTTCCTTCCTTGTTAGGAGGGATATTCAGGAAGGCCAGGGTGCCATCGTCCTGAAGTTCTTGTTTGTTGTTATCGTCCATGATATTAGTGTTTTTGTTTTGTTATTCCGGAATAAAGCAAAGGCGAGACCCGAAGAAGGCGTAGGCGTACGACGGGGCGTTATTCGCAGCCGCATACGAGAGGCCGGCGTTCGCACCGTGGCCCGCGCCCCCGCCAAAAAGCAGGCCCCGGACACCGGCATTGGCGGATGGTGCATAGAAGTAGTCACAGAGTCCTGTAGTGGCCGTGGCGGTTGGTGATTCGGCCGTAGGCAGCACATATCCAGGGATGTTCTGTTTGTAATAATTGCTTGATGTAGGTAGGTGACCAATCTCTCTGTAGCCCTCGTTAATTTCGTCTGAAAAGAGATGAGGGTCGTCACAAACATAAACCTTTATTACGCCGTTGGCGGCTTTTGCGAGGATGCCGTCTGTCCATTTCCAGATATGGCCGAATGGGTTTTCAATACCACGGTAGGAGGGAACGTGTGTTGTCAGTCCGGTGATGTCATATTGCACCTTTCCAGATGCGTTTCCTAACTGCGTAGTGATGCCGCAAGGCACGAATGGGTTGTATGCGTTGAAGGTGTTCCATGCCGAGCTCGTCCAGTTCGTGACACCTTCGCCCAGATCGACTGCCTGGCTGTTGAAGGTGAGCTTTTCTATGAAGAAGAGCCAGCAGATGTGATTGTATATAGGGTGGGCCTGGATGTACCAGCCCTGACTTCTATTATGGGCGGCTTCTCTGAATTTTGCGAGCGGCAGGTTTGTCTTTGGGCGGCCGCGCAGGTCTTTTTCTCCAGTCCATTCTGCATGTTCGGCGATACCGTCACCTCCGATAAACTCATCAGTGCGGTTTATGCCTGACGCCAGTATTGGGCGTTCTGAATCATGCTGATCCATGATTGCCTCGAAGGCAGAGATAAATGTGCCCTCCTGGATTCGGAACTTAAGAACATTCTCATCGACCTCGAAGTCTTGGTCAGAGAGATAGACATACTCTATATTGTCGGCCACGAAATGGTAACGATAACAGGCGGGGATTTCAACCATCACCTGGAATCTTTCTGCGGATAAGTCTGCAGGATCACCATCTTCTAATTTTGTTGAGTCTTGCGGATCCAGGTATGCCACGAGAGCGCCGGCATCATCAACCAGGCAGCGGCGCATGCCTGTGTGGAATGGCATTGTTATCTGCAGCATGTGGTTGCCGCAGGGCGTCCAGGTCGGATCTGTGTTGTTACGGTTGCGGCAGATGCCATAACCGTAGACGTCCAAGAGGAGGCTTAAGGGCAGTTTCTTGAAGAGGTTGACAATGGGAGTCTTGGGGAATGGCCGTGTTGAGTCTTCCATGTTGGCCACAACCTCTCCGGCGTTGACATTTGTAAAGGTTTTCATTTGGTCTTGTGTACTTGCCGTCGATTTGATGACGCGCCAGTCATCTTTATGGCCAGGAACCAGATAGGCGGTAAGTCCTGGCTCCTTTTTGAGGACCAGAATATCACCCTTATACAACTGGGAAATATTTGTTGGTTTGGGGAGGTTGTTGTCGTCGTATTCGTACATCTCGCCAGGCCTGAAGATCTTGCTTGGGAGTGCTTTACTCTCGGCCAGCATCTCTGACCATTTTCTTATTTTGCTCATAGTTTAGCTTAATGTTATGGCCGTCAGGGCGACAGCTGCCGCAAAGGCGACAACAGTCATCACGACGACCTTGGTGTTGGTTGAATGTTTCTTATAGTATTCGTATTCCTCGGCCCTGCGTTTTTCGAGGGTGGGGTTTACCTTGCCGGATGCAATGCGCCATTCCTTCCAGTGTTGTTCCAGCTCCTGGCGTGGCGATGGATCGGCGGCCATCAGGGCGGCCACAGTAGACCGGCTGAAAGCAGCTGTGCCGATGTTGTAGGCCAGCGACACAGCAGCATCGAACTGGCCCTGGGTGAGTTGGTCGGACGCGGCGTTGACGGCGGCCTCGAAGCGGCGAAGGTCTTGCTGCAGCAGCTCTTCAGCCTCGGCCTTTGTGATGGTCTGGCCGGCGACGGCTCCGTTGTGGCCATAGCCGATGCTGTAGCCGTTGCCGTCGCGGTAGGCCGTGGCACTGAAGCCCTCGAAGCGTTTTATCATCGCCTGCCCTTGTGTGCTGGTGGTCTTCATCTTTTTAAGAAGCTATTGTCCATTTTGTTTTTTGGGAGTTAAACCACTGGCACATGGCGTTGTAGTTGTCTTTAGAGATTTGCCACTGGGAGGCGCTGTTCAGCGGACTTTCAACCTTCTTTATCATGTTGTTAAAGATTTTTGTCGGCTTGACTCCAGAAGCAACCAGTGACAGTTCTCTTAGTTTGGCAACAGCAGCCTCTGTGTCTTGCCCCCACTTTCCATCAATTCCACCTTTGCCGAGGTCGATGCCATAGTAATTTGCTACTCGCTGAATAGACCTTACACCTGTTTGTGCTCCGGACAAGGTCGCCTGGGTATTGTAAATACCAGAGCCATATTTTAGCGGCCACAGTGGCATAGTGCCGCCGGACGATGCGCTGCCGGTCGAGGTGGAATTGCCGTTGCCTTCGTTACCGCCAGTGTCGCTCTTATTGGCTTTTTTCAGTACAACAAGGTACAAGTACATGACCAGGTAGGCCAGCAGGGCAATAGCAAGAATGGCTCCCAAGGCTATGATAATTTTCTTTTTGGTTTCCATTGTTTTAGAAGTTTAAGTTTGTAATGCCTTTACCCTTCAGGATGTCTCTGACTGTTTGAGCTTCTTTGTCGTTGAAGTTGTCGAGAATCATTGCCTCAAGAGTGCATGAATGTTTTACACCGAAGATGTTGCCGGGCTTGGGAGATACGCGACTACCGAACTCTCTTTTAACCAATTCCCAGTCAACTACGTTGCCGATACGGTTTCTGCAGATGCTATAGAAACCCTCTTCGTCGTCGCCTCCAGTCTGGAAGCAGCTATAAAGGCTGTCAGCTACCTGTTTGGGCTCGTCGCCTTTCAGGGTGGGCTCTATCTGGTATTTGTCGATGGTCTTCTGGGCGTTGATTTTGGCTTTCAGATTCTTGAAAGGATTGGAGATGAAGTCCCAGATGTTGCCCAGCTCGTTGGCTCCCCATTTCCTGATCACGAAGAGCAGAATGATGATGAAGGTCGTCAGGATGACGAAGGACAGGATCAGGCTGTACCATTTCTTGTAGTCGCCCAGCTCCAGCACTTTGCCGGTAGTGTCTATTGCTTTGTTGAAGTCTCCCATGATGTTTTACTTTTTTGATTTCACAACGGCGAAGATGACGGCACCGATTATCAGGGCGCCTACAGTGCCGATACCCACCCAACGCAAGGTCTTGGACATGGCTGTCTGTGACTTCTTTTCTTCGGTGTCCTGGTTATAGGTCGCGGTCTGGTTTTCCAGTTCTGCAGCCTTGGTCTCCTCTTCTGCCACTGTGGTTTTGTGAGTCGCTTCTTTTTCTTTTTCCTCACGAGTTTCTGCAGCCTTGGCCGAATCGTAGGGGATGAGGTACGATACTGTCATGTTGCCTACAGTGGCCGACAAACGTTTTCCGCCGCCGGCGTATTGGGCATCGACGGTGAATGTATCTGCATTGCGAACTTTGGCGGCGAGTTGCAGTAGGGCGTTTACGGCGTTTCTTGCCTGGAGGGCTCCATCGTTGGTGTTGAATTTCAGCAATGATTCGTTATGCCATGCTGCAGGGTCGAGTTTGTCGTCTTTCGGTACGATGCTATGAGCCTGCAGTAGCATTTTGAGGGCTGCCCAGGCCGAGCTTTGTTTTGAAGCGTAGCTGACAGCGACCCAGTTAGGGTGTGCCTGGGTCAGGCGGGCGCTTGTATATACACCTGCCGCTGTAAGTAGCAGGTTGCGCATATTCGCTGGCACAGTGCCTTTGGTTGCGAAGTCAGTCGCTCCATCGGCTCTGAATATGATTTTCTGTTTCATCGTTTCTTTGCTATTGCGAGGGTTATTATTGTTATGATGAGCAGGGCGAGGGCTCCACCGATGAAAAGCCACCAGCTTTTCTTCATGGTGACGCCGAGCAGCGTCCATGTGTTTGCCGGCTGTTGCGGCTCTTCGGCGACAGGCTGTTGCGGCGTTGGCTCCTCTTCCGGCTCTTCGTCTGCAATCTTCGTTTTCTTTTTGGTCTCCAGGCCCAGGGAGTAGGGGTCAGTGCCACCACGGCGAAGCAGCTCTTCCTGTTCGGCGAGCAATGCACCCCGGCGCACCTGTTCCATCTCCCATTCGCCGTTGATGATAGGCTTTATAACTATAGCTTCCGGCATATCGTAGTCAATATCGTTAGTGGTGGTAGAGCCACTGGGATTGATAGGAGCGGGCTCCCCTTTAGGCACGTCTGGGACCACTGTCGGTGAAATTCCGGTTGGAACAACCGCTCCGGTGACGAGGTATTTTGTTCTTTTCTTCATATTATTTACGCCTTGCAAGGCGAATTATGTTCAACACTAAATTTATGACGCAGATCATGAGCGTGAGCGACCTGACGGAGACGTCAATCTCCGCCAGGGTCACTCTACGGCCCATGATGTACACGGTGTCTTTGTACTGGTCCGTAAGCATGGCTTATTTCTTAGTGCAAAGGACGACGACGGCAACCAGTATGGCGGCCATCAGGATGCTCTCCAGCGAGAAGAACACGTTGTTGATGCGCAGGCCGGCACGGCGGCGGTTGTTGCCTCCGATGATGTCACCGAGGACGTTGGCGGCGGTGAGGGCAGCCTGGGCTTCACTGTTGGCGTTGGTGTCGACAGGAGCGTCGTCACCGTCGGCGCGGTTGATGAGGAAGGAGGGGCGGGGGTTGTCCCAAATCTTTTTCTTCATAGTTAAGGTAGTTTTTTGTTGTTGGTGTTGTTTGTCAATTTTCAATGCTGTGTTGTAGAGAGTCAGCAATCTGCTGTAGGGGATGGTGTGCAGCCTGTAGAGGGCATCGAGGCTTTTCTTCAGGCTCTTGTGCTCTGTGCCGGCCAGCAGTCCGATGGCAAAGGTGTCGGCTATCTCCTCCTGGTCTGTGTTCAGCAGGTAGTGGCCGAGCTCGTGGGCCAGGTAGAACTTCTGTGCGAAGCTGTCGGCCGGTGGAAAGGTGATGGCGTTGACCAGTATGGTCGCCTTGCCGTTTTCGTCGACCTCCACAGCTGCCGGGCACAGCTGCAGCTCATCATATCCTACACCCCTGATATTCATGGCTATTTGCGCAATACCAGGATAAGGGTCACGACGATGGCCACACCGCCGATCACTATGGCCGTAACGGTGGTGCCGTTAGTCCAGCTGAAGAGGTTGCGGTTGGTGTTGTCGGTGGTGATGGTGGCACTGTAGTTCTTGGTGTTGGCGGCGCCTACAATACCGGCTACGCCGTTAAGCATACCGCCGGCATTGTCGAAGAAGGAAGACAGGGCGTTGTTCCAGCTGAAGCTGTTGCCGCTGCCGGTGGTGCCGGTGCCGGTGGCTCCGTCGTCACGGAGGAGCTTCTCGGGGCTTTCGTAGATTTTCAGTTTCTTGTTCATAGTCTATCTAATTGGAAAGGCCGGTGCCGACTGGCGGCATCGGCCTTTGGTTTGAGAAGTTAGAGGTAGTTGGGGCAGGTGGGGATTAGTCCTCGTAGAACTCCACGGTCAGCTCGAGGGTGGTGCCGGCGGGTACGACGATGCTCCAGAAGAGGAGGTCGTTCCACTCGAAATCGCCCTTGGCATAGGGGATGTTGATCTTGCCGCTCTGGAACTGGTTTTCCGAGAAGTACTGCTGCAGGTCGACCTCGCGGGCGGCTTCCTTGTGGAAGGGGTTGAGGCTGGCGAGGCTCATGCTCTTGAAGGCGGCGCTCTTGTCGGAGCCACTGGGAACGCTGACGACCACGACGGCGATGTTCTTCACCATGCGCGGGTTGTTCTTGATGTACTCCAGGGCGTGGGCGATGCTCTTGCTGCTGTCGACGGCCTGCATGACGATGTTGGCGCTGTCGTACACAACGGTGGCGTCGTCGAGCACGGTGGTCACGTTGTAACCCTCGGCGGCCAGCTTGGTGGTGTTGTGGCGGTGCTTCAGGGTCTGGAAGGTGCCGCTCGAAGGGCTGGTGGTGGTGAAGCCTTCCACGTCGATGTTGGCATGTGCAATGGCAACACTGACGTTGCTGGTGGTGTGGCCGTTGGCAATGCTGAACTGGAATTTGTCGTTGATGTTTTTCATGTTTTTTCCTGTAAAATAGTTAGTAATTGTTTTTCTTGATTTCTGTAGGAGTAGGCGTTTCCGCTCTTCGTCGGTCATGGCTTAGTTGGTTTTGCCAGTTTCGCGGTTGGGGTCGGGCTCTGTGACCGGAGTCTCGACCGTGGCACTGTTGCCATTGGTGGTTTCGGCGGGTTTGCCGAGCAGCTTCTGGTGACGGATGGCGAGCACCAGGGCAGCGATGGCGATGACTGCAAAGGCGATGAGAAGCCATGCGATGTTGTCTGTGATGAACTTTTTCATTGTTGATGTAGATTTTTATTGATACTGAATTGATTTGCGAGTGCAAAGATATGCTGTTTTTCGATGCCGTGGCACACTCCTACTACAATTCCTCACAATTCTCTACAATTCCCCACAATTCCCTACATTTCACCACATTTAGGGTCTTCGTAGTTCTGCAAAAAGACCTCAAAAAGTCTCTTCAGTTCCGGAATTGTGTAGTAGTAGCGGCCGCTTCCTTTCTTGCTCGCCGGCAGACCGGCTTCGACAAGCAGCTTGCGCATGGTCTTTGGCGAGAGGGTATAATGCTGGCATATCTCTTTAAATGTGCGAGGTTTGGCAAGGAGTTCCTGGTGTGTCATAGGGCATAGTCCATTTTGATTATCTTGTAGACGTAGGGGTCATGCTCTTTCACTCTGCGTTGCTTCAGCTCTTCTTTGGCGGCGAGTATCTTGGCGTAGAGCTCTGGATCCAGGTCGCGGCGCCGGTCGCTGATATTCTCGGTGGTGAGAAACAGTATCAGGTATGACATGTAGGTGAAGCACTGCACCGGCACCTGGCGCATGCCGTGGGCCACTATATAGACATCCACACCGCGTTGCCGGCGACGTATATATAGGTAGTTGAGGGTGTCCGAGGTCATGGCACCTATATAGCTGCGGGCATCGTCGAGGATGAGGGCCCCGCCATAGAAGTTGCGTATGGCCATCTCTACAGTCTCCGGGCCGTGATAGATGAGACGCGAGGGTTGCTGCAGGTTGTAGATCTCTGTCGGCGTCGTCACTTCCGGCAGCTGCCGCCACTCCATTTCATCCGGGGTGATGACGAGGCTCTTCCTCGATTTCTCCACCACGTTGCGCTGTAGGAATGTCGTTTTGCCTGTGCCGTTGATGCCGACAACCAAGTTCAGCTGTGCTTTGCGTGTCGTTTCAGCCATTGACGGCCTCCTTTTCCTGGCGGGCTCGCGCCATCTGCAGCTGCTGTTCTTTCTGTCTCAACTGTTCCTTTTGTTCTTCCACCTGGGCACGCAGCTGGTTTATCTCGTTGCGCTCGTTACGGTTGCTCACGGCAATCATCACCTTGGAGCCATAGATGGTGAGCATGGCTACGATGAGGGCTGTGCCAGGTGACAGTTGCACGTTTTTGTCGCCGAGGTAGGTGGCCCAGGCTTCTACCAGTGTCTGGTGTTCCTCGGCGGTCAGCTTGGCATCGTCTCGGTTGCTGCCTTTGATGATCCATACCAGCAGCAGGGGTATGATGACATCCATTGTGCCGACAATAACCTCTGCCGTCGGCCGCTGGATGGCCCGCATGTTGGTTACGTTGCTGACATCTTCCCTGGTGACCTCCGGCACGTCGCCATAGGGTCGGTCGTTGTCGCTCTCGTCAATTATTTCAGCATCGGAAATAACCTCCTGTTCTGGTGCTGGAGGAGCCTCGAAGTCCTGAAGCTGCTGGCCTTGTGCCGCAAACCAGGCCGAGGCATCATCGTTGATTTTTTGTGTCATAGTGATATTTTTTTTGCTATATCAATATTTATTTGTATTTTTGCATTGTCGTTGGGTCATACACTGCAAGCCTGTAATAGTGACAGCGTCAACGATTTTGCCACTTCCGACAGAGTTAAGTAGTAGGTTATTTCCTACTACTTTTCTTTTTCTGTAGGATGACAAAAGCAGTAAGGATCCAATTCTTGGGTTTGCCGAAATGGTATTTTTCTATCACTACACGGAACATGTCAGACTGTAGGAGGTATTCCTCTTTTGATTTAGACACTTCCAGGTTGCCATACTGGAGCACAATCGATATGAAGTCTTCGATGGTATAACCCATAGCCTCAATATCGGCTCCATGTTTGTCGATTATATGGGCGAGGCCATATCCTTTGTGTTTCTTGGCATCAAGAACTTCGCCCCATATTATATCTATATATCCAATTTGTGAATGATAGAATGCTTTGGTACATTCGCCAGTTTTCTTTTTCTTCAGAAACTTAACGGCTCCTTTCGGGTCGTCCTTAAACTGTTCGTATATTGGCCCGAATGGGCCTTGCTTTATGTCTTTGGTTTCCATTGTATTCTATGTTTATTTGTCAAGCAGCTGTAGTATCAGCTTGGCCAGCGGCTCCTGGGCATCG
>JAEEGJ010020591.1_pt1 | contig 14317 bp, 14 predicted proteins | sample 8958761 | NCBI WGS metagenome assembly JAEEGJ01 (sample SAMN16246546, study PRJNA631951) | gut metagenome | biome: gut microbiome; feature: rumen; material: RS-attached | host: Bos | place: Iran: Karaj | collected 2018-10 | reverse complement strand
CTCGGATTAAAAGAGTTTATAAAAACTGCCGAAATGCCGCGCTTAAAGGAGCTTATGGATGAAGATCCAAGTTATTATTACAATATTTTTCCTTATGCTATGGTTTTCGGTCTGGCAGACAAATGGGCAAATAAGTTTACAAATATTCAGGTGGAAGCTCCTGCCTGGTATAAAACGCCTAATCCAGCAAGAGTATTCAGCGTAATGGACTTTAATCGTTCCTTCCAAACTGAAGTTACAAAATCTATATCATCAGCAATCGCTTCAACCCGACCGTCCAAGTCATCTGGTGGTGGCAGTCACGGTGGATTCTCCGGTGGTGGCGGAGGCGGTGGTGGCGGCGGAAGCTGGTAATTCAACAAGAGAGGTATATATGAAAAAAATATTTTTTATACTCGGTGTATTTTTATTTGGTGCAATAGTATTTGCCCAAAGTGATGATGACCTTTTTGGCGGCAGTGATGATTTTATTTCATCTGATTTCGATGACGATTTATTCGGCGGTTCAGATGATGATTTGTTCGGTGACGATAATTTATTTGGTGACGACGGAATTGATGAAGTTACTGAAGTTGCTGCAAAAAGTGACCTTAGCAAGGGCCTTCTTTTTGAAAATGGAAGCATAAAAATTGGCGGAAACTTTGCAACAAAAATAGGAACTTCGACAACTCTTTATGCTGACGATGATAAATCCTTTGGTGACAATATCAAGAATACAAAAATTACTCCGGATGTAGGAGCATATATCACTGTGGATGCCCGCCCTAATCAGGATTTGCGCATGTATTCTAAGTTTGGATTCAGGTATCCTTTTAGTTCAAAGGCGGCATCGACGGCAAAAACAACTGCAAAAACCACTTCCTTTCCAGCTCCAATTGGTGATGTTACTTCTTATACAACCGACGTAACCACCACAATCACCGACTGGATTTACCTTAAAGAATTATTTACCGATTTTTCTATTGCAGATAGAGCTTTCTTCCGTTTTGGTCTTCACACTGTAACCTGGGGAGCCGGCTATTTCTTTAGTCCTGTAAGCGATATTATCAACACAAGTTTGATTGACCCGGAAGATACAGATGCTCAGGTTGATGGCTGCTTTAATCTTAGAACTCAGATAACTTTCCCTAATTCACAAAATTGTCTCTGGCTTTATGTGCTTCCTGCCTTTGATTATGCAAAAAATACAGCTTTTGCCGGAAAGTATGATTTAGTCCTTGGTGGCTGGGAGCTGGGCTTTGGTGGTTACTATAAATATAAAGCGGCTCCAAAAGTAACCATTACCGCAACTGGTGCAATTCGCAAAATCAGTCTTTTTGGTGAAGCAGTTGGTCAGTTTGGAAGCGATCGTGAATGGATTGAAGATACAGATAAAACCTTTATTTTCAGGGCAACTGCCGGCTTTATGTATAACTGGAAAACTCCTTCAATTACTCTGGTTGGACAGTATTATTACGATGGCAATAATTTCTCCATGGAAACAATGGATGATATGGCGTATCTGATGAAAAATCCTTTGTACATAAAAGAAGATTTGACAAAGGGACATAATATTGCGCTGGCTCTTAATTTTGGCCGTATTTTTGGCACGACCGATTTAACGGCAACAGTATTTGGAATGGTCAACTTTGGAAAAGAAGATTTGCCTGATATGATAACTTCTATGCTTGCCGAATACGGAGCAACTTCTTTTATAAATGCCGGAACCTTCTCTGCAATGCTCAATTATTCACCTGTAAAAACAATCACAATGGGAATAGGGCCATATATTACTTTTGCAGACTGGGATAATGCGCCTGTAGTTTCCTTAAAACTGAGCTTTACTCTTGGTGGCGGTAAGTTCTAGGCTCGGAGTTTTTAGCAGTAAAATGCAATAAAAAGGAAGTGTGCATGTTCGATTATTTATTTTTTGATTTGGATGGAACTTTGACAAATCCTGCACAGGGAATTACAAACTCTTTTATTTATGCTTTTAAATCTTTGGGAATTGAAGTTCCTTCTTATGAGACCTTGCTCACTTTTATAGGACCTCCGCTACCTGTGACTTTTGGGAAGATGATGGGGCTGCCTGACTCGCAGGTTGATGAGGCAATCAAAAAATACCGCGAATATTTTTCTACCAGGGGGATTTTTGAAAATGAACTTTTTGATGATATTCCACCTGCTCTGGAAAAATTAAAAGCTGCCGGGAAAAAGCTTGTGGTTGCTACTTCAAAGCCGGAAGAATATTCCGTAAAGATTATAAATCACTTTGGTCTGGAAAAATATTTTGATTACGTTTGCGGCAGTTGTATGGATGAAACTAGGGGAAGTAAAACGGAAATTATTTCTTATGCTCTGGAGCGCTGTGGTATTGGCGACATCTCCTGCAGCAAGGGGCGTGGTAACAACAGCAGCTCTAGTAACAATAACGATAACAAATCCCGTGTTCTTATGATTGGGGATCGCTTTCATGATATTGAAGGTGCAAAAAACAATCAGATAAAATCTTGTGGCGTGCTATATGGTTTTGGTTCCCAAGAAGAACTGAAAAAGGCTGGTGCAGATTATATTATTCCAAAAATAGACGGACTCTTTAAAATTGTCTGAATATTTTGAATATTATTATGATTAGTTTTAATTAGTTTTAATTAGCGGGGTTTTATGGCAGATAGAATCGAATCCATACAGCGAATAGAATATAATTCAACAATTGTAACTCCAGTAAGACGTTATACCAAGTCTGAGAAAAAGACTAAAATGGAGATGCTTGAAAAGCAGATTGCCAATCATGAAGAAATGACTGCCATTCACCGCGAAATAAAAGAAAAATATCCTAATCCGCAAAAGCTTTCTTTTAAAGAACTATTACAGCAGGAAATGAAAGGCGGGCCTGATTCAGATTCCATTGCCAATCAAGAGGATGACGAGGGCTTTATCCTTGATTTAAAATAAAGTCTTTGTCTGGATAAAATCTCCCGCAATAAAATACAGCCTAAAATTATAATTCCACCGATTATGCTGAAGATTGACGGAACTTCGTGTACAAAAATCAAAACCCAGATTGGATTCATAAGAGGTTCCAGCATTGTAATTAACGAAGCAGATAAAGCACGAACTTTTCTTATACCGATTCCGTAAGTGATGTTTGGAATGCCCATCTGGAAAACTCCCAGCAGTACAAGAAAGAGCAGTGATTTTGAATCTGGGATTCCGTCGTCGGTAGTGAAGACGAAAATCAATCCAAAAACTGCCGTTATAATCTGAGCAAGCATAAAGGCATCGCTACTGGTGTTTCTTTCACTTGATTGTCCTTGTGAAGTTTGCATTGCTTGCGCCGCTTGTGCCAGAAGCTGTTGTTTGCGCTGGAAGATTGTCGTAAATCCAAAGGTAAGGCCCGAAACAAGAGCAAGAATATTTCCAAGAACGATAGTATCCGCAAAATCTACTTGTGTCACAGCCTGAGTTGCATTCTGACTACTTCCACTCAAAGGAGCCCCAAAGATTGTGTCGGCAAAAAACAAAAGCATTCCAATCACAACCCCAAAAATGGAAATAAAATCCAGCCGAGTATTTTTTTCGCCAAGAAAAAGGGGACTCAAAAGAATTATCCATAAGGGATTGGTATATTGTAAAAGTACAGCATTTGCAGAGTAGGTGAGTTTATTACTCAGACAAAAAAGAATCATTGTGGCGGCGTAAGAAAGTGCTGCCATCCACATGTAAAAGGTTCGCTTTTTATCGATTTTTCCTGTTCTGTTATCATCAGCATTTTCACTTTTTGTACGAATTACAAAGCGTGGAAGTCTTTTTGAAAAAGTCGCAATCGTAATAAAGGCAAAAGTACTTCTAAAACCAGCCAGTGCAAAGGAGTTGATGTTTACATATTTTATAAAGACGCCCGCAAGACTCCATCCCAGCGCGCAAATCACAATAGCCCAGGCACCATCAAGTTTTTTCATAGGAAGCATTATAGGACAGTGAAGGTGAATGTGCAAGGTTTACCAAAAATCAAAGCTTGCAATTATCTTTATTGTGCCTAATACTTTTGAATAAGAAACATCTTCATTAATCAATGTTTCACTGATAATTTCAAAATCTTTTTTGTAATAATCTTCTGAACAATATTTCTGAATTAATTCGCTAATGTTAATTCCATCTTGTGCAGACGGACAGATGCTCATACTTGCCCGGTGAGCCTTTACTTCTTTTGCAAGTTTTATAAAATCATCATCAAAGGTAATTTTCGGAAATATTTTATACAAATCATAAAGATGACGTGAAAGCCGCCGACTTTTCCCTTGCATATAATAATCGCAGCTTGCATAGACTTTATCTATAAAGGTTCTGGATAAAGATTGAACATTCATTGTGAAGGGTTCTAAATGAAACTTTCGAGCTAATTCTGCGTCCTTTTCAATAAGCGTATCTCCAACATAACAGCTGATCTGAAGTTTTTTTGTTGTAAAAGAATATGAGGCTAGGGCTGTTTCAACTTTAACACCTTCGCGAAGATTTGTACTTGGAGCTTTAAACACCACAACTTTAATGACATTTCCTCAAAAACCACTATATTATTAATAGTACATTCACCCACAAAAATCTTCGCCCAAAATATTTTTCTACTCTATCATCAATTGAGAGACAAGTAACTTATATTTATATATAAAACTGTATTCTTACAAAGGAGGCCTGTTATGCGAGGAAATTATTTTTATTCTGTAAAGGATTTGTCAAAGGCGCAGAATCTTTCAGTTGCTTATTTTCTTTATTTGATAAGTTTAGATATTGAAGATTTGGAACGAAACGAAGAATGTCAGGTATTGTATGAAGCGCTTGTTTCTGCTTTGAATCTTACAGAGCATTCACGTCTTGTAATTCAGGCAGTAATTAATCAGCATATAAAATCAAAGAAACTTACTCCAGCAAAAGAGAATCCTGACAATCCAAATCCGTATGATATGAATGGAAAACTCAAAACTCATTATAAAGAAGATGAAGATATTTATGATAACGATGGAGGATGGAGCTCTGACAATGAAGATGAAATTAATCTTGTTCGCGCGGTTTTTGCCGGAAAAAGCGAATGGTTTTCCCGTATTATAGCTTTTACTTTTTTTGAAAAGGCAGATAAACGACGAAAAAGCTTTACGCTTCCAAAAGAGATTTCAATAGATAATAATGTTGCAAATGCAATCTTTTTGCCAAAAAATAGATTCGCAAACTTTATGATTTCAGACTTCCTGCTCTCTGAGATGGAGGGCAAAATCTTAAATATTTCATATCTCAGTGCTACTATGCGTGAGTTGAATCGCTTGTTCAGTACTTTAATCAGGTCTGGTAATGAAACTCCAGTTTCTCTTTTTGCAAAGTGTTTGAATGTACCAATAAAAACCGTGCTTACGTATTTACGTAAAGACAAAAAACTTGTTGCTTATGGTCTTGTTGATAATCAGGGTGAGATAGCTGATGATGTCAAGAATTGTATTTACGATGGTCATATAGATTCCCTGTTCACCGATGTTCTGAAGGTTGATGACAAAAAAGATTTTTATCCATTACAGTCTTATTCTGTAAAGGAAGATGAAATTGCACTTGCATCCCGGCTTTTAAAAAATGATGCACCAATGAATCTGCTTCTTTACGGAGCAGCTGGAGCAGGTAAAACTCAATTCGCTCGTTCTCTTGTTCACTCACTTGGTTTAAAAACACTCATCTTCAAAAATGAGCTCGAGGTTAGCAATGATGATTCTGACCAGAATCCTCTCTGTCGTTTGAACAGTCTGCTTTCTCTTTACAAAAAAGATTCTGTAATTATTGTTGATGAAGCAGAAGGTATATTAAAAACACAAGGTTCATTTTTCGGAATGACTTTCAGCCTGCCTCAGAAGGGTATTGTAAACAAGATGTTAGAGGAATCTAACAATAAGGTAATCTGGATTTTGAATTATACTCACGAGCTTGATGAATCTACCAGGCGACGCTTTACATATTCAATTAAGTTCAGCGAGATGAGCCGCTCCATGCTTAAAACAATTGCCGATACAAAACTCAATAAAATCAACATGAGTACAGAGCTTCATTCCGAGCTTGTAGATTTGTGCGGAAAGTATCGTGTTACAGGTGCTTCTGTAGACAATATGGTAAAAACTGTAAGCGCAATGGATTTGAACGGTACAAATGAAGGACAGATTGTAAGTGATGTGAAGAAAGTTCTTGAATCAAACTCAACTTTAATTTATGGCAAAAAGAAAATGCGCGAAAATGTTCGCTCCAGCTACGACCTTTCTGTTTTGAACACATCAATTCCCGCACAGAACATAGTAGATATGGTAATGAATGCCCAGGAGTTTGCTGAAGCTAACAACAATAATGATGAAGCCGGCAACGGAATCAGAATGCTTTTTTACGGACTCAGCGGAACAGGTAAAACAGAGCTTGCCCGTTATATTGCCGAAAAGTTGAACAAGAAAATCATTATAAAACGGCCGAGTGATATTTTTGGAATGTATGTGGGCGAAAACGAAGAAAATATAAAAAAGGCTTTTGAGCAGGCAGAAAGCAGTGGAGACATTCTTCTGTTTGATGAAGCCGATTCTTTTTTTACCGACCGCTCTAACGCAAGAACCAGCTGGGAACGCACAACAGTAAACGAGTTTCTCACTCAGATGGAAGAGTTTTCCGGCATCCTCATTTGTACAACTAATCTACGCCAGATTATGGACCCTGCAATGCAGCGACGTTTTCACATCCTTACAGAGTTCAAGCCACTCCGTCGTGGTGGAATAAAAAAGCTTTTGTTAAGTTTTTTCGGTTCTTATGATTTTGATGAGGAACAGCTTTCTGCAATTGCAAAATATAATTCTGTTACTCCTGGCGATTTTGCTTCTCTTTTCGGAAAAATAAGATTCATGCCGAAAACAGAAATTACATCACAACTCATCACCTCAGAGCTTTGTAAAATTCAGGAAGAAAAAGCCTGCAACAGTAAACCTATAGGCTTTGCAGTATAATTGATGTTATGCTATATTATTGTTACTAAAAATACACTTACGCGGTTTTAGATATACAACTTAGGAGAAAACAATGAAAAAAATAATTGGTATTTTCATGGCAGCTGCACTTCTGGCTGGAGCTGTTTTTGCACAGGTTTCAGCTGATGATGCGGAAAAGGCTTATAAGATTATGGAATCTACCGATGACAATCTTGCTTATCACGGAGATTATTCGGCAACTGTTTCGCTAGTTGTAGAAAAGCCGGGCAAACCAAAGGAAAACTTGCAGTACAAGATTTTTGAGCGAACCGACAAGGATTTGATGACAATAGTTCAGCTTTTCCCGGAGGCAGATAAGGGCGTTGGTTATTTACGAAACGGTGATAACATCTGGTCCTATGATCCAATCAGCCGAAAGTTTACGCACACTTCTATAAAAGAAGCTCTTGGCGATTCAGACATTAAGCTGGACGATGTTGAGCAGAACGAAAACCGCTGGCGTGAAAATTATGAGGTTGCCGCTTTTGAAGAAGGAACTCTTGGTAAGTATCCGGTAAATATCATCACTTTGGTAGCAAAAACAAAGGAACCGTCTTACGCTAAAACAAAGTTTTATATTCGCCAGGATATTCCGCTTGTTCTTAAGCAGGAGGATTTTTCCGGTTCAGACCGCCTAATGCGAACAATTCTTATTCCAAAGTATTCAAAGGTTCCCGCCGGTTATGTTTCAACCCAGGCAATTGTCCGCGACGAATTGAACAAAGGCGAACAAACTCAGCAGGTTATTTCCGATTTGACGTTTGATGCTCTACCTGACAAGATTTTCACTAAAGCATACCTTGAAGGTTTGAACTAACTAATGCCCCCGAGCCGGTTTTGGTTTCGGGGGATTTTTTTATCTCAATTCAAATACAACAGAAACAGTTGCAGTAACCGAATCCTGTCCGGCAGAAATTGTAGTAGAGTTTGATGTAGCCATCATTTTAGCATCTGCCATTTCCCTTACAACAGGATACGAGCCTGAGTTTTCCATAATCGAAATTACTTTTCCAAGCTGACATCCTGCTTCCTTTGCAAACAACTCTGCCTTTTCCTTTGCCTGCTGAAATGCCAGAATACGGGCCTGTTCAAGTGCAGCTTTTGAATCCTTTACAAGAAAAGATATTCCATTCATCTGATTTACACCGGCAGAAATTGCAGTGTCTATTACAAGACCAGCTTTAGAAACATCCTCAAGAATTACAATAATGTTGTTAGAGGTAACATACTGGCCGGGAACATCTTTTCCATCCTTCCAGAATGTTTCCTGATACAGGCTGTAATTTGCAGTAGAAATATTATCTTCCGAAATGCCGATTTTCTTAAGCGCGTCGTAAACCTTATTCATTCTTGCTGCATTGTTCTGAACAGAAGCAAGCGCAGTTGATTCTTTGGTGAGTACCGAAAATGTCAGTCTTGCCATGTCAGCAGGAACCTTTACCGAACCGCTGCCAGAAACAGAAATTGTCCGTGGGTTTGGAGCCAAACATTCTTCGCGTGATCCAGGCCCTCTACCTGCTCCCGGACCCGGACGGTGTGTTTTCTGTGCAAAAAGACTTGCAGCACAAAAAAGTGTCATAAAAGATAAAATTACCAATTGTTTTGAAAGTTTTTCAATTTTTCTCATAAATCTATTTTTCTCCATATATATAATATCTTAAATATAAAGGTTTATTGCAATATTTCGTTACTAAGCTGGAAAAATCAAGCAAGATATATCTCCTACTTTACTTTTTTGTATGTTTCTATCTATAATAATTAATCTTAAAAAAAATTAGGAGACTTTATTATGGGCGAGCAGAATCGCGAAACTTTAGGCAGTAGACTTGGATTTTTGTTATTGTCTGCTGGATGTGCAATTGGATTAGGAAACGTATGGCGCTTTCCTTACATCACAGGTAAATACGGTGGAGCAGCATTTGTTCTTATTTATCTTGTATTCCTTGTAATTCTTGGACTTCCTGTAATGGTTTGTGAGTTTGCTGTTGGACGTGCTTCACGCAAGAGTATGGCAGAAGCTTTCAAAACACTTGAGCCAGAAGGAACAAAGTGGCACATTTATGGGGGCTTTGCTGTAGCAGGTAACTATCTTTTGATGATGTTCTATACAGTAGTATCTGGCTGGTTCCTTAAATATTTCTTCCAGATGATTGGCGGAAAGTTTGTTGGTCTTGGCGGCGATGAAATTGTTAATGTATTCGTAAACGAAACAGTTGGCAGCCCTTCAACTCTTTTGATTTGGATGGTTGTAGTAATCGTAATTGGATTTGGAACCTGTTTCCTTGGTCTTCAGAAGGGTGTTGAGCGCATTACAAAGATTATGATGTCTGCCCTTATGGTAATTATGATTGGTCTTGCAATTTACGTTGCATTCCTTCCTGGAGCAGGTGCCGGCTATGCATTCTATCTTAAACCTAACTTCAAGGCTCTTGTAAGCGGAGAACACGGACTTTGGGATACAATTTATGCAGCTATGGGACAGGCTTTCTTTACTTTGTCTCTTGGTATTGGTTCTATGGAAATCTTTGGTTCTTACATTGGTAAAGACCACTCACTTACAGGTGAATCTCTCCGCGTAATTGGACTTGATACATTCGTAGCTATTTGTGCCGGTCTTATCATCTTCCCAGCTTGTGCTGCATTCAATGTAGAAGCTTCTTCTGGTGCAGGACTTGCATTTATGTCTCTTCCAAACGTATTCAATTCAATGGGACCTGTTGCAGGACGTATTGTTGGAGCTTTCTTCTTCCTCTTTATGAGCTTTGCTGCACTTTCTACAGTAATTGCAGTATTTGAGAATATCGTTGCATTCCCAATGGATAAGTTTGGCTGGAGTCGCAGAAAGGCTGTTCTTATCAACTTTGCAGCTATGCTCGTTTTGGCTACTCCTGCTGCTCTTGGTATGAACGTTTGGTCTGGCGTACACTTTGGTGCTCACATTGGTTCAATCGATGCTTTGGAAGACTTCATTGTAAGCCAGAATCTGTTGCCACTTGGTTCTATGTTATTCCTCCTTTTCTGTACTCTTAAGAAGGGGTGGGGCTGGGATGGCTTTATTGCCGAAGCCGATGCCGGAGAAGGAATTAAGTTCCCTAAGAACAAGGTTGTTCAGTTCTACCTCCGCTACATTGCACCGCTTATCATCCTGGTAGTATTCATTGCCGGCTACTTCGACATTTTCGGTAAAAAATAAAAAAATGGGAAGTTTTGCAAAGCAAAACTTCCTGCGAAGGCAGTATGATTGGTTGTTTCCAGTTAGTATTCGCCTTCGCTTCGGGCTTGACCCGAATATCTGTAGAAGGGTTGCTCTCGGGCAGCCCTTTTTTTATTTAACCATTTATGAGAAAAAAGTGTAAAAAAAGTTAAAAAAAATCGTTTTATCTACAAATTATTTTTGCGAAATAAATAAACTAATCACAATAAAAAGCAACTGATAGTAGCATTTTGCATTATTTGCGAGAAAAACTCTATTTTTACGTTAAACCTTTTTAATTGACGTATAAAAGCTAGGGATATGAAATTGGTAACGGTGCTGCTGTTAAGTTTGAGTTTGATACAGCTTATTCTTCTGTAACAAACAGTCTTGCAAAATATACTATCTATGTAAAGAATGCAGAAACAGATACTTATTCAGTAAGTACAGCTGCAACAGAAGGTGTTGATGAAAATGGTACATCACTTGCCGGAACTGGTGGTGTTACTACTTACAGACTTGGTCGTGCTTCAAAGACTTACGTTTCAACTGCTGCCTTAGATGCAGATGCATTCAAGTATGGTGGACATGTAAATGTTGCAATTGTTAAAGAGCTTGATGGTGTAAAGACTGTTTACAAGGCAGAACTTTCTGATGGAAAGGCTTCTGAACTTACAAATATTACAACAACTCCAGGAACCACAATTACTGGATTCACACAGATAGATTCTACACGCTATAGAACAAATACAACAAGTGTTGCTCTTGAATGTGATGACTCTACAACAAACCAGGCTCAGAATATTGACTTTGTATTGAATCTTACAAGTAATGAATGGATTAAGACTGTAACAGCTACTGTAGCAGGAAATACCAATACAAATGCAGGACTTGGTTCTGGAGATCACAACACAACAGTTGCTGACCCTGTAGTTGCATACAATACTTCTAATCCTAATGTTGCAACAATTACATTTGAGGATGCTTACTGGTACATTGATGACGAAATCACAATTACAATTAAGGATACTTCAGATAACGAAGCTACTTACAAAATTACAATCAAGTAAGGTTTAATCTTAAAGTTTCAAACTACCTGATTTTTTAATCAGATAGTTTGATTTTTCCAAATAAAAAGCTGCCTGACTTTAGCTGGGCAGCTTTTTTTTGTGCCCCACTTTTTCTACCGCAACTAATTTGCTATACTGTTTCTATGGTTAGTAGTAAAAAGGCAGAAAATGTACGAGATGTAATCCGCTATCTCCAGAAGTTTAAGAATGCTCTTATTGTAATTTATCTTGACGATAAAACTATTTCTTCGCCACTTTTCACTTCGCATATCCGCGATATTGCCCTGCTCCACGAAGCCGGTCTTCAGGTTGTAATTATTCCCGGAGCGCGAACCCGTATTGACGAAGTTTTAAGTGCAAACAATATTACCTGGACTTACCGCGAACACATACGAATTGCTTCTGCTCAGGCTATGCCGCTTATTAAAATGGCAGCCTTTGACGTTTCAAATACGATTATGACAAGTCTTGCCGCAAACAATATTACTGCGGTAATCGGTAACTGGGTAAAAGCCCGCAGCAAGGGAATTATAAACGGTTTTGATTATGGTACTGCCGGCGAAATTGAACGTCTTGATTCTGACTCCCTGCGGACAGTTTTGAACGATGGTTTTATCCCTATTTTCCCGTGCATTGGCTGGAGTACGGTCGGTCATCCTTATAATATTTCTTCCACGGTTCTTGCCCAGCAGGTTGCAATTGCACTCAAGGCCGATAAGCTTTTTTATGTAATGGAAGACGGCGGCTTTAACGAAGCAGATTTTAAGGCACTCGAACAAAATGAGCAAAACGGTTCATCACTGGCAGAAAATCATTTTACAGTTTCAGAAAATGGAAAGATTGCAGCTCTGGATTTAATTCAGGTTAACGTGCTTCTTTCCGGCAAATATGATAATGCCAAGGATTTGACTTTCCTGCGGCTTGCTTCCGAGGCCTGCCGCCAGGGTGTTACGCGTGTTCATTTTGTGGACGGTAACCTTGATGGTGTTCTTCTTACCGAGATTTTCAGCGATTTTGGTTCCGGTACAATGATTTACACAAACAATTACGGCAAAATCCGCCCGATGGCCCAGACAGACATTCCTTCTGTGCTTTCGGTTATGCGTCCTTTTATTCAAAGTGGAAAGCTGTTACCGCGTACTCAGGAAGATTTGGCAGTTGCGCTTGAAGATTACATTGTTTACGAGCTTGATGGCGGTATACATGCGTGTGCGGCCCTTCATTTTTATGAAGATGGTCAGGCAGAAATTGCGGCGGTTGCTGTTGATGAAGTTTACAGCCGCATGGGAATTGGTCCTAAAATGATTGAAAAGCTTATAAATCAGGCAAAGGAAAAAGGTGCTGCATCAGTTTTTATAATGACTACACAGGCAATCGACTGGTTTGAAAAGCTTGGATTTACCGAAGATTCAATCGAATCACTCCCGCAGGAACGCCGTGCAAAATGGTCTCCAGACCGCAATTCTAAGGTTTACAGATTAAAGAGGTAATAAAATGAAACTTTCATCATCAGATATAAAATGGTTCGGACGTACTCTGGACCATAACGGCATACGCTATTTTGATTTTTCTGCAAGCGGTTTTGAGTTTTCCATTAAGGGAAGAAAAGCTACTTGTAAAATTGTGAGTGATTCTCATCTTCTTGGAGATGAAGCAAAGGGCGTATTTGGAGTTTTTGTTCAGAATCTGGATGATACAGAAACAAGGACAACTTCAATGAAAAAGGTTGTACTTGAAGAAAAAGAAAACAACATCATCCTTTTTGAAAGTTCAGAAGAGCAGAGGGTCCACATAAAGGTATTGCGGTTCAGCGAAGCAGTTTACGGTTATTCCGGCTTTGCGGGTGCAGAAATTAGCGGTGAGCTATTAAAAGATGAAGCAGCCGGTTCTGATGTCAGCTTAGGAAATCCTGTAAGACCGTTAAAGCTTGAGTTTATTGGCGACAGCATTACCTGTGGATATGGCGTAGAAGGCGTATGGGAAAAGGATGTTTTTACAACAAAGCAGGAACGCCCTGATTTAGCGTATGCTTATCTTACAGCCCAGGCACTTGGAGCAGAATATGAGCTTGTAAGCCGCAGTGGAATAGGTCTTATTTCGTGCTATACCGACCCGCTTACCGTTACGCTTCCAAATACCGCTGAACCGCTTATGAGCCAGCTCTGGCCATATACAGACCGTTATCTTTCGTATAAGCTTGGAATTGAGCCGGAAGTTTGGGATGAAAGCCGGTATTCACCAGATATTGTAGTTATAAATCTTGGAACCAACGATACAAGCTGGGTTCGCGGCCTTGAAGACAGAAGAATAAGCTTTGTAAATCTTTATGAGCAGCTGCTGGAAGCCGTTCACCGCCGTTCTCCAAAAGCAAGAATACTGGGCTGCCTTGGTGTAATGGGACAGGAGCTTTGCGATTCCGAAGAAGAAGCATTTGCCCGCTTTGCAAGAACGTTCCCGAATGTAAAGACAAAGTTTGTACGTTTCCCAGTTCAGGACCAGGACCACGATGGCGTTGGCACCGACTGGCATCCAAGTGCTAAAACGCATCAAAAAATGGCTGAGATTTTAACAAAGGAAATTAAGACATGGAACTAAATTGTGCAGTTTTGTTTTACAAAGCTGCAAGCAAAGGCGGTAATAGTTATTACGATGATGAAGCAGAAGCCTTTGCTAAAGGATTAATCCGCGCATGTCTTCAATTGTAGTGTAGCCTTTGCGTTCCATAAATGCTTTAAGACCATCAATTATCTCAATCATTGCAAGCGGATTTGCAAACGTAGCGGTACCAACTTCTATTGCAGAAGCTCCCGCCATAATAAACTCAACTGCATCCTGCCAGGTAGCAATACCGCCAATTGCAATTACAGGCACGCGCTCATTTTCTGGCAGAGTGTTTATTGCCTGAACAAGCTCGTACACAAGCCTTACAGCAATAGGACGGATTGCAGGACCACCAAGACCGGCTTTTACCTTATGAAAAACCGGGACAGCCCTTTCTATATCAATTGCAATTCACTGGAAAGAGCTGCAAAGGATGATTC
>JAEEGJ010020589.1_pt1 | contig 14319 bp, 7 predicted proteins | sample 8958761 | NCBI WGS metagenome assembly JAEEGJ01 (sample SAMN16246546, study PRJNA631951) | gut metagenome | biome: gut microbiome; feature: rumen; material: RS-attached | host: Bos | place: Iran: Karaj | collected 2018-10 | reverse complement strand
TTAAAGCGGTACGCGAGCTGGGTTCAGAACGTCGTGAGACAGTTCGGTCCCTATCCGGCGCGGGCGTAGGATATTTGAGAGGAGCTGTCCTTAGTACGAGAGGACCGGGATGGACGAACCTCTGGTGGATCGGTTGTTGTACCAACAGCATGGCCGAGTAGCCAAGTTTGGAAGGGATAAACGCTGAAGGCATCTAAGCGTGAAGCCCCCCTCAAGATGAGATATCCCATAACACAAGTTAGTAAGACCCCTTGAAGACGACGAGGTTGATAGGGCAGAGGTGGAAGTGTGGTAACACACGCAGCTGACTGCTACTAATAGGTCGAGGGCTTGACCTGAGGTTGTTGGTTTGGTATAGTATTCATATGTCAGTATTCCTCGATAGCTCAATGGCAGAGCATCCGGCTGTTAACCGGAGGGTTGTTGGTTCGAGCCCAACTCGGGGAGCTTATTTAGCGGATTTTTTATAGTCCGCTATAATTTTATACGGCGACATAGCCAAGTGGTAAGGCGTGGGTCTGCAACACCCTGATGCGCCGGTTCAAATCCGGCTGTCGCCTCTTAAACCTGATCATTACGATCAGGTTTTTTTATTTGTAACTGGTAACTTTTGGTTACTTCATTTATCCTGATATATGTGTTAGACTAAAAACTGGTACTTTTTGGATTATTTCATAATGTCTGCTAAAGTATTAACACACGGGAACAGCCGGTAAGAGCTGTTGTCATCCGAATCAAAGAGGTGGAGGGAAAGTCTAATGGTATTAATGATCATCGGCATTTTGGCCGTATGTGGGGGATTATTCCTGTTTATTAAAAAAATGAAGAAAATACTCGGTATCGCTGCGATCGTTGTCGGAGCTGTATTTATGCTTTTCGGTCTTTTATTAATCGATTTCGGCGACGATCCGGACGATAATAACAAACCTGTTCCCACAGAACAGCCCCGTTCACTGATCGACAGCAGCTTTATTGATGTTAATAATGTTGAAGGCCTGCAGACTGAAGATAATAAGATATCTTTGAATACCGGTTATGCTTCGATATCGATCGAACCGGATGATGCCGGCAAACTCGATGCAAACGAGAATCCGTCCGTACTGCATCCGGAGGATAAGATCACCGGTGTGACAGATGATGGCATACAATGGTCATCTTCAAAGAAGGACGGAACTGCGACCATTCATATGAATGTGAACGGCAAGCCTGTAAGCGCGAAGGTTAACGCAAAGGCCGATTCCAAAGCCGGGTCGAAGGATAAGGCGGATACCGGAAAAGCAGCGGCTGCGGTTGCCAAGGTTGTGAATACCGGCTACAAAAAAGGCACAGACAATTATGACCACAACTATTCGATCTGGTATGTAGAGGTTGCCAGATGTCTGGTTTACTATCCTTCCCAGCTGAAGATAAGCGCTGTATACGAAGACAACTCCCTTCTGTTTAAGGACACGATGAGCGAAGCGTATCTTCGCGTTACACTCGACGAAAACAATTATTCGTGCATGGACGATGTCGAATCGTTTATCGCAAATACGGAATATAACCATGTTCTGGCTTCCGGTACCGACTGGTATTCCTGCGAATACAGCAACAAGGATAAGACTGAATTTACCGTAACGGGACTTGGACAGCTGTTTGCCGTCAATGTCAGCCTTACCTATGAAAACAAATACAGCTTTGTTTTTGAGGAGCTTCGCAAGCTGATCAAATGCAAATTCATCGAAGACGGTATCTGGGTCAGCAACGTACGCGTAAATACAACAGGAAAGAAAGCTCCGGTTTTGCAGAATAAGTATGCCAACGGTCTGAGCTGGAACCGTACATCCTGGTATTTCGGCAACTGGGATTGCGTTATGTATTACCCCGATGTATTTATCAAGGCCTATAGCGGAGATAACGGCTGTGAGTATTTTACGGATCCTGTTACCGGTGCATATATTGAGATGAGACGTTCCGGATTTGAAGGTACTCTTAACGATATTACTTCAAAATATGATTTCTTTGACTATGATATTGACGGCGAATATTCGGTAAGAGGTTCGCTCGATACCTCAAGCGGGACGGAATACCACTATGTTGCGATCCGTGACGGTTATGAATACCATGCAACGATGTATGTAACAAAGCAGTATGCAGAACTGTATTCAAGACCCGCTAACGATTTGTCTGTCGCACTTCCCGGCGAAGATATAAGCAGTATCGAAATGCAGGATATCTATTTTTCAAAATATAACTGTTATATCACGGTACCGCTCCAGTTCCGTCGTACGGGAAACTCCGGTGACAGCTATTATTACCGGGACAGCTTCAATGACATGGAAATGACCGTTAAATTCGTGGAATTGACAGCCGCAACCGATACCGGGGATATTTTCGACATGTTCGAGGTTGTTGCGGACGACGAGGATATCACTGTAGGCAACAATATCGTTAAGTGGCACAATCAGAACGGCCTTAACATCGGATGTCTCGGAGCGCATTATTCGTGCCTTCTTGAAATGACTTATCCGAATGCCGCCACAGCTTATCAGAATACCTGGAAACGCATGAGCATCCGGTTTGAGGAAAAGGCTAAGGCGGTAACAATGGCCGACAGGGTTGAAAAAGACATCCGAACCGCAAAAGTAGCGGCAAAAGTATCAGAAGCACAGGTGATCGCAGGTATCACGCCGGTTCCCTCCGCGGCTCCGACTCCCGTTATTACCGACTCCCCCGATGCGCCGGAAGCAACAGCAACTCCCACACCGGTTCCCGTCATTGCGGATAAGCCTGCTGCGACTCCTATAGTCGCGGAACCGGTCAAACATGAGCTGCCGAAGAATACTGACTGGATGGCCGATTCCGTCGAAAATGTCGTACTCTGGTACAAAGATTATGATGATTACAAGGCAGTTGCTACCACTGCCGAAACATGGTTCAAATCAGAAATGGGAGGCACTTTCTTCGCGGACGAGTACAAATTCCTTGTTCTTGCCAATATCAATGCGATCCTGCGTTATAACGAATATAAAGTCGATATTTCCAATGACTGGCTCGCCTATGACGGTATAGATCAGGTCGAGGAAGTCCTTGAGAAGTGGTATTACAGTAACCCTCCCGAGAGCTCACAGCTCGGTGTCGGTATAACATCCGTCTTTGAAGCTTACTGCATGGTTCTTAATATGGACATTCCGGATTATGTTTCCAATGCACCGGCGCCTCCGGAAGTTTCGGAAGAAAAAGTATCTGACAGTGAAAGACCTGTTCCCACAACAGCCCCTACATCCGGTGCGACAGTGACTCCGGAACCTGTAGTGCCCGGCGGCAATGACGATAAAACTGACTACACCGGTCTTTTTGTCGGGATCTGGGATCTGCAGGAAGCCGGAATGGAAGTACCGGAATGCGACAGGTTTGTGATCTATGAGAACGGAGTATGGATCGGTGCAGCATACGGTGAGCCTGTCCGCAAGGGTGTAATATCCGTACTGAGTCCCGACGGATATCTGCTCGGAGTTGAACTTTACAATCCTGATGCTTCGTACTATATGAAGCTGACCTACACCGGCAGCAATACGCTGCAGACCGGAGATTCTGCTTACATTCTGTCAGACGATGATCCTCACAAGTCCGGATTTGACAGCTATATAGACGGTAATGGCACAAATAACGGCACCTCCGGCGATCATACGGTTACCGGTTCTAATCCGATCGCTCAGAGAGTCGGCCGCGATACCATATATGAAGATATCGCATATTCACTCCGCGTAGATATTCTGGGTGAAACGGACGGTACCGAAATGTACGGCAACATCAGTCGTCTGAGTTATTATGACATGCTCGAGCAGGATTTTTACGATTTTAATGAAGGGATATTTGCACCGGAGATCAAAGAATTTATCAAAGCGATGCAGTCGGCGGGAATTACCTACCGGGATGAGATCTCCATCGATGTGGGCTGGACTGCATTTGTATATTCGGGAGTCCTGGAAGGATATGAACAATACGGTACTCTGACTGTTATTATCAGCTGCTACGGAGAGGACAAATTAGATGTCAGCTGGACATTTGACAATCGCGGCACCATGCCTACACTTCCCGGAGAAATACTTATGTCGGATTCGTTCTGCGAAGTAATAAAACACAGGTGCCCTGATTTTGATTATGATTCAGAATACGAATACAACACGCGTCTGATGTGGTATGCGGCAGATTATGCCTATACGCTGTACTCTCATACAATTGAAAAAATGAAGGATTACGACTATGCGGACAGTGATCAGTATTACTACCTCTTTACCGGAAAAGATATGGATGTTGATTCCTGGTTTGGTCTTGCGCTGTGCACACTCAATTCTTCCGGTTCTCTTGACGTAGTGGCTCAGACAGTTTATGGATTTGATCCGGACGAAACAGACTGGTATCTGTCCGACAATCTCAGCGGTGATTGGGAAAGGGACGAAAACTATTGGTGATCATGAAGTTTTTAAAGATAACGCTGATGAGCGCGATGATCGCGTGTGCACTCCTTCTCGCGGGCTGCACACGATCCGGAAATGCGGACGAGTCGGGCAGTACACCGGCTGCAGCGGGGAATGTCACGGGCAGTGCCGGTGAAGGAAATGATAAAACCGACATTTACGATACCGGCGGGGCGGAAGCAGTGGTTCCGGTCCGGCAGCGCAGTGTGACCGCGGCACCGACAGAATACGTTTCGGACGATATGTACGCCAATGCCGCGAAGTTCGCGAATATCAACCTGTCGAGGCTCGAGGCGGTAATGAGAAAGGCAGAGGCCGGGCAGTCGATCACGGTCGCGGTAATAGGCGGATCGATCACACAGGGCAGTTCGGCGACAAAGCCCGAAAACAGCTATGCCGCGATCATGCGCAGATGGTGGGAAGAGACTTTTCCGGACACCGGGATCACCTATGTGAACGCCGGGATAGGCGGTACGGACTCGTACCTGGGCGTACACCGCATGGGGCCCGATCTGCTGGAATATAAGCCTGATTTCGTGATAGTCGAGTATTCGGTAAACGACGCGGATACCAATTTTTACAAGACCACCTATGAGAATGTCGTGCGCAGGATATTGACGCAGGAAAACGACCCTGCCGTTATGCTCCTGTACATGACACAGGACAACGGGACCAGCGCGCAGGGGAGTCATGCGTTCGTCGGGTTTTATTATAACCTGCCGCAGCTGAGCTACCATGACATGATAATGAAGGAGCTGGCCGGCGGTTCGATAGTCTGGAAGGACATATCGCCCGACAACATCCACCCCAATGATAAGGGGCATGCGATCTGCGGCGAACTGATCTGGAAATACCTGAATTCGGTGTATGCCGGGATGACGGATGAGCCTGCAGACGCATGGAGCGTTCCTTCAGCGGCCCTTACGACCGATGCGTATATGAATGCGCGCATCCTCGACAACAGGGTGCTCGCGGCGGATGAGACATCGGGATTTGAGGCAAAGAGCGTTGCCTGGAGTGAATTCACGAACGGATGGCAGACCAAGTACGGCGGCAGCATCACATTTACCGTTAACGCGAAAAGGATCGGAATACTGTATTACAGAAGTGTTTCGGGTACTTACGGCAGAGCGGATATCCTGATAGACGGGACGGCCGTGCGCGCGATAGACGCGGATTTTTCCGGCGGCTGGGGCAACAGCGTGTATGCCGAGCAGGTTTATTCGGGAAGCGAGAGCGGGACACATACGGTGACCGTTACGGTTCCCGCGGGCAGCAGCTTTGATATACTTGGTATACTTGTCACAGAATAAAAAAGGTGCCTGTCACCATAAACAAAAGTTTATGGTGACAGGCACCACTGTTTATTACGCTTGTTTATTTCTTCGAGCCCTCGAGCGCCTTGTAAACGCATGCAGCGATGGCTGCGCCTACGAGAGGACCAACGATGAATACCCATACCGAAGCGATGGCGTCGGTATTGCCGCCGATGGCCGCAACGATCGCGGGACCGAGGCTGCGGGCGGGGTTAACACTGGTGCCCGTAAGGCCGATGCCGAGGATGTGCACTACAACGAGGGTCAGACCGATCACCAGTCCGCCGAACGACCCGTGAGCGGCCTTTTTCGAGGTTACGCCGAGGATCGCGATCACAAAGATAAAGGTCAGAACGATCTCGACCAGCAGGCCTGCTGCAGCACTGCCGTTCACGCCCGCAAGTCCGTTCGAGCCGAAGCCGCCGGTCTTGTCGGTTACGCCGCCGAGGCTGAAAATAAGAGCGAGCAGGCCGGATCCCGCGAGCGCTCCGAGGCACTGGGAGATCACATAGCACACGAACTCACTTACTTCCATGCCGCCGCTTAAGAGTACGCCGAGCGATACGGCGGGGTTGATGTGGCAGCCCGAGATATTGCCGATGCTGTAAGCCATCGCAACGATCGTGAGACCGAAAGCAAGAGCCGTGAGCAGGTAACCGCTGCCGTTCGCGGCGTCACAGCCGACCAGCATCGCGGTTCCGCAGCCGAGTACCACAAGTGTCATAGTTCCGATAAACTCTGCCAGATACTTTTTCATAAGTTTCCTTCTCCTTTCACTTCTATACGGGCTTTTAAGCCCAATCGCAGTTTGCTTCGCAATTCTGCTTGGACATCGCATTTTAATCGAGCCCTATGTAATAATTATAGCATTCCTGCGGGGTTTCTCAATAGTTTGGCTTGACGGGACAGGATTATTTTAGTATTTTATAGTATGTGACTTTTCGGACAGGAAAGTTCATAAAAAGAAATAATGACAGTGCCGGAGGCCGGAGGCCTTCAAAGCACGGAACGGAGAGTTTTTATGTGGTTTATCTGTGCGCTGATCACCACGCTCGCATGGGGCGCGGCGGATCTGTTTTATAAGAAGGGCGCAGATGAGAAGGACAAGTACTCTCATCTGAAAACTTCGATGATAGTCGGCTTTATCATGGGCGGACACGCGATCGCGACGCTGCTGCTGAACGATATCGCTTATGACCCCAAGAACCTGATCATTTACCTGCCCGTATCGGCGATGTACATCCTGTCGATGACGGTCGGATATTTCGGACTCAGATACCTGGAGCTTTCGATCTCGTCCCCGATCCAGAACTCATCGGGCGCGATCACCTGCATCCTGTGTCTGGTAATACTCGGACAGACGATGGACTGGCTCTCAGCCGGTGCCGTTATCCTGATCTGCGCAGGCGTATTTGCGCTCGGTCTGCTCGAGAGGATCAAGCTTAAACAGGATCGTGCGATGCTTCCCGAGGCGGACAAGCTCGCCGACGAGAAATACAGGATCGGCGTGGTTGCGTTCCTTATGCCCATCCTTTACGCGATCGTTGATTCGCTCGGTACGTTCTTCGACGCGTTCTATCTGGATGACATCGATGCCACTCCCCTGGTAAACGTTACCGAGGAGACCTTCGAGGATGTCGCGAACATTTCCTATGAGTTCACATTCCTTTTCTGCGGTGTGATCATCTTTATCTTCCTCATGATCAAGCAGGCGGCGGCTATGAAAAAGCGCGCCAATACCAAGGAAAATGAGGCAATGAACACGCTCAAGGGAATCGGCGACGAGGACGATGAGGCACTTATGAGGGCTCTCGCGGATCTCGACGGAAAAGAGACTGTTGCGTCAAAGAATACCGAGGCCGTTTCGCTGGCAGGCGAATTCGTGCCGTTACGGTTCTCGGATCAGGTTAACCGTATACTTGCGGCCGTATTCGAGACCGCGGGCCAGGCCACCTATGTATACGCGATGAGCGGAAACGGCGTGGTCGCGGCTCCGATGATCGCGTCCTACAGCATCGTTTCGCTGATCCTTTCGAGGATATTCCTCAAGGAAAAGCTTACCGCAAAACAGTACATCGCGGTGGCGGTCGTTATCGCGGGCATCGCGGTACTCGGCATCGTCGAGGGAATGGCCGAATAAACGGGCCGTTTTTGAGTGTAATCCTTGACATTTTGCGGCGGAGCCGCTATACTAACGTTTGTCGCGCAGCCGGGGAGTCAGCGGTGCCCTGTACCTGCAATCCGCTACAGCAGGGGTGATGTTCGGCCGAGGGTGGGGCGTGTTGCGCAGCCCCATATAAGTGATGTTGACGTTTGGGTCTCACACAACAGGAACCCGTGAACCGTGTCAGGGTAGGAATACAGCAGCACTAAGCGGTGCATTCTGTGTGTTGTGAGGCAGCCTGGACCGAGTTAACTGTATGGGTAACGGCGATATTTTTCATTCGAAGCAGAACGCGCGGCTTTTTTGTGCGACAATTACAGTTCTCATAATGGGCATCTTACGGGTTTTTCCCGTGAGATGTCCTTATTTATTGCGTTTGCGGAAATGTTGTCATATAATTAAAAATGAATAAATGTGAGCAGTGGTAAGGTTTAATAATCATTTTTGTATATTGACCGGAGAATACTCTTATGACTTTAAATTCAACCAATCAGGTATCGGCGGGGACTGTGATCTTCGAAGCGGGCAAGGCGGACGGATGCATCTATATGGTGCTGAAGGGCAAGGTCGTGCTGTCGGGGAGCGGCGCCGGGATCGTCATGGGCGCGGGCACCCTTCTGGGGCTCGAACAGCTCCTCGGCAGGTCGTGCTCATATACCTGCAAAGCGGTGGAAGACGCTTCGGTTTACGCGGTTTCGGCCGATTCGGAGAAGGCGCTTTTCGCGCTGCTTGCGGCAAACAAAGATTATAACGGGATCACGGTGTATAACCATGCCCGTCTGATCTCGGAGCTCTCAAAGCATAAGGGGAAGCTCGCCGAGTGCGCAACGAGCCTCTACGAGGATCTGAAGGCATTTAACGATGAGTTTTTAAGCACTGCGCAGAGAAACGGCTGCAAGACCGAGATCATGGCGCATATCGCGGGCATAGAGCCTTTTTCGCCGGAAGTCGCCGAGCATCCCGATACACAGACATTACTGGAGTATTCGAAGATCCCTTATGAGTCATTTAAGAATTTCTACAGCTTCAGCTCGAAACTCGCGGTCGAAGAGATGAAGCGCATGACAGTCTGCGAGGACTCGCTGCTGCAGGCATGCGAGGAGACGGCCGATTATGTCGAGGAACTGTACATGATCCTGGCAGGCAGCGAAAAGAGCCTGTTCAGGAGCCTCATGGGACTTGCGATCGATCTTAAGAAAAAAGGCGCCGACGCTTCGGTGATCGACGATATGATAACCGCATGCAGGGAATACACCGATCTCGTAAAGCAGCTGATCGGCAGCCAGACCCTGCGTACGTGGCGGGTAGATGAGGACAGGCTCGCGGAGATGTTCGTGGCATACATGGGGGGCGGCGATTTCCGTGATGAAAACGATGTGGCGGGAGCGGCCGTGGAGGGCGCGCTCGCGAATATGGTCAATTCCCTGAACAATTCATTCAGGCAGATCACGGACTATGCGGGCTATCCCAAGGAAAAGGCCGAGGCCTTTGCGGAGCTGCTGAAGCAGTTTGCGGAGCTTCCCGACAAGGCCAGCACCGACGAGGCCGTCAGAAAGCTCAGAAAGGGCCTTACAGAGCATTATTATGCCGTATATAAGCTGGCTGCGCTCGAGTCGTTCAACCAGGCGACCGTGCCGAAGGCCGTTGAGATGCTGCTGGACCTCGGATTTATCAGCGAAAAGCTGATCACGCCGGAAGAGCTGGTACAGATACTTTCACTGAAGAAAACCTCAGTCGATTCACCCTGCAGGGTATATTCTATGTCGGAGTGGCTGAGGGCCATATACAACGAAGAACAGGAGCCTTCACGAAACGATCTCGGACAGGACTACGCCGAGGCACTGCGCGAGCAGCGCAAATCCGGCGCGATCTCCGAGGAAGAGGCGCAGGAGCTCCTTTCGGACCCCGTCAAAAAGCTCGAATACGAGATCAACAATGTCATGGTCCATGCGAACAGAGTCGTAAACGGCCAGCTCTCGATCTTTGTGCCGTTCCTCTATTCGGAGCAGCTCTCGGGCGATATCGAGAGGGGGTACATGACCTCGAAACGCCTGAATTTCGCGGTCGAGGACCTTACCGCGATCGATTTCTCGGTATTCTGCCGCGAGGCGCTGTTTGTCGATGAGGAAAAGGGCATTGAGCGCGAGTACGAGATGAAGAACGTTTACCCGAACTTCGTGATATATCCGATCGCGGGCGAGAATGTGGTAATGTGGCAGGAGATCACGGGCAGAAAGCGCGACAGCGAGGGCAGGTTCTTTGCGCCTGCGTTCACGTTCGCGGGCCTTAACGATATGCTGACGCGCGCGTTCGGTCATTTCAGATGGGCGCTGTGCAAGACTATACAGGGCGTCAACTGGAATAATATCCAGGTGCGCTCGCTTACCGCGGAGTATTCGGATTATATCCAGTTCTACAAAAAGAACCACGATCTGTCCGATGAGTGGAAGGAAAAGGTAAAGCTGCAGATACAGCGCGGAAGAAACAATCTGCGACAGGTATTCACGCTCGATTACGAGGCGTGGATCAAGGCAGAGAGCACGGGCTCCGTGCGCCTTAACAAGGTAGTGCGCGAGATCCTCGCGACGTATTGCCCGTTTGCGGCGAACATCCGTGAGAATATCTGCCGCCAGCCTATTTTTGAAGCTGCATTTTCAAGGAGCAACAGAGAGCGCGGCAAAAAGGTCCATGAGCTGGAGCTGCGCCATAAGGCGCTCGAAGCCAAGGGTATCGAAGTACCCGAGGAGCTTGTGCGGACGCTCGAATTCTATAAGAGTCTGTAATGCGGCAGTGATTTGGAGCGGTTATGCTTGAAGTAAAAAACGTTATCAAGAATTATCACGGAAAAAGAGTCGTGGACGGGCTGTCCTTCAGCGTGGACAAGGGGCAGATACTCGGGATGATCGGCGCGAACGGCGCCGGCAAATCGACCTGCGTATCGATGATCGCTACGCTGATAAAACCGGACGGCGGGACCATATTGTACAACGGAGAGGACATTGTCTCGAATCCGCGCGCGATCCGTTCAAAGATGGGTTTTGTGCCGCAGGATATCGCGCTGTACGAGACACTTTCCGGCATGGACAATCTACGTTTCTGGGGCAGGAGCTACGGAGTGCCCGCAGCAGGGCTCGACGCGGCGACAGAGAGAGTCTGCCGGATCATCGGTTTTGACCGTGATATGCTGAAAAAGCGTGTCAGCGAGTATTCGGGCGGCATGAAGAGACGGCTGAACATAGGTGTCGCGCTGCTGCATGAACCCGAGCTGGTAGTGCTCGACGAGCCCACGACGGGCATCGATATACAGTCGGGCAGCCAGATACTCGAGGCCATAGAGAGCCTTAAACAGCAGGGGACGGCCGTTATATACGTCGGCCACTATATGGAAGAGGTAGAGAGGATCTCGACGCATCTCTGTGTGATGGACGGCGGCAAATGCCGCGCGTTCGGCGCAAAGGACGAGCTGCTCGGGACCCCGGAGGGAAGGATCACGCTGACAGAGCTCTATAACAGGCTCTGCGGGCAGCGGTAATGTAAGAGGAAGAATTAGGAAAGCAGGTGCGGACCGGTGGAAAGATACAGGAATTTTATCCGTCTGGAGCAGATGAAAGAGAATATCAGGGCAGGCAGGAACGAGGAGGCCCTGAAGCTGGCTGACTGTCTCAGTCCGTCCGCGGTCAGGAGCAATTCGGACCTTACGATAATGTCCGATCTGTATCTGGAGAGCGGCATGCTGGCAAAGGCGGGAGAGTGTCTCGACGAGCTCTATTCACGCAAAAAGACCCGCAGCATCCTGATGCAGCTGATCAATCTTTCGGTACGCCTGAAAAAGGTCGAAGAGGCGGAGAAATATTATCGCGAGTTCAAGGCGATGGCGCCCGATGATTTTTACAATTATATCTTCCGTTACAGCATAGACAAGATCAAGGGCAGGAATTACGACACCCTGATCGAGCATCTCGAGAAGCTCAAAGCCACGGAATACATCGATTCGTGGGCGTATGAGCTCGCGAAGCTGTATCATAAGGCAGGCAGAAAGGATGACTGCATCAGAGAGTGCGACGATATAGTCATCTGGTTCGGCGACGGCGAATACGTGGACAGGGCGAAGGCTCTGAAGGCATATTACCTGGGCGAGCTCTCGGGCGTTATGCATGCGGGTAAGGCAGAACGGAACAGGGAGCAGGCCGGGACCGAGGCAGAGACTGCGGCCGCGCAGGATGCGGACGACTCCGGAATAGTCGAGATCATAGGCAGCGTCGAAGAGGCTGCGGCTTCGCTTACCGGGGACGAGAGTGACGACGATATGGTAGTTGTTCCCGGGGAGTCCGCGGATGAGACAGCAGAGACTCCCGGAACTGTCGGGGAAGATAACGGCACCGAAGGTTATACGGAGTCCGGGGAATATACCGGGGCAGAGACCGTCCGTGACGACGGATACGCAGAGCCCGCGGCAGCAGAGGCCGGTGCGGCTGGCAGAGACGATGCGGAGCGGGAAAACGAAGAAGAGTCCGATTTTGCCGAGGAGCTCAGGGACTTTGAGCAGGATACTGACGATATCAAGATCGCGGATGAAGTATTCGCGCAGATAGAGGGCTATGAGGGCGGCTACATCGAAGTGGAGCCCGTGGATGTATCGGGAGTATTTAACGACGAAGACTTTGGCGATAACGGCAGCTCAGCCGCGAACGCTCCGGCTGCGGACATGAGCCGCGCGGAGTATGAGTCTGCGCCGGATGACGTCATAGAAGAAGATATGGAGCTCGAAGAGGACGAAGAAGAGCCTGAGGCAGCGGAGGATGTTGAGTCCGAAGCGGCAGAGGACGGAGAGCCTGTCGCTGCGGCATATGAGGCTGAGCCGGAGGATGATGCTGAGCCCGGGAACGAGGCAGTGAACGAGGCTGAGTCCTATGCGGAGTCTGAGGCAGAGACCGGGGCAGAGTCCTGCGAGGAGTCTGAGACTGTGACCGGGGCGGAGGCAGAGGCAGAGGATGACAGGACTGCGGATGCGGCATTGAACGTGGAGACGTCCGGTGAGGAGTCCGGAACGGAGACTGAAGCCGAAGCAGAGACGGAAGAGGAACCTGAGGCTGCGATTGAGTCCGAAACCGAAACTGAGTTTGAAACGGAACCTGAAGATGAAACCGAAGCCGGACCCGAAGATGAGATCGTACCCGAGTCTGCCATAATGGCAGCGGCCGAGGCCGCGATCTCAGAGGCCGAAGAGCCGGAGCCCGAGCTTATGCAGCATACGTTTAAGGGCCTCGGAGGCGCAAAGATAGCGGCTGACAGCCTGCTCGCCGCATTTCTCGACAAAAAGGGCATGCAGCTCGAGGACTATTTCGGATTTTTCGCATACCAGCGCGATATCAGGGGACAGCTCATCAAGACTCTCGAGATACTGCTCAATCCCCAGATCAAGAATAAGTGCCTGATCGTTTCGGGCGAGCACAACAGCGGCAGCAAGACCATTATCAAGGGGATCACAAAGATACTCTACCAGAACGGCTTCTTAAAGAACCCTCAGGTGGCGTTTTCCGAGGCGGAGAAGATCAACACGATGAGCCTCGAGGACAAGATGGAGCGTCTGCTCGGATGCTGCCTGCTGATCAACAACGCAGGAAAGCTCTCTGCGGATGCGGTCGCAAGACTCCTTAAGGCCAATGAGAGATTTGCGGGCAGGACGGCGGTGATAATCACTGATTACAGGAGTGAGCTCAACAGACTGCTGAAGGACCACAGAGAGATAAACAGCATGTTCCCGCAGCGCGTGCACATACCGTCATATGATATGGAGGACATGGAAGACCTGCTGTTCGTAAGGCTGGCAGAAAACAGCTGCAATGTGGAGAAGCACGCTTATCAGCTGATAATGAAGAAGCTTAAATCGATCGTCAGGGAAGTGCATGAAGGAAGCCTTGCCGAGGCAGACCGCTTTATCGGCGGCGTGATCGACAGCATGGAGACCAGGAACGCAAAGAAGCTCCTGGCCGGCGGCTTTGAACAGGTTAAGAGCAACGACCGCACTGTGATCGCTGCGGATGTAACAGAATAAGGTTTACACAACAAATTCGAGGTCGATCTCATTCTTGAGATTCTGGCCTCCTTTTGATTCTACCTTTTTTGTAACATGAAGAGTATAATTCTCACCCGAGGCATAGGCCTCGGTAGGTTCGATCTCGATCGCATGGAGATCGGGATTGTATGAGATCTTGGTGTCGACCAGAGTACCCTGGCTTGTATACACCATGAGATTGTCGTTATTGACCGTGGCGGGGTTTAACGGGATATTGAATACGATCCTCCAGATAAACTTACCCGTGCGGAATTTAAGGTCCTGCTTGACCAGACGCTTATCTTCTCCGGAAACGTTGACAAT
>JAEEGJ010020587.1_pt1 | contig 14320 bp, 7 predicted proteins | sample 8958761 | NCBI WGS metagenome assembly JAEEGJ01 (sample SAMN16246546, study PRJNA631951) | gut metagenome | biome: gut microbiome; feature: rumen; material: RS-attached | host: Bos | place: Iran: Karaj | collected 2018-10 | reverse complement strand
AACTCTAAAGGGGTTAGACCGTGCAAGATTCATTAGTTACAAAAGCAGCTGACAACGTCCGTATCCTTTCTGCCGCAATGGTGCAGAAGGCCAAGTCCGGACATCCGGGTGGAGCCATGGGCGCCGCCGATGCCATTACGCTTTTGTTTGCAGAATTCTTGCGCTACGATCCGGACAACGCTAACTGGATGGCTCGCGACCGCTTCTTCATGGACCCGGGCCACATGAGCCCGCTCCTCTATTCCGAACTCGTCCTCACGAACCGCCTTACCCTCGAAGACGTGAAGAAATTCCGCCAGCTTGGCAGCCGCACTCCGGGTCATCCGGAAGTCGACGTCGCCCTCGGCATTGAAAACTCCTCGGGCCCGCTCGGCATCGGTCACGGCATTGCTCTCGGTGGCGCTATCGCCGAACGCTTCATGGTCGAACGCTTCGGTTCCATCGTTGAACACAAGACGGTCTGCCTCGTTTCTGATGGCGGCCTCGAAGAAGAAATCGCATACGGCGTGGGCCGCATTGCTGGCCACCTTAAGCTCTCGAACCTCATCTTCTTCTACGACGCAAACCAGGTCCAGCTCAGCTGCAAGACCGAAGATGTGATGGACCACGACTTCGTGAAGCAGTACGAATCTTGGGGCTTCCGCGTGATTGAATGCGACGGTTCCGATATTGCTGAACTCCGCAAGGCATTCAAGGCTGCATGGGCCGAAACTGAAAAGCCGGTGCTCGTCTATGGCCACACTACGATGGCTAAGGGCGCTATCGCCGAAGATGGTAAGAGCTACGAAGGCGCTGTTTCTACGCACGGTCAGCCGCTCAACGCTGCAGGTGCTTCTACCTCTGCAACGGTCAAGAACCTCGGTGGTAACCCGGACGATCCGTTCCAGGTCTTTGATGACGTGAAGGCTGGCTTCGAAGCTCGCGCTAACGAACTCCGCAAGGAAGTTGCCGAATGGAAGAAGGCCAAGGCTGCTTGGGACAAGGCTAATGCCGAAAAGTCTGCTACGCTTAACGAATGGCTCTCGGGCAAGGGTCTCAAGATCGACCTCTCCAAGCTCAACATCAAGGAAGGTGTTGCCACTCGCGTCACGAGCGGTACGGTTCTTGGCTACCTCGCTGAAAATTACCACAACATCATTTGCAGCTCCGCAGACCTTTCGAACTCCGACAACACGCAGGCATTCCTCGACAAGACCGGTATCTTCCGCGCTAACGACTTCAAGGGTGCATTTGTCCAGGTCGGCGTTGCAGAACTCACGATGGGTGCGATTGCCAACGGTATCGCTCTCCACGGCGGTCTCTATCCGATTTGCGCTACGTTCTTCGTGTTCAGTGACTTTATGAAGCCGGCAATCCGCATGGCCGCTCTCATGGGCCTCCCGGTCAAGTATGTGTTCACGCACGACAGCTTCCGCGTGGGCGAAGACGGCCCGACTCACCAGCCGATCGAACACGAAACGCAGATCCGCTTGCTCGAAAGCCTCACCAAGGCAAACGGCAAGGCCGAAATGCTCGTGCTCCGTCCGGCTGACGCCTACGAAACTCTCGCAGCTTGGGAAATGGCTTTTGAAAACAACGACAGCCCGACGGCTCTTATCCTCACTCGTCAGGTCGTGAACACGCTCCCGGGTGAAAACCGCTACGAAGCCGCCAAGGCTTGCCGCAAGGGCGCTTACATTGTCAGCGACAACACTGCCGCAGGCAAGAAGCCGGAACTTACTTTGGTTGCAAACGGAAGTGATGTTCTTCTCGAACACCAGGCTGCCGAACTCCTCCGCGCCGAAGGCAAGGCCGTCCGCGTGGTCTCCATGATCAGCCCGGCTCTCTTCCTCAAGCAGGACAAGGCTTACCGCGACAGCATTATTGCTCCATGGACTCCGGTGTTTGCAAAGTCCAGCGGCCTTCCGCTCTTGTTCGCCCAGGTCGTGGGCGGCTTCGGCAAGGTCTCCGGTCTCGAACGCTTCGGTGCATCTGCTCCGGCTGGCGTCCTCGAAAAGGAATTTGGCTATGTTCCTGAAGCAGTTGCTGCAGCCGCCAAGGAATACCTCGCTGAATACGCTCAGAACGTTGCAGACTTCAAGAAAGCGAACGCATAATTAGCGAACGCCATCGAAACATTTAAAAAAAACGGTGCCGATGTCGGTGCCGTTTTTTTAACTATTGACTAAATATGTAATTTTATTGTGATTTCGGTTACATTTCAAATAAAAAAGCTATATTCATGGCATGATTTGCCCGTTTTGCAAGAATGATAACGATAAGGTTGTCGATAGCCGCGTGAGTGGCTCGTCGATTCGCCGCCGTCGTGAATGTTGTGCTTGCGGTCGACGTTTTACGACTCGTGAATACGTTGAAGTCCAACAGTTGACCGTTATTAAACGCAGTGGTGAACGTGAACCGTTCCAGCGCGAAAAGCTTTTACGCGGTATCATGAATTCCTGTAAAAAAAGGCCGGTGTCGATCGATGATATTGAGCAGCTTGTGACTCGTATCGAAAACGCATTGCAGACATCCGAGAATTCCGAAGTCAGCTACGATCAAATCGGTAACCTCGTGATGCAGGAACTCAAAAAGCTCGATGCCGTTGCTTATGTACGTTTTGCTTCCATTTACCGTGAATTTAAGGAAGTGGGCGAGTTCGTCGACCAAATCAAGACGCTGGATAAATAGCGGCTACGCCGCCGTTCTTAGTTCTAAGTTACTAGTTTTGAGAAATTTTAGAATTACTAGTAACTATAAACTATTAACTAGTAACTAGTTGTAATCATGAAAAATCTCCTCCAGTCCGCAAATGAAAAACGTGCTCCGTTATTTGATGTCACGGACGCGTACCGCGTTGTGAATGGAGCTGCCGATGGTTTTCCGGGACTGACGATTGACCGATTCGGTGACCGTTACCAGATGCAGTTTTTTGGCCCCGAGCTTTTAAGAAGAAAGGGTGAAATTGTAGGGGCTTTGAAATCGCTTTTCAATCCTGTTTGCGTTGTGGTGAAGGAACGCCTTTCTAGTGCAGGGCGCTCGCTCGAAAATGCACCCATGGATGTGGTGGTGGGCTCGCGTGAAGATGCTGTAGGCGTTGTGCATGAAGGTAAAGCGCAGTTCCATGTCGATTTGATGGATACGATTAATCCGGGGCTTTTCTTGGATATGCGCCACGTGCGCTTAGAAGTCGAAGAACGTTTCCGCGCGATGTCCGGCGCATGCTCGGTGCATCCCGAAACTGCACATCCCGAAACTGCGCCATCCTCGACTCCCGCAGCATTCGAAGGTCCGCGGTTCCTCAACCTTTTTAGCTACACATGCAGTTTCTCGGTGCATGCGCGTTTGGGCGGTGCCGCGGTTGCGACAAATGCCGATATCAGCGGCAAGATCCTCGACAAGGGCCGTGAAAATTATGCGTTAAACGGGCTCGATTTGCGCCCGGGAGAATTCTTCCGCGGTAATGCGATTGAGTATGTGCACTGGGCAAAAAAGAAGGGGCTCCATTTTGATGGCATTGTGCTGGACCCGCCTAGCTTTGCGCGATTCAAGGGCTTTAACTTTAACGTGCGCGAACACTTGATGCCGCTTGTTACTGAATGTGCCGAAATTCTGAATCCGAATGGATTCTTCATGGTGAGTTCCAATTACAGCGAATTTAATTTGAACGCATTTGCGCGTGACGTTCTCGCGGCCGTTTCCGCCGTTCATCCCAAAGCAAAAACGTCTTGGAAAAAATCCCAAGACGTAGACTTTGTCGGTAGCGGTTCTACAAAAGATTCTTGCCTTGTGGCAACGCTCGTTGAGGTATGAGGTAAGAGCTTAGAACTTAGAACTTAGAACTTAGAACTTAGAACAATCTCTTATCTAAGAGCAAATAACTAAGTTCTAAGAGCGAAGCGGTCTAAGTTCTGCCAACTGCGGCGTAGCCGCTCACTCCTCTCCGCTATCCATCTCGATTTTCAGTTCTTTGAGCTTTCTCCAAAGCGTTGCACGGCTGATGCCGAGCTTCTTGCACACTTCGGTCTTGTTCCCTTTGCAAATGCTTAGTGCATGCAGAATGTGTCTGCGTTCCATTTCGTCGAGCGAAAGAATTTCTTCTTCGTCGGGCTCTGGATTATGCGTTATGTACTTGGTCGGGTTGTGCGTCAAAAGCCCTGCGCTATCGGTTTTGCCTGTAACCGGTGCGAAATGGATTGGCTTTATGGTCGACTCTATTTCTTCGTCGTCTTCGCGAACAATATCTTCTTGTGCAAATTCCTCATTTGCAACCTTCCCGTCATTGTCCTTGATGTGCGGGATGGCGACCGTCTTTTCACGGGCTTCTACCTGCACGTATTCCGGCAAATCTTCAAGCTTTATGATTCCGCCTTCCGAAAGCACTATCGCGTGTTCCATGATGTTTTCTAGTTCACGGATGTTGCCGGGGTAGGGGTATTTCGTCAAAGCGTAAAGTGCCGCCGGTTCAAGGTCGTGAATTTCTTTGCCTTGCGCTTCCTTGTTCTTTAGAATAAAGTAACGTATTAAATTCGGAATGACAGGCTTTCTTTCCCTCAGCGGAGGAAGCTGCAAGTGGAACGTATTCAGGCGGTAGTAAAGGTCTTCGCGGAAGCGCCCTTCGTGCATGGCTTGCTGCAAATCGCGGTTTGTTGCTGCGATAATGCGAATGTCCAAATAGCGAGCGTCCGTTTCGCCCACGCGCCTAATCTCGTGACTTTGTAAGAAACGCAAAAGTTTAACTTGTGTGGCTGGCGACAGTTCGCCGACTTCGTCGAGGAATAGCGTACCGCCGTTTGCAGATTCGAACAAGCCTTTCTTGTCTGCGGTGGAACCGGTGTAAGAACCCTTCTTGCTACCGAAGAGTTCGCTCTCGACGAGGTTCTCGGGAATGGCTCCGCAGTTGACTGGCACAAACGGTTCGTTCGCGCGCTTGCTGTAGCGGTGAACGACGTTCGCCAAAAATTCCTTACCCGAACCGGACTCGCCGGTTATGAGCAAGGTACTGTTGGTCGGAGCGACCTTGTAGACTGTCTTTAAAATCTTGCGCATCTCGGGGGTGTCGCCGAGAAGGCTGTCCAACACTTGCGATTCCATCAGCTGCGTGTTGGACTTGTTTTGCTGTTGAGCCTGGATCTTGTTGGCTGTATTTTCAAGAAGCGATAACGTGACCGGCTTCTTCAAAAAGCTCGTTGCTCCGCGCGTGATGGCGCTTGCCGCGCCTTGCCAGTTGCGGTCGTCGCACAGTACGAAAATTTCGATACCAGGCTGGCGTTCCTTGAGGTAGCTGATCAAATCCATATTGTCGAGCATTAAAAAAGGGACCTCGATAAACGCAAGGTCTATCGACGTCTTTTTTATAAGCGGCATCAGAGTCTTTTCGTCGGAGCAGACCAAGAGGTTCGTTCCGGCGATGGACCAGTTCCGCTGTAGCTCCTCGACAAATTTCCGATCAAAATCAGCGATCAGGATATTCATCATTTACGCTATTACGAATGTGCTTTGATTATCTCGTCAACTTTGTTGCGGAGCAACTGGAGATCCAGTGGCTTGCTGAAAATTGCGGCTACATCGAAGTGCTGAGCCGTTGCAAGGTAGTCTTCTGCAGAAGTACGTCCACCACCGCTAATAGCGATCGTGCGGTCGCTCATGCCCATGCGGCGAAGGTCAAGGACAACTTCAAAGCCATCACCTTCCGGCATGATGATATCGGTGATAATCACATCGTACGTATTCTTCTGATAAAGCGACTTTGCTTTTTTACCGTTGCAAGCTGTATCGACAGTGTAACCTTTCAATTCCAGGGCAGACTTCAACATGAGGTTGAGCTGAGCATCATCGTCAATGATGAGTATTGTAGACATTAAGCCTCCATTTTCTCGTTTCTTATAGACCAATATAGATTAAAAATAGTTCCTTCGCCCAAGGTTGTTTGTACTGTATAGCCTGCATTGCCTTCTTTTAGCAGTCTTAAGGCAGAAGATAGGCCCAAACCGAGGCCTTCGCCAGGCGCTTTGGTCGTAAAGAACGGTGAAAAGATGCGTTCGAGGGTCGCTGTGTCCATGCCGGTGCCCGTATCTTCGACGGTGATTTTTGCATAAGTGCCCGCATCAATCTGCGGTGCATATGGCGTAATGAGCGGCTCCGTGAGCACTTCGCGTTTTAATGCAATCGTAAGCGTTCCGCCATTTTCCTTCATGGCGAATATGGCGTTGTTTGCAAGGTTGCTGATAATGCGGTCGAGTGCCGACACGTTTCCGACAATGCGGATGTTCTTGTCGATATCATCGGCCTTTACCTTTACGTTTGGCGGGAGCGTAATCCAGAGTTTCTTCACCACGTCTTCGATAATCATGTAAGGCGCAAATTCTGTGAGTTTGTCCTTTTCAGAAGTCTTGCCGCGGATGGTGTTCAAGAGTTCTTCGAGCGATTCCTTACCGCGGGTAGCCGCCTTTCGAGCTTCTTGAATGAACATGTAAGCCTGGTTGTCCTTATCGAGCACTTCGAGTGCGAGATCGCAGAAACCGATTTGCGAACCAAGGATGTTGTTGTAGTCGTGCGCAAAGCCGCCGCAGATGGTTCCCAGTTCTTCGAGCCTCGAATGGATGTGCTTTTGTTCTTGCAACATGTCGCGTTCTTTTTCGAGGCGCTTTTCATTGGTGATGTCGATCTTGATACCGATGATTTTATACGGCTTGCGTGGCGCAATAATCGGGATAAACATGTTTTCGAAAATCATGATATCCTTGGCCTCTCCTTTGCGGACCGCCATGTTGTATTCATCTTGCTTCAAAATTTCGACAGAGTCTTCTTCTTCATCCGAATCGCCAATGATCTTTTTAATTCGTTCATAAGAAATGAAACTTTGCGGTTCGCCTTCGTTTCGGGCCAAGAGTTCTTCGGGCAGAATCTTGTTGTCCGGTTCCGAAGTCTGCAACAAGTTCCCGCGACTCTTGATGTCGGTCTGGTTTTGCGTCATGAACACGCCCTGCTCGTTCTTGGACCAGAAGCGGAACGGGAGTGTGCTGATGAGCGTATCCAAGAAGTATTTACTTTCGTCGACTTTCTTTTTCCAGATGTTCAAGCGTTCCTGGTAGCGGATCTGGTCGAGCTGGTATTCCTTGAACTGCTCATCGCGGTTCTTGATAATTTGCTGATAATGTAGCGTGTTCGAAACATCACTGAAGAAGGCTACGTTGTAGTTTGTAGTCAAGGATTGACGAATTTCAAAAATGGATACGTTGAAAATATGGTCTTCGTTGTCGATCTTTATTCTTATTTTGTTGTAAGTCGATTCTCGCGAAGGATCCGTAATTTGCGGGAAAATCGAAGAAATTTTTTTGTTGTGGAGCGCTTCTTGCGTGGTGTGCAAAATGCTCAGTGCCGCAGGGTTTGCCAGTTGAATTTCGCCTTTGTAATTGTAGTACAGAAGACCGTCTACCATCCTTTCTTTTAGTTTGTCTAAAAACCACGAGGCGCTTTTATTTTTAAAAGAAACCGATGTGAAGTATTGGCCCGAGAGTATTGCCAAGAAAACGGAAATAAACTGCGACCATTTGAGGAATTGATCGTATTTATCGAACTTTGTAGAAATGGGGATTACAAAATCAAAGAGTGCGGCAAGCGTTACGAAGAATACGAATGAGGAAAGCATGTAAATACTGACCTGGTGGGGGAGCGTCGTATCGCTAGACTGCACGATGTTGCGTAGATAAATATATGCCGTGACGATAATATTGGGGAGAACAAAAACGCAGAACATCAACGAGTAAAAATTGAATACAGGTCTTTCGGCAAAAGGTCTGTAGCTAAAGAAATTTAAGTTTGGAATGTATGTGGGATCGTTGATGAAAAGATAGGTCGAAATGATAACGGCGGCAGCTCCGATAATGTTCATGAGCTTCCAACCGTTCTTTCTTTTAATTTTAAGGCTGATTTCAGCGGTGTGCTGAACTGCGTTGCCTAACTGAATCCAACCCAGAGCTGCAGCGCCAAAAATGAGCTGTCTTGCCGTATAGGACTTTGTTCCTGCGATAAAGTTGTCACCGCTAAAGAAAATATCGCCAATCAAGTTGCTCGCCTGCCAGAATATACTGATAATCACCAGTTGGTGAATGGAGCGAGGGAGCTGCTTGACTGACGTTTTTTGCCCAAGCATGATGGGAAAATAGCATACGACGATTAACGCTATAACGGAAAGCGCGATTACGTAGGGTGAGTTTGTAAATAGACTCTCTTGCATATTTTCCCAATTGTTTGGACGGTTTTACTTTGTTCTCTTTATGCCGAATGTCTTTCTCTGCTCGAACGATGACTTTGACGAGAAGTTACTGATGATTTTTGCATTGTTTTTGACATCAGGATTGTTCATGTTTGGCGAGAATGTGGCTTCGATTTCGGCTTTGTAAATATATGCGCCTGTACCCACAGCTCTGTCATCCTTGGTGCGAATACCCGACGGTCCCTTGTTTGCCCATTCGATGGCGAATTCAACCATGTTGTTGGGTGAAAGGTACTGTTTTGGGTCTACATTGAAGGAGTTGTGGAATCGATTGACAAAGTTGCCAAGGTTCGAGTATATAGGAATATTGAACTTGACAAAGAGATTGTCCCAAGCACATTCTTCACCGTACGATGCACCGCGAGGTACTGTGAGTTTTACGTCAAAGATGGCACCGCCAATATCAGCGGAATCAATTCCGGCAAGTGTAATCTTGTCGTTTTGGATAAGATCGAACTTGTTCGTTGTCGGATTCTTGATATAGAAACGCATTGTCTCACCGACGTTCACCTTCGTGCGGTTATTGGAATTGGCGTCATTGACAATGTCGCGCAACTTGACGTCATATTTGATAGTCGGATTGCCTTTACCGTTCACGAGAACCCACGGAACTTCGAATTCAGGATAGTTGCCGTTTGCATCCTTGAAGGTACTTGTCATCATGGAACCCATTCGTACAAAGTCACCTTCCATCACAGAACCCGTGAAGTCACCCGTGTAGATGAGCGTAATACCAGCGTTTTTCTGCATAAAGTTCCAACTGGAGAACCCGTTGTTGAATACGTTGGTTTGCTTATCTGCGCGTTTATGTCTGTAGAACTGCTGCATTTCATCGGCAACAACTAGCGGTTCACTTGCGGTGATACTCAAAATGTCGGCGTTTGATGTTTGGTTGATTGTTGCAGAGACATAGACCGGTCCAACCTTATCTTCGGCGAGGACGTCGTTCGTTTCTGTGGCGGCGCCTGTTCCAAGGTATTGTGTTACGAGACCTGCGTTTGTGAGGTATTTTCCACCCGGGAGAGGACCTTCGTAATTACCGGAGGTGTTGCCGAACTGGAACGGCTTTTCAAGATCGATGGAGAGATTTTCTCCGTTGATTACGAACTTGCTCTTTTCGACCGTGAGCGTTTCGGGCTTAGCCATACCGAAGATGATTTCCAACTTTTCAGGCGTATGCTTATTGTCGAGTGCCTTTTGGAATGTAACATCGACGTGGCTTGCATAACCGTTTTGGGCCTTGTCGGTAATGACGGCGTATGTCATCGGAATCGGCAAAATCTTGAGGAGAATTTGAACCTTTTCCGGTGTGCAGAGGCCAGCCACTCCGTTGCCGTTCAAGTCGGTGATTGTTCCGGTCGGATCAAGTTGACCCCACATGCCTGCGGTTACCAGGGAGCCTTGGCCTGCATCAAGGGCGATTTCAAAATCCCAAATGTTCTTGGCTTCGTTATAGAGCTTGGCCGAGAGAACAGCGGGGATGGTAGCCTTCGTTGTTGCATCGGTGTTGTAAAGAACGAGCGGGAATTTTGTACCCGGAGCAGAAATCGGTTCGCTGAATTGCAAGTAAAGGTGGTCTGTCGTCGATGTATCTTGACGTTCGAGAACCGTTGCAGAAAGCAGTGCCGGCGAAATACCGTCGGAGTAGACGTCATCAACGGTTTTCATGCTACCTTGAATATTGCTTTCGAGGGTAATCTTTCCGGTGGCGTTTGTCTTGATTTCTTGCGGAACTGTGATTTCTACAATGAGCGATTTTCCGTTTAGTGACTTGACTTTATTTGCAACAACGGTTTCGTTTCCGTAGACGAATGAAATCGAGGAGAACGATTGATTTTCTGTGTATTCCGACGAGAGCGTGATATCCATAGCGTCAGGAATGTGGTCGCAGTCCAAGTCCACAATCTTTGCTACATCGATAATCGGCCAAGGCGGAAGATCTTCGATAGTGAGTTCCGCTGTAGCCGGTGTATAGGCGTAATCGGCTGTATTCGCGTGTGTTGCAAAAATAATCGTTTGCAAAGCTACGTCGGAACTGACGTAAATGGTTGTTACGCCATCGAAAAGCGTGACTGTCGTTACTGGAATCGTTGCTGTCGGATCTGTGTAGAAGCGAACGTTCGGATCTTCGGTTAAGAGGTCTACATTCAGGTTCTTTTCTTCTGTAATTACATTAAGATTGCTGTCGAGGAGCGAAATCTGAACTTCGACGAACTTGTCCTTATAACCGGTAATTTTTGCCTTGTCGAATGCGAGGTAACGTTTTTCGAGAGGCTTGGTGATACTGTCGATTTCGACGTTCGTGCGTACAACAGCGCAGGCGCAATCATACTTGTTTTCGGTCTTCTGGTTGGCATTTCTGTTGTGCCAGGTGACCCATTCTATATAGTTGTTGCCGTAGGCGAGTAGAGTGTCGGTAACGCCGAAGGAAATGGCGTCCGTACGCTTGGGATTTAGATATTCAAATGAATAGGGATCGCTGTTCTTTTCAACGGCATCGAGGAATCCGTTCGGAGTAATCGTGCTTGTGGCCGAATAGGTTGTTACCGGATCCACTTTTTCGACGGAGTGAATTGGGCTTATGAACGGGCTTGAGAACGTTGTTTCGATTGAACGGTCAACTTGAGGGCCTTTATCTGGTGTGTAATCCGGAGCGTAGCCGTAAATGTATGTGCCGTGGTAGTATGCAGTGACGTATGCTGTCTTTTTGAAAGCCGCTTCGCCTACACCATCAATGATTTCTACGTACATGTTGGAGTTGGATTCTTCTTTATATAGCGGTCCACGCTTCAAATTGATACCTTCGGAGTATTCAGGGTCGTCAGCTGCGATATGGGGCCTAAATGACCAACTGCTGTCGATGCTTCCGTATGTGGGATTTATAATTAATTCAAAGAAGTAGCTACCGGATACAGCAAGTTTTCCCTCGATGTGGACTGGCGTATAATAGCCCGTTTCTACGGAGTCCTTCATTGATGTTACATTATAGGCTACAGGAGTGCCGAATTCTATGATAGGCATGCCAACGGAATATCCGGAACCATCCCAAATGGACTTGTTGTTGCTTGATCCTTGGACTGCTACGGGGAAATAGAATCTTAAATCAAGATCGTTGTATTCCACCGAGTCTTTGTTTCGGACGATGACGAGGAACGTATTGCATTTTGTCCAGTCGGAAGTGTTTCTACATCCATCCTTGTTGAGAGGCTTGACGTTGATATCCATGTTGACTGTTGTTGCGTATTGCTCGGTTGTGAAAGAATATTCTTCGGAAGTCGTTGCTCCGGAGGATACGGTAAAGTAGTATGTCGTGCCGGCTTCAAGTCCGGTAAGGACTGCTTCGTGGAAAAGCGCTACACCGCCATTTGCGACTACTTTTTCAGTATAGGATCCTTTTGTTTTGCCGAAATGGACCATTCCATCTAGACGGTCCGTACTCCACCAGTAAATTTTGGCACTGCGATTATCCACCTGACAAATGGTAACACCCTTGATTTGTGTTGCTGTCGAGGTCATGGTGAATTTGTACCAATAGCCGTGGTTGTCATCCGTGGTGATGTTTCCATGAGGGTCGACGCCTTCAAGGAAGAAGTAATACGTTTGCCCAGGAATTAGGCCGGTGAGTGTTACGGAGCCTTCTTTGACCGCTTCGGTGAGCTGTATGGATTTTGCGGTATTGGCATTTGTTGTTACATCATAGGAAACGGTTACGAGTGCGAGTTCGTCGGTCTTCCAGCTGATAATTGCTGTAGAATCCGATGTGGGGATACCAACGATGTCGCTGAAAACAGGACCGTCGTTATCGGGCGGGAGTTGTTCTGCAAGGCTTTGTGCCGGGAACAGGAACTGAGCCGAGAAGTCGATACAGGTTTCTGTCGAGGTGTATTTTTCCCAGTCTTCAATCAATGGTAAATTCGGAGCGCGTCCACCCATCAATGCGCCGATGGGGCACTTGTAATCGTAAGGAATGCCGCCACCTGCATTGTAACCATCGGGGTTTGCGGAACGGTTATGCGGGTGTTGCGGGTTCTTGTCGCCTGCACCGAGCAAAAGTGAAATATCCCAGGGGTTGGCGCCCAGTACGTAATACATGTTGTCCAAAGCGACTTTCAAGTAGCGTTCGTCTTTTGTAAGTTCATACAAAAGGAATACAGCCACTGCAGAACCCATGTTGTAGCGCATCACGCCCCAGTCAAAGCTGGTCCACACCAAGTTGTAGGGAGGTTGCACTTTGAGCTTGGATGTGCCTTCGCGAGGTTCTGCATTGCCGGAACCCGGATAAAGAACTGCAACGGAATCACCCGTGGAGTTGGTCTCGACTTGTTTGCGGAACGCAGCCATCACGCGCATCGAAAGGGAGTCCCTTTCCGTCTGTGAAATGTTGAATTTAGTCTCGAACTCGGGGTCGTTCAAGATAAGCCTTTGCATGGCGAACAGAACATAGGCGAATAGATTCTGGTAGTCCGTTGCCCAAGAGTTGTTGAAGCCCTGGTCCATAGCAAGAATCCCTTTAGGGAAAAATGCCAAGTCAAATTTTGCATGCCCATTTTGGTTCATGTCCGGATTTTTATACAAGTCATACGAATATGTGGTATCTCCGGTAGCATACCAAAGCGATACGGCTGCTGCGGCAGCGTCGTCTTCGCAAAGCCCCATACCACTGTAGTATCCTTTCCCGTTAAAGGTTATGCCATCTTCGTTATACTCGTATAAAGTTGCCTTGCCTCTTTTAGCGCATTTGTCTGGACCTTCATATGATTCTGTGTATTTTAAGTATGTCGGCTTCACAATTTTTGCATAAATTGTTTTTGCTGCATCTAATAGTCTTTTAGAGTAAGAAGGATTGATCCATTTAAACCCGGCGGCAACGTTTGCCAAGGTGGCTGTGTAAATGCCGGCAACGTTAGTTCCGATACCTTTGAGAACAAGACGATCAGGACCTCCTTTGTCAGTGTTTTGCATATCTTGGTGTTCGGGCACGTCCCAGAATCTGTGATCCCAATCGCTCATGCCCACCGTATGGAACATGTCGCCTTTTTCGATAAGTCCTTCGGCAACAGAGGCTTCGTAAAGTTTCATGATATAATCGGCACCGATTTTAGCTTCGTAGAGAATGTCAGGAACTCCGTCTGGAATGGTATCTGCATACGAATGACCGAAACGGTCTTCGGCCTTGTTGGGGTAGGTGAGGTAAACCATTGAAAGTACGTAAGCGGCATAACCGACGGTTTCGGCTACTTTAAAATGGTCTCCGCAGTCATGCCAGCCACCGGTAAGGTCATGATTTATTCTTGATCCATCCTTCAAGTGGCATGCTTCGTGGAAGTGGGAATCCGTATTGCCGCAGCGCTGGATTCCAAAGAACATCAACGATTTCTCAAGAATGGAGTTGTAAATATAGGGGCTGATATGGAATGTTGCCGAGGTGTCTTTGCCCACAACGAGGAAGTATTCGCCTACAGTTGAAAGCGTTGTGAAATCGGCGCGGTAGAGAGTTTCGGTTCCCGTCGAAGTTGTGTCCCCAAGTCTCATTAAGTCTTGGAGGGAGTTGAAGGATACTCTAACTGTTATACCTGGCTTGGTAACAGTTCCTATGAGGGTGAGGTTTCCTCCACCGGGAACTTCTTTTCCACTGTTGGCGTCAATGACTTTGAACGTCTTTTCTGTAGGGTCTGCAACATAGGCATACTTGTAATGTTCGGGCTTGAATCCGCTTTGGTTCAAGCGGATGGGGCGCCTGTTAAAGACGTTTACCGAATCGTTGTGTATACGCGTGCAAGTTTTGCAGGTCCTGTCGAGATTCGGTAGACTATGTGTATTTGCTGCCAGAGAATGCTCTATGCAGAATAAGGATAATAAGAAAATAGCACTGATTAGTTTTTTCATACGTTTATCTTTTGTTCTAAAAATAAAGAGCCGCCAGGACGGTTAAATCCTGGGGCTCCGTTGTTCTTTATTTCTTTCTCTTAAAGCCGAGAGTCTTTGTCTTGCTGTCTGTAGTTCTTCCCGCCTTTTCTCCGATTGCTGAGCAAGAGGCCCTATAGTCATTGCTCTTTGTATCGA
>JAEEGJ010020586.1_pt1 | contig 14320 bp, 12 predicted proteins | sample 8958761 | NCBI WGS metagenome assembly JAEEGJ01 (sample SAMN16246546, study PRJNA631951) | gut metagenome | biome: gut microbiome; feature: rumen; material: RS-attached | host: Bos | place: Iran: Karaj | collected 2018-10 | reverse complement strand
GCCGCGGTGAGTGCCAAGGTGAGAATGGTAGTCGGTTCCGTAAAAGAGATCGCAAACGCAATCTTCTTTGGAAATAACACCACAAAAGCCGCCCATATAAGACTCCTGGATAGAAAAGGATTTTCCACGCACAAAAATAGAAATCTTGAGCAATATTCAAGCCCTAAAATGCGAAAAATTTTATTTCAACCGCCGAGCGAGCTCCGCAAATGGCCATATTTTTTGCTTACACCCCAAATTGGAGTAATGCCCTATTTTGATTTGGGACCTTTTGAGTATATATTGGTATAAAAGCATACATTTTCAGAAGGGGAAGCATATGGAAATTAAAGCCGTACGCATGTTTGACCATGGTTTCATGAACCAAGCGTTTGCCTTTGGCGGTGAAGAAGGCAAGGACAAGTTCGACGAACAGATTATCTACCGCAGCAGCCTGCAAAACTTTCTTATCGACACCGGGAGCGAAGTCATCCTCGTCGATACAGGGTTCGTCAATGACTTTGAAGCGCCCGAAAAGAAACTCGGCGCACCGCTTTACATGGGTGAAAAGTTAAAGGACTACACCAAAGCCTTTGCGGAACTCGGCTACAGGCCCGACCAAGTCACTAAAATTCTCATCACGCACAAGCACCCGGACCATTCTGCGGCCATCCAGTACTTCAAAAACGCGATGGTGTTCGTCTCGCCCGAAGATGCCGAAGCCATGAAACTCGAAGGTCCGCACATCGTGCGCTGCACTTACAAGGACGGGCCTTACCACAACTTCCCGAGATGCGAAAAAATCGCAAACGGAATCTATTTCATTGAAGCGAAGGGACACACCAAAGGCAACAGCATCATCGTCGTCGAAAACGACGGACTCTTCTACATGATGCATGGCGATGTGACCTACTGCGATGCAGCCCTCAAGGCGAACAAGTTAAGCATCGTCTTTGAAGACATTGCAGCCGCCCGTGAAACGCTCGACCGTGTCCGCGAATTTGTCGCCAACAACCCGACCGTTTACCTCTCGACGCATTGCCCCGAAGGCTATGAAAATCTCGAGATGAAGCGCGTGATGAAGCTGTAGAAAGTTCCGCAATTCATTAGCAACTCAAAAGCGTCACGCTCGCAACATATAAAGCGTCATGCCCGCCACCACTGAGTGCGCGGGCATTTCTTTTTACAAATCCCCTGATTTCGGGCCGTATTCGATTGTACCGTCGTGGCGGATGATAAGGTAGTCGCAAAACAATGCATTCTTGTTAGATTCCGTTATCTTGAAATCAATACGAGAATCACGGCACCGTTTCATGCCAGCAACAACATATTTTCCAAATATTTTATAAAGCATATTATTTTCATCAATAGGGATATCAAAAAACAACACATCCTTCGAGATTTCTGCCCAAGTCACAAGGGCGTCCCCATTATCGCTTAAAATAAATTCATACTGATGAGTACCCCAATTAAAAAAGCTTAACGTTCCAACATACTCGCCCTTCATGCCAACTTCTTTCCAAATAATGTCTTTATCAATTGGTTCCCAAAGAACTAATACAGAATCACTTTTTTCAAGGTAAACATGATAATAATTCATTAGAGGTATTTTATACCGCAACCATTTCTCGAACGAAGGATTTTTCTGCATGACCATAATCGTTCTTAAAAACAATTTGACCGCTTCAATAGGATTTTCATCATGTTTTAATCCCAAAAGAATCTCTTTAAAAGGAGTATTTCCTTTAGGCGAGACATAGAAAGAACGATCGTCATCACGAGCATATAAAGGATGACCATGATCCAAATCTACTGCATTTATATTAAATAATTTTTCAAACCATTTAAACCTCGGATCCTTCCGTAATTGTTCAAGTTTATCTTCACTATACCTCATATCTAACGCGATACGAAGGCTATCCAAAACTTTATAATAGTTTTCAAATGGAGAAGAAAACTCGCGATAGGGCTTTGGAATAGGATTTTCATCACTCTTTTTAGAATGAGGTTTTTCTCCATATGACAATTCTTTAGGCAACGAAATAACTTTACCTTCTCTCACAACACTTTTATAAATGTGAGACCATCCACAATTAAATTCAATCGTATCACTGACAAAATTCGCAAATAATGGTTCACTCTTTTGAATTTTTACAGTTCGTTTTTCGGCTGATGTATTCAATACAATTTCTTGCGGAGGAATATTTACCGAAACAATTCTATTGTCTTTTTTCTTTGAATAGTAAAAATTGCGAACAAGAGGCACTGTATGCGACTTGGAATTTATGGTCACGCTATCCAAATAAAGCGACGAATCTCGAATGCTCCAATAAGCTAAATACCCACCTCCATCTTTTGGAATATAATACGTGTACAAAGGAGGATTTCCGTACATAGGGCGAGCACTCGACGGTCTAAACGGCCACTCCGCATAATGTTTAGCAATAAACTCATTAAGTGGAAAATTTAAAACACCACACTCTTTCCCGTTAAAATAAATATGGTCCGTTCCACCTTCAGCGTCTGCTCGCTCAGGAATTTCATTAGCAAGCACAGCGAAAACAAACGCAACAACCAAGAAACAGATTTTCTTTATCATATGAATAAATTACAAAAAACGCTCATACAAAATGTACGGATGGGTCAAGCATGGATCCTATCGGGGTTTCACCCCTCCAGGATGACAAAACGTATATGGAGATCCCGGAATGGTTCGACAGGCTCACCAACCTTAATCCGGAATGACATGCAAGCGAGACTATCCTTGAAAACTATTCACCAAGGACAAACGCGACGGCTTTTTCGAGGTCTTCTTTTTGGCGTTTATGCACTTCGCCGTAACGAGCAACACCACGAGAAGCGTACATTGCGTAAATGTCCGGATCCAGCAATTGAATCATGCGGTTCTTGATTTCGCTCACGGAATAAGGGTCAAAATAAAGTGATGCATTTTCGCAGACTTCAGGAACAGACGTCGTACCGCTTGCAGCAACTGGCACGCCATAACGCATCGACTGCACCGGCGGGTAGCCAAAGCCTTCGTTCAAGCTCGGGAAAATAAACGCATACGCGTTCTTGTGCAAGAATTCAAGTTCCTTAGATTCCACGTAACCGAGAAACACAAACGCATCCTTGTTGCGGATATGCTTGCGGTAAACTTTCACGTTCGTTGCCCCCGTAATCACGAGTTTCATGTCAAACAAGTGATTTGTCGAGCGCATCATCGTCACGAGTTCATCGAACGCCTTGACCGCACGCAAATTGTTCTTTTCCCAGCGAGCACCGCTCGTGAGCAAAAAGAACTTTTTCGATTTTACGCCCGGCGGCAAGAAACCTTCGGGCTCATAATCCAGCATCGGACTATAGAAAACGGGGATTTCTTTGTCCAGAAGCTCCGGGAAGAAGGACTTGATAGAAGCGCGGCTATGTTCGCTCACCGTAATACATTCGGCACGACCATCAGCAATGCGAGCCGCCAAATCGCGGTACTTAGGCGCATAGAAATACTTTTTCCAACAGTCGCGGTAACGCACAAGCGCTTCGAGCTTTTGAGCAAGCTTTTTCGCAAAGCCAACACCTTGCCAGCTGTACTGCATTTCAAGAGCGCGCACGCCATGCCACGTGAACACAAAACGTTTCACCTGAATTTGCCATTTCTTTTCGAGCGAATAAAGCGGCGTGTAGAACGCATCAATCGCATTTTCATCGATAATCTGCTGCGGCGTCTTTTCAGCAATGTCAAAAAGTGGAATGTTGCACTTTTCGCAAGCTTCAAGAATATCCGGTGACAAATATTTGCGGCTATCGTAAACGCAACTGAACTTTGCGCTACGTTTCACAAGCGCCCAGAAAATCACTTCGCCATAGCTGCCGCCACCGTGAAACTTTGCACTGTGAATCGGCTGCACCGCCACGAGATTAAAAAGCAAATTCATAAACGCCCCCTAGAAAAGCTTGCCCAGGATTTCCAAAGGCTTCACGAGGAACGGCATTTTCTTGTACAGCCAAGCGAGCGATTTTGCAAACGCGTAAGAGCGGATGATGTAAGCACCCGCAGCACCCACCTTGTTCGTCTGGTACATGAACGCATCCTTCGCATGGGCAATCACATCATCGTAATACTCGTTGATGTGAATGGACTTGTCCGGGTTTACCGTCACGGGGAGGTTCTTCAAGTTCGTATAAAAGTCCTTGCGCAAAATTTTCGGCAAAAAGATGTTCATCGATTCCGGCACCTTGCGGCCACGCGTATCGATAATGCGCGAACCAAAGAAGTGCAACACCTTCGCCGTCGGCAAGAATCGGTTGCCATAAGCCAGCTGGCAGTTCCAGCCGCCATCCATTTTCTTCGTCACGTATCCGAACTTGTAATTGGTTTCAGCAAGCGAAGCCATGTCATACGGAAAGTTCTTGGAAACGCAGTAAAGCCACAGTTCGTGCCAAGTCTTGAAGAACTCGCGAGCTTCCGGCGTATCGGCGGCAAACATCACGCCCCCGTTGAAAATCTCGTCGTTCAGAATCGGCGAAAAGCCCATCATCTTTGCGTTGTTCAAAACCTTCTTGCGATTAATTGCCTTCGAGAGATTCGTGTGGAAGTCAAGCACCGCGTAAATGCCACCGCGCCATTCGTCCGGAATCGAGAGGTCATCGACAATCGCAATGTCCGAATCCATGTACAAGAAATCGCCATCGACCACATTGCGCATCACCGTCTTGAGGTAACGAGAACGAAGCATCGGCGTGAACTTTTCATCAAGCGTCAATACCTTGAGTTCATCGACAGCGTCCTTCAAGACCGCACGCGGCCCCGTCAGAGTTTCGGCCGTCTTGTCGTCCGTTAAAAGCGTCACGAACGCATTCGGGTTATGGACACGCAACGAAGCAATCGCCACAAGCGTCTGCTCGCAGAAAAAGTCCTTCGGGGAACTCGTCAACACAAAAAGATATTTCACAGAAGGCATAGTCATCCTTAAAGCTCAATCGGTTTCTTGTTTTCGTATGCGGCAAGGCGGCTTTCCATCGTGCCACGCGGTGCGTTTCGAAGGAAGTTCTTGATGCGTTGCCAAAGTGGGCGCCAGCTGCCGTTCGTCACGTGAATCGCAAAAGGTTTCGTCTTCGATTCGTTCAAGCTCGGCAAAAATACATCGCCCGGATAAATCGTCATTCCCTCAGAAAGTTTCTGCAATTCATTTTTATAAACAAAACCAAATTGCTGTGCCGTATGCGCATAAACAAACGGAGAAATATTCTGGATATTCAGTTCACCATTCGGCAAAATGAACTTCTGGTTTTCGTAGTATTCCATGCACTTCTTAAGGAACGGATGCCCGGCCTCGCCACCGAAAATGGCCGCCTGCAAAGCAAGCCCCGGGAGCGCAATCTGATTCGGGTCCTTCTTGGTTCCGTCCTCGTTCAAGTACTGCCAAGACTTATTTTTCTTAAAGTGCGATGTAAACTCGATATTCGTAAAATAGCGATTGTCCAGGAACGGATCAAAGCTCTGGTACATGTAAACATCGCTATCCAAATAGATTCCGCCCTCGCTATAGACGGCATAAAGGCGAATGTAGTCGCTTGCGAAAGCCCACTTAGAAAGCGAAACCGCCTCGCGCACAAACGGGACCGTATCAATAATCTTCTGGCATTTTGCCATATCCCAGTGGACAATTTCGTAATCAGGGCAATGACGTTTCCAGCTATTCAAGCACAACTGCGGAAGTTGCGGCAGCGGGTCATTGGAAAGCCAAATATAGTGCAACTTTTTAGGAATCATAAAAATAATGTAGAAAATTACTACTGTTCGGCCACTCCAAATAGCTATATTTATGTCATGATTTCAATTGCAATGGCGACATATAACGGCAAGACTTTTATTCGGGAACAGCTGGACTCGATTCTGGCGCAGACCGAACAAGATTTCGAAATCGTAATTTGCGATGACGCTTCGACCGATTCCACGCCCCAAATCCTTGACGAATACGCACGCAAGGATTCGAGAATCCATGTTTACAGGAACGAGAAAAACTTAGGTTATCGCGAAAACTTCAACAAGGCCGTATCGCTTTGCAAAGGTGATTTTGTCGCATTCAGCGATCAGGACGATTTGTGGCTCCCGAACCACCTCGAAACTTTGCATAAAGCCATTGGAGACAATCTCGTTTGCGGAGGCCGCACAGTCCGTTGCCGCGAAGACGGATCCACGCTCAAGGAATTTTCCCCGACGCCGTACCAGTCCAATTGCCTGACTTCGCAAAAAGACCGTTTCATTTACCAGTGCTACGCCTTCAATCTTTATCAAGGCGCATCGCAACTCATCAGCCGTGAAGCGGTCGAGAGGTTCTTCCCCATCGAAAACGACGAATATGCCCACGACTGGTCCCTTGCCGCAAACGCCATTGGCGAAAACCGATTTGTCTATACCGACACCGTCGTGACAAAATGGCGCAAGCATTCTTCGCAGGTGACACACAAGAGGCATTCAAGAGAAGTCCGCAAGAACCGCCTCGCACAATTCGCGCTCTATATGTGGTCGCATAACGAAAAACTCAAAAAAGACCACGACATCAAGGAAATCTTGCGCAAGGCCATCGAGTTCCATACAAACTCTAGACTTTCGTACCGTCTCAAGAACCTCGCCCATGCGTGGAGAACATCCAAGACGATTTACGGGCGTAACTTCACCGGAACGCTCAAGACCGTTCTCGGCTACTTGTTCACCGCATCGCTTTAAAATTTTCTCTTGTAGAACAGGAACTGCGCCCCAAGCAGGAGCAGCACGCACACGTAAACGGCAATCTTTCCGACCATCGTGAGCGTAACCACTTGGGCGTTAATCAAGATGTAAAGCGCAAGCAAGAGCACCATCCACACGATATCAATCCAAAGCTTGGAAGAATACGGCTGGAGACTTCTCTTAAGCAGATACACGTTGCAATAAACGGACGAGACGATTCCGTAAATCAGCATCGAAAGCGCTGCGCCCAAAAGTCCAAATTGCGGGATCAAAATAAAGCCCGCCACGACAGAAGTTAAAAGCTGGATAACGCTCGCCTTCAAGTTGACTACGCTCTTGCCAATGCCATCGATGACCGTATTCACCATGCCAAAGAACGTCACGACAAGCTGGAAGAAGAGCAAAATGCCAAGCGCCATCGGCTGCACCACGTAACTCTTGCCCGCAATCGACATGATTTCTTCGGGGAAAAGCACGATGAAAAATCCGATAATCACCTGAATCATCGTCGCCATCGAAACGCAATACGAATAAACTGGTTTCAAGTCCGTCTTGAGGCGGGATTCATCCATGCCCGAAACAACCGGCGTAATAATCGGGTTAAATCCGTTTCGAATCGTCTGGAGGCCGTTTGCAAGTGTCATCATCAAGGCATAAACGCCAGACGCTTCTGCCCCAAGGAAGAACAGAACCATCCACAAAGTCGAACGCTGCAACAAGTTCCCGACAAACACCGTCAAGCCAAGCGGAATGGAATACATCACCAGTTCCTTAGACGCGCGGCCCTGCGGAATCACCGGCATCGTCTTGAACTGCTTGCGCACTGCCTTTGCGTGCAAAGTAAATCCAATCACCTGCCCGAACAAAAGGCCAAATGGGAGCGCATGCGGAATATTCAAGTAATGGAGCACAATCGACACAAGCGGCGCCATCACTGCAATCACAAAGTCATTGATGAAAATAGAGATCCACGGCTTACGGTTCCCTTCCGAAGAACTGCTGAGCACGTACATTCCCGAATAGAACACCAATGAAATTGCGTAGTACGGGAGTTCGTCCGAAATAAGCGACGTGAACGAGCCTAGGATAATCACCACCGTGATGAACAACGAAACGGCGACCGAAATCCAGAACGATTCCATAATGCCGTTGTACGCCACACGCCCATGAAGCTTGTTCTGAGGCAAATACCAGCGGAGCCCAATATCCAGGCCAAGAGTCGAGGCACGAGCAATCGTAAGCAACAGGCCCTGAGTCGAGACAAATATGCCGAATTCGCCTGCGCCAAAGATGCGCGCAAGCATAATGGTCAAAAGCGGGCCGCAAATTTTGAGAACTGTACCCAAAATATTAAAGAGGGTACTTTTTTTCAAAAAACTTTTATCAACATCTAACTCGTTCATGCTCAACGCAATTTAAAAAAATGGAATAACAGATTAAACCCTAAAATTTAACGAAATGCGTATAAAAACAAAAAAATTTACTACATTATACGACATGGTTCAATTCAGTCAAACTTCTTGGCAATACGGCACGCTTTCGGATACGCTTGATATCTTGCGCTATGCGCCGATGTCTCTATCCGTCGGAACAAACGCCGTACTCTATTACACATTGCCCAAGACCATTGAATCTGGCGAGTTTATCCGCTACACCATTATGGCGGGTTTCAGAAAATTAAGTTGGACTGGCATCATTGGAGCGGTCACGCCGGGCAAGACGAGCAACGTTGTTGAAATCGCCGTGCGCCTTGGCGAAGGTCCTTTCCGTGGCTTTACGGCAACTCACACGTTTGATTCCGTTAAAGGCATGACGACCTGCTTTGACAACCTCACCTTCCAGGGATGCAAGGATTTTGCAGAAGACACATTCGCCATTGTCATGAACAGCGCTAGCCTGGTTTACGCCATGAAGGCTAGAGAAATGGCTCGCGAACAAATCGCTATTGTAGAAGCAAAGAAGAAGACGCAGGCTTTCGAAGCGTTGGATCAGTCCGCAACCGCCGGATAAAATCATGTACAAGTCCCTCGAACAGGCCCTGCTGGATTTGGAAAAAGCGGGAATGCTCAAACGTATTCACGCCGAAGTCGATCCGCATTTGGAAATGGCCGAAATCGCGAGGGAAAATTTTAGGCAGGGTGGCCCAGCGCTCCTTTTTGAACATGTCAAAGGGAGCAAGTTCCGTGCCGCCTGTAACATTTTCGGAAGTGACGAAAGGTTCAATTTTCTGTTCCGTGAAGGCTTTGAGCAGACGAAAATCGCTGTAAATTTCAAGGCAAATCCGGTCGAATTTTTCAAGAACGCATTCAGGCACCCGCTGCAATTGTTCAAGGCGGGATTTGCCGGAATAAGCTCTTTGCCGAGACACTCCGGTAGCATCAAGGACTTCGAAGAATGCAGCCTTAGCGACTTGCCACAGCTGGTCAGCTGGCCGCTAGACGGCGGAGCGTTCATCACGCTCCCGCAAGTCGCCACACGCCCGAGCAAAAATGCAAGCATCATGCAGACGAATGTGGGCATGTACCGCATCCAGATTTCGGGGAATGATTACGTCCCGAACGAAGAATGCGGATTGCATTACCAGATCAAGCGCGATATTGCAAGGCACCACCAAAAGGCTCTCGAAGAAGGCCGCCCGCTCAAAGTAAGCGTTTTCATTGGCGGGCCACCATCGCATACGTTTGCCGCCGTGATGCCCATGCCCGAAAACCTCTCGGAACTCTTGTTTGCAGGCATGCTTGGCAACCGCCGATTCCGTTACTTTGAACATGAAGGTTACCTTGTTTCAAGCGATGCTGACTTTTGCATTCTCGGAGAACTCGAGCCCGACTTAAAACCCGAAGGTCCGTTTGGCGACCACATCGGCTACTACTCCGGCAAGCACGATTTCCCGTGCATGAAAGTCAAGAAAGTCCTCTGCAAAAAGAACGCGATTTTCCCGTTCACGGTCGTCGGGCGTCCGCCGCAAGAAGACACGCTCTTTGGCAAGTTTATTCACGAAATCACAAAGCCGATGGTTCCCGCTTCGCTCCCGGGCGTTTACGGAATTCACGCGGTCGATGATGCTGGCGTACACCCGCTTTGCCTAGCGCTCGGTTCAGAAGCATTCCGGCCGTACGCTAGCCCCGAAGAACGCGAGCCGATGGAACTTTTAAAGACGGCAAATGCGCTGCTCGGATTCAACCAGGCAAGTTTAACAAAGTATTTACTTATCGCCGCAAAAGAAGATGCGGGATTCTCTGCTGACGGGAAAGCCGTCGCAAATAAAACCGCCGCGAGCCTCGATGTAAACAACGTTCCCGCGTTCTTCGGACACGTTCTCGAACGTGTCCACTTCGACCGCGATTTGCATTTCCAGACGGCGACGACCATCGACACGCTCGACTACACCGGCACAAGCCTCAACCACGGCTCCAAAGTCGTGATTGCAGCTGCAGGCGCCAAAATTCGCGAGCTCCGCAACAAACCGAGCGATTTAAAAACTCTTGCACTCCCGCAAGGTTTCAAGAATGCAACCGTCGTGATACCCGGCGTACTCATGATCGAAGGTCCATCATTCAACAAGACACCCGCGACTCTCGAAAACAACATCGAAACTTTCCGCGAACTCAAAGATGCCCTCGCCCACTGGGAATTCCGCGAAAACTATCCCTGGATTTCCATCATTGACGAAGGCGCCCTCAGCACAGACAACATCTTGAGCGATTTTCTCTGGCTCACGTTTACGCGCTCCGACCCCGCCCAAGATATTTACGGTCTCGACGAAGTTGTGGAAAACAAGCATTGGAAATGCAAGGCGCCATTGATTATTGACGCCCGCATCAAGCCGCAGCACCAAAAGCAGCTCACCATCCCGGCCGAAATCACCGCCAAGGCAAAGCAAATCCTCAAAGAAGCCGGAGTACAGTAAAATGCGATTCTTAGCACTAATTTTTGCTGTTGCCATTTGCGCAGCCCACGCATACGAGGGCGAATGCGGTACTCTGAATGCGCTCCTAAACAGCGACAAGATCAAACAAAACGGCTACGCAGCGTCATTATACCGTAGCGGAAAATGCAGTTACGAACAATATTACGATTCAGTCTACACCATTGAAAAGCCGCACGTTCAGGTTTTCTACGTTCTAAACGGCCCTCACGCGACCACAAAAGCTTTTGCCGACAGCACCGCATCAAATATGGAAGCCGCATGGAACCTTTATGTCAATCAGCTTAACATGCGTGCGCCTCAAGGTCCCCAAATCACCTATCACTACCAACAAAATGTCAAAGAGGGTTTGTACCCCATCGAAATTCTCGACATCGGTCAAGTCCGTGATCCATACGGAATCTACTCATGCGCAACCTGTTTCGGGCAAACAATACTACTCGAAAGCGGAACCAAAACTGAGATTCTCCTTGAAAATGATTTCTACGGAGGCGCCACTTCTAGTAACGCCCGAGACACCATTTACAGCAATGGTGACACTTGCATCTACCCCATCGCAAAGCATACATTAAACAACAGCACTCACGGTTTTTCATATGCCGATGAATGGGCTAAAGGCATCCGCCTTACCTCTTTCCACGAGTTTTATCATGCCGTCCAGCTCCGCTATATAAGCTCAATAGCAAGCAATACCGCATTCTGGTTTGAAGCCTCTGCCACAGGCTATGAAGAAATCACCAATCCCGATATAGACGATTATTTTTCTTATCTCCCAAATGTCTTTAGCGAAATGGGAATTCCACTATCGACCATAACCAAACAATACACCCATAAAGCCTACGGAGTTTCAACTTTATTCCTTTATCTATACCATTACGTTGCGAAAGATATCGACAAGGCCATTTGGGAAAACTATTCAAAGAACCCCAATAAATCATTTGAAGTACAACTCGAAGCAGCGCTCAAAAAGTACGAAATAGACGCAGACAGTTTATTCCACGATTACGCCGTCCGACTTTCACTTTCTGGGGAACGGAGCAATACCATTTCTAAAAAAGACTGGATTTGCGATGACCAAGATAAATGGGTTTCAGCAAATTTTTACAATGTCGATTCCATAAAGCCCCAAATAGAAAGTTTGTCCTTTATGTTTTATCGCGCTCCAAACAACTACGTTGAACCAGACCTAAACAACTTTGTCGGTAAAGCATCCATCATTACGTTCACCGAAGGCAAAGCGGAATTTCACAGAATTAAAAATTCTAAAACACTCGACAGTCTGACATCCGTTCTATCTACGAGCGATTCATCTTTATGGGTATTCAGCCGTTTTGGAGATTCCGAAAGCATCCCGTTAGTCAATAACGACGCCGCACCGCATGCTTTCCCGGTTCCGTGGCGCGAAGGTTCGCTCTGCTTTGCACCTCTCCCCCGCGATAAAAAGTTCATCGAAATCCGCAATAGGCGCGGTGATTTAGTCTCGCAAGAAAAATATGACGGAACATCTTTCTGCCTGCAAGAAGACCAAGTCAAAAAGATGATGGCTCCAGGCATTTACCGATTCCGCGTCGGGAATAAAGGCAAAACCACCAGCTTTATGGTGATTTATTAGTCCATCTCGTCAATTACAGACATTCGCTTATGAACGGGAACAAATTATTCTTTTGTTCTAGCTTCTTGAGCAATTTAGTGTCGGGATTAGCCTTCACGGCTTCTTTATAAAGCGCACAGACATTTTCATAATGCCCGTTCAAACGAGCGCGTGCGTAATCTGCGGCCGAATTGTTATGAATCATAAACGCCCAGTCCGAAGCCTGGAACAGCACGAGTTCGCGCGCCATCTGCGCCAAGAAACGTTTTGCGGTCGCATTTTTCGAGCTGCGCGCATTCCCTGCAACTTTAGAAATGCGCAACTTCAAATCGTCCATCATCTTACGCATTCTAAAGAACATCGGGTACTGGAAAGCGACTTCATCGTTCATCCAGACTTCACCAAAGCCGCCCTCGCCCCAAGACGAGAAAATCGGATTGTGAACATCTTTATCCGCAGGCTCGCGAATCGAGTCTTCAAGAGATGCCATCTCGACCACGCTCGAGCTTGCCGCGCGTTCAAACATTTTCTCGATGAACAGCGGACCTTCGAACCACCAGTGTCCAAAAAGTTCTGCATCGTACGGACAAAGAATCGAGACCTTATTGCCATCCATGTTCGGAAGCAAGCTCGACACAGTCGCTTCGCGATTGGCGACAAAAAGTCGCGCGTGGTCTTCAACAAGACGGAGTGCATTCCACGGGCGATAAATCTTCTTGTCTTCACTTCCCGTGATGCGGTAATACTTGAGGCCCGTTTCGATATGTGCACCCGCCGCCAAGAAGTAATCGCCTAGATACTCGCTTTCGCGTTCGTGCGCAATGTCCTTGAAGAACTCGCGATATTCCGGATGCCCCGGGTAACCCGTTTTGCGGCTCCAGACTTCCATGGAACTGCTCTGTTCGCGGCCCATGCAATAAAGCCCAGCCGGAGTCTTGACCGGCGAGAACACGCCATACTTCGGCGCAGGCTTTGCCAAGAGCACGCCGTGCGTTTCCAGGAAGAAATACTTGAATCCGTATTCTGCAAGAATATTGTCGAGGCCTTCAAAATAGCCACATTCCGGGAGCCACAGCCCGCGAGGCTTTTTGCCAAAAGCATCTTCAAACGCGCGGACTGTAATCTTCAGCTGCAGGCGGATGGCATCAATATCGTTCTGATACGCAGGCAAAAACGGATGCGTCCCCACGCACGTGAGCAAGTTGATTTTCCCAATCTGCTCCAAGCGCTTTAACGCAGGGACAATTTCGCAACCGCAATCACGCTCCCACGTATTGATGAGAGCAAGCTGCCTGCGGTAATAAAAATCCACCACTTCCATAAGCTCGGAATTGCCCTGGAAGCGGATTTTTTCGCGTTCAATCAGCTCAAGCTGTTTGTGCAAATGCGCCGAAAAACGGGTAAGCAAAAGCTTATCCGTAAGCATCGAGAGCAGCGCCGATGAGACGCTAAAATTGAGAGTGCCCGGCACGCCCTTTTCTTCCAGACGGTTGAGCATCTGGATGATGGGCAAATACGTCTCCGCCATAGCCTCAAAAAACCAGTTCTCTTCCAAGAACCGGTCAAAAGAGGGTTCACGCACAAAAGGTAAATGTGCGTGAAGCAAAAGATGTACGCGACCAGGCTTCGCCATTATTCCGTGCGCTTCACCACGATCGGGACGATTGTCGTCGGGAAATCGCCATCCTTATCGGTAGCAAAGACAGGGATAATCTTCGTCACGTCCGGGAGGTCTTCTTCAAAGCTGAAGGTGCCATCCGGGTTGAGCGGGAACGGTTCGCCACGCACCTGCAAGTGCGCATCCGGACGCGTGCCACCGTAGACGATCAAGCGGGTCTTCACCCACAAGAAGAAGTCCTTGCCGTAGTTCACGGAATCCTTCGGAAGTTCAAGCTTGTTGCTCTTGAGAGCGGCACTGGAAAGTGCGCCAGAGAACATGGAGCCCGAAGAGCTCGAAAGCGATTCAAGCCAGTTCTTTGCAGACATCGAAGAAAGTCCCGAGCTGCCAAAGCCACCGAGAGTAGCCCCGCCAAGGGAAGCGCGGACAAATACGTTGTCCGTATTCACTTCGGAACCTTCGAGCGTGAAC